>OJHF01000270.1_pt1 | contig 13984 bp, 13 predicted proteins | sample 1594891 | NCBI WGS metagenome assembly OJHF01 (sample SAMN05416737, study PRJEB24817) | seawater metagenome | isolation source: Sea water | place: Canada:Atlantic | collected 2013-07 | reverse complement strand
ATCCTGGTTCTCTTTCTTTTCTTCGTCTTTTTTATCCTCTTCATTCTCCTTGTCATCATCACCTCCTCCATTTTTTTCTTGATCTTCTAGAAGTTCTTTTGCCAATGCATAATTGTAACGTGTTTCTTCATCTTTAGGATTATTTCGCAGGGCATTTTTATAGGATTCAACTGCTTCCTGATATTTTTTATCATTCATATAGGTATTTCCTAAATTATGAAAAGCACTGTGTTTGTCTAATTTTGTGTCTGCGACAGCTGCAGCTTGATTAAAACGTGACATCGCGACATCATTCAGTTCTTTATCATAATACGCATTTCCCAAATTATATTTTCCGGTAGCATCTTTAGGGTTTAATGCAATAGCTTCGCGATATGCTGCTTCTGCAATAATAAAGTTATCCTGAGCCATTTCATAACTTGCATCACTTAATGATGCTCTTGATTCTTTAATTGCATTTTGTTTTTCTTTAGCTAGCTCTTGTGCTACAATAGAGAATGTAGTCACTAAAAGAAATATAAGACAGGTCATATTCTTTAGCGAAACACTATTTTTAAATAGGTTATACTTCATCTTCATTAAACAAATTTAATTTTTTAATCCAAGCAGTTTTTCTTTCCAACAACAATAATTCAATAACTAACAAAAGGATTGCCAAGCCTAAAAACCACTGGAATCGATCTTTAAAATCTGTAAATTGTTTGGTTTCAAACTCTTTTTGATTCATACCATTTAAAATGGTTGTTACTTGTTCGACAGCTTCATTTGTATTACTCCCATCTATATATTTTCCATTTCCTTTTGTGGCAATTTCAATTAATTTTTCTGCATTCAAACGTGTTATAACTTGCTGATTGTTTTGATCACGTTTATAATATTGCAAAATTCCATTTCGCTTAATAGGTATTGACCCACCTTTTTTGGTTCCTACGCCAATTGTATAAATACGAATCCCTAAATTTGCAGCTTCATTAACTATTTCAGAAATATTCCCTTCGTGATCCTCACCATCTGAAATAATAAACAATACTTTGTTTACCTGATCCTCATCATTGTAGTAGGTTTCTGCCATTTTAATGGCTTCTGTAATCGCTGTTCCTTGCGACGAAACCATATCGGTATCCATACTGTTCAAAAATAGTTTTGTTGTGGAAAAGTCGGTAGTAATTGGTACTTGAGGAAAAGCACTTCCTGCATAACCTATTATTCCAACTCGATCACCACCTAAACTGTTGATGATTTGAGTAATTAATTGCTTCGATTTGTCTAAACGATTTGGAGCAATATCTTCCGCCAGCATACTTTTTGAAACGTCCAATGCAAAAACCACATCCACTCCTGCTCTAGAAATAGTTTCTGTTTTAGTCCCTATTTTAGGATTAACTAATGCCAATGTAAGACTTGCTATGGCAAGTGATAGTATGATAACTTTAATCCAAGATTTAAAAAAAGATCGATTTGGACTAAGTAATATTAATGCCTTTGAATGTGCAAATTTCTTTTGAGTATGTTTTTTCCATATAAAAACCAATAAGAATACTACCATAAGCCCAACGATGGCAAATAGTAAATAAAAAAATATCGGTCTTTCTAATTGATACATATAAATTTCCTGCACAAACAGGAATCTTTTAAATTATTAAACAAAACTTCTAAATACGGTATATCTTAGCAACAGCTCAAATAATAATAAACTAATAGCAGCAAGTACTAAAGGCCTAAATAATTCATCGTAGCTTTTATATTTTGTCTCTTCTATTTCAGTTTTTTCTAATTTATTAATCTCTTCATAAATCTCTTCTAACTTACTGTTACTTGTAGCTCTAAAATACTTACCTCCTGTAGTTTCAGCAATTTGTTTTAGTAAACCTTCATCAATTTCTACTTGAATATTTCCATATTGAAAAGATCCATTTGGTAAAATTCCAATTGGTGATAAGGCCATTCCATTAGATCCTATTCCAATGGTATATACCTTAATACCAAATTCTACAGCTAATTCGCTAGCAATTTTTGGATCTATAAACCCAGAATTATTTACACCATCCGTTAAAAGAATAATTACTTTCCCTTTAGCACGGCTCTCTTTTAATCGATTTACAGAGGTTGCCAATCCCATTCCAATTGCTGTGCCACCAGTAATTGTTGTATTGTATTTTATGCTTTTTAATGATGATAAAACAATGTTTTTATCACTCGTTAAAGGTGTTTTAGTATAACTCTCTCCAGCATATTCCACCAATCCAAGTCGATCATTTGGGCGTGCTTGAATAAACCTAGAAGCTACTGCTTTTAAGGCTTCTAGTCTATTAGGCTTTAAGTCTCTTGCCAGCATACTTGCAGATACATCTATCGCAATTACAATATCGATTCCCTTAGTGGTTTTAATCCGTGTAGATTCATCAATTGTTCTAGGTCGTGCCATTGCAACTATTATTAAAGCTAATGCGATTAATCGCAAAACAAATAATAAAGGGCGCAATTTTGCTAACCAGTTTTTAGAAGTATCAAACCCTTTTAAACTGGATATTTTTAAGACAGCAGTCTGTTGTTTTCGTTTCCAAAAAAACCAAAATAACAACAATGGAAGTAATAATAACAACCAAAATAATTGTGGATTTACAAATTCGAAATTACTGCTCATTATTTTTCTTTTTTTCTTGAGTAATCTCTAACTCAATAGAATTGATAATACGGTCTTTTATAGCTTCTGCAAAACGACCATCGTCTTGATAAACTACCAATACTTCTTGCAAGCCATTTTCTTGAGCAAATAATAATAGCTCATAAGAACTCTTCTTTTTCAATATTTTGTTTTCTGAAACTTGAACATGAAAATCACCAGATGCTTTAATTCCTTTTATTCCGCTTTCAGTTTCAAAATCATCTCTTTTTACCACTAAATTTTTAGCACCTGATTTTTCTAATAATGCAAGTGACATATCCAATGAAGATTCCAATTCTAATTGTTGTTCTTGACTAAATTTTGTAGTGCTAACTCTTATATAAATCGGGCCGTTGATGTACCCATAAGTAAAAAGATTTTTTCTTTTGATCACCACACTTTTAGGGACTAAAGAATCTACAATTCTTACTAAAACTTTAGGTGTTTCAACAATAATTGAAGGCGATCCATACTCACTCTTTATCCATCTTCCTTCCGAAAGACTTCGCATTTCATTACCAAGTGTTTTATCCTTTAATTCGTTAAATCCTTTAATACTTCCAAAAATAACAGCAGCTATAATAACCGTTGCAACGGCAGCCAAAGCAATTTTAATTCGTTTTCTTTTTAATTGATTTTTACGCAGCTCTTCTAAATATAATTGATTTTTAAGCAACTCTTCTTCAGTAGGTTTCGGAATTATTTCTTTAGTTTCATTGATAATATCTTCAACAACAGTTCTGTCTACTTTTGCTTGACCCTCTTGTTCTTTCATCTTAGCAAACTTGATTAAATCTGCTCGTTTTAAAATTTTATCAATCTTATTGATCGTTTCTGCATCAAAATCAAAACTTCCAGCGTCTTTATGTAATATCAATCGTTCGATTAATTCATTACTCGTACTTTCTAAAGCAGCATCGTCTACTTCTCTTCCAATATATCGTTTTAAAATTTCAGTTAAAGAAGAGTAATACCTTTTAGAATTATCATTTTCCAAAAAATGAGAATGATCCAATTCTTTTAAAGCCTCAATTGCTTCTTCATATGGCGGAAGTTGTTTTGCTGATTCTTCTTTTTTTCTTTTTCTTCTTCTGAAGAATATAAAAGCAGTAACTCCCATAATTAAAAGTATAGGAATGATCCAATAGAGCAATCTTTCAAAATCGAAACCAGGCTCTTCAACTTCAAAAGCTGGTTTGATGTGAAACATTTTTTGCTTTGTGGTATCAACCACCACATTGGCCACCTCTACATTAACAGAGTCTGTATTAAATGACTTATTATTAATAACTACTCTTTGAGATGGGAGCGAATAGCTTCCTGAATCAAATTGAGTTAAACCATACTTTTTTATAAGTCTAATTTTATCTTGAAGCCTAGTAGTATCAATATCATAAGAATCAATTACTTCTAAAGGAGTAAATGATTGTCCTTCGGGAAATAAAACCAAGGCAGTAGAATCTGCCTCCACTTGAATTGAGTATATAATCTCTTCTCCAATTCTTATTTGTGTAGTGTCTATAGATGAAGAAACTTGAGCTTGAGAAAGGTATACCGTAAAAAATAAAAACAACATAAAGAGATTCCTAGTTAATTCAAGGAATGATATTTTTACTTTATATGATTTATTTTCTTTCATCTGCATGCACTGCACTATTTTCTATTTATTATCGATTTTTAAAATAACCCAATAACTTTTTTACGTAACTTTCACCTACCATACAGTTCAATGCGCCTGCACCACTTTTTTGAAAAGATTCTTTAAAATAAGCTGCTCTTTCTAAATAGTTAGCCTTGTAATGATTTCGAACGTGTTTAGAGGAAGTATTTACCAATACTAATTCGCCTGTTTCTTGATCTTCCATTTGAACCATTCCAAGGTTAGGAATTTGTTCTTCATTTTTATCATAAACTCTTATTCCAGTAACGTCATGTTTCCCAGAAACAATTTTTAATGTCTCTCTATATTCATCTGTAATAAAATCGGAAAGCACAAAAACGATCGCTTTCTTCTTTATTACTTTCGAAAAATACTTTAAGGCCATAGCAATATCTGTTTCTTTACTATTTGGCTTGTGCTCTATTAGTTCTCTAATAATTCGCAGAACGTGTGATTTTCCTTTTTTAGGCGGAATAAACAATTCTATTTTATCTGAAAATAATATCAATCCTATTTTATCATTATTTTGTAATGCAGAAAAAGCTAGTGTGGCTGCTATTTCTGTTACAATTTCATTTTTAAATTGACCATCAGTTCCAAATAATTCGGAACCACTAATGTCTACAATTAGCATTAAAGTTAATTCTCGCTCTTCTTCGAAAACTTTTATATAGGGCTCGTTGTAACGCGCAGTTACATTCCAGTCGATGGAACGAACATCATCACCAAACTGATATTGACGAACTTCACTAAATGTCATTCCTCTTCCTTTAAAAGTACTGTGATACTCGCCACCAAACATATGATCGCTTAAGCGACGTGTCTTAATTTCTATTTTTCTTACTTTTTTAAGGAGTTCTTTAGTATCCAATTGATGTTAATTTGTTGAAATATTGAATCTTGTGACTGAACCTTGTTTTGCTGAATAAACAATTAAACAGCTAAACATATATTAAGGCACTTCAATTTCGTTTACAATCTTATTGATAATATCTTCTGAAGTTATATTTTCGGCTTCAGCTTCATAAGTTATTCCTATACGATGACGCAGTACATCATGAACAACTGCTCTAACATCTTCTGGTATCACATAACCTCTACGCTTGATGAATGCATAACATTTTGAAGCAATTGCTAGGTTAATACTTCCTCTTGGAGAAGACCCAAAACTTATTAATGGATTTAAATCTGGTAAATTATAATTCTCTGGTGTTCGTGTTGCAAAGATGATATCTAAAATATATTTTTCAATTTTTTCGTCCATATAAACTTCACGAACCGATTGTTGAGCTCTTAAAATTTGCTCTAATGTCACTACTTGATTTACTTGCTCAAAACTACCTTTTAAGTTTTGACGAACGATTAATTGTTCTTCTGCTAGTTGAGGATATTTAATTACTGTTTTTAACATAAAACGATCCACTTGTGCCTCTGGTAAAGGGTAGGTTCCTTCTTGCTCAATTGGATTTTGAGTCGCCATCACCAAAAATGGCTTCTCCAATATAAAAGTTGTATCCCCAATGGTCACTTGCTTTTCTTGCATGGCCTCTAGCAATGCAGATTGAACTTTAGCAGGAGCACGGTTAATCTCATCTGCTAAGACAAAATTGGCAAAAATAGGACCCTTTTTAATGCTAAAATCATTGTCCTTCATATTATAAATCATGGTACCTACAACATCGGCAGGCAATAAATCTGGAGTAAATTGAATTCTACTAAAATCTCCATGTACGGCTTTTGCTAAGGTATTAATAGCTAGTGTTTTTGCCAATCCTGGCACACCTTCAAGTAATATATGACCTCCTCCTAACAATCCGATGAGCAAACGCTCAATCATGTGTTTTTGACCCACAATTACTTTATTCATTTCCATGGAAAGAATATCAATAAATGCCGATTCTTTCTCTATCTTTTCGTTTAAAGCTCCAATATCTAGAGGTGTATTTGTCTGTTCCATGTTCTTGTTTTAAGAAAAAATATTTTTTTAATTAAGGATTGCTAAATTGAAAAAATAACTTTTAAATCCTTGTTAACAATTGGTTAAAAATTAGATAAAAAATTTAACATATTTAAGTACTATTAATACGTACTTTTCTAATCGAAATAACGGAATTTAATTGGTAAATAAAGACCCTTTTTGAAAACTTTATGATTATGAAAAATAAATTAGCACTGATAACAGGTGCAACCTCTGGAATTGGGAAAGCAACAGCAAAAATATTCGCGAAAAATGGAATTGATTTAATCCTTTGTGGAAGAAGACAAAACCGTTTAGATCAATTAGAAAAAGAATTGAATTCCTTTTGTAAAATTCACACTTTAAATTTTGATGTTCGTGATAAAGAAGTTGTTTTTTCAAAAATTAATAAACTTCCCAAAGCTTTTTCAGAAATAGATTTTTTAATAAACAATGCTGGGAACGCTCATGGATTGGATTCTTTTCAAGATGGAAAAATTGAAGACTGGGAAGCCATGATTGATATTAATGTAAAAGGATTGCTTTATGTTAGTAAAGCGGTACTTCCAAAAATGTTGGTAAGAGAACAAGGCCACATCATCAATATTGGTTCTACTGCTGGAAAAGAAGTGTATCCAAAAGGGAATGTCTATTGTGCAAGTAAATATGCGGTTGATGCTATTAATCAGGGAATGAGAATTGATTTAAATGGAAAAGGAATAAAAGTAGGGACCATCAACCCGGGAATGGTAGCCACTGAATTTAGTGAAGTCCGGTTTAAAGGAGATGCCGAAAAGGCTTCTAAAGTATACCAAGGGTTTACTCCTTTACAAGCTAACGATATCGCAGAGATTATTTTGTTTACAGTCACCCGACCTGCTCATGTAAATATTGCAGATTTAACAGTTATGGCATTAGATCAAGCTTCAAGTACCATCGTACATAAAAAATAAAACATTGATTAATAAACGTCTTTTAATTAAAAACTTACTCGCTCATAATGATGAGAGTAGTTTTTATGATAAAAAACGAAAAATTGAATTAGGCACCAAAGAAGGGAAGGCAAAATTTCTAAAACACGTTTGTGCGCTTAGTAATAGCAACCCAAAAAACAATAGTTATATAGTTGTAGGAGTTGAAGATGAAACCAATGCCATTAATGGAGTCGATTTTTTTGATGATAGTAAAATTCAAAACCTCATCAATGCATACTTAACAAATCCTCCTCTAATTATGTATGAAAATGTAGCTTTTCCTCATTTACCAGATCATAAAGTGGTGGGATTGGTCTCGATCCGGCCTACGGAAGAAATCACTTCCTTGCGTAAAAATATATGGAAATATTGGGGAGGTTCCATTTTTATGAGAGATGGAAGTATCTCCATGCCTAAGGATTTCGACATTGTCATTAAAGATGTTAATTCTGAAATTGTAAAAGCTATAGAAAACAAAGCCAAAAACAACATACAGCATACACTGGATGGAGTCATCGAGTTTATTAATGAAAAACACAAGGATTTACCGTCATTTTATCATGTTTTTAAAGAACAATTTGTGGTTTGTTGGGCTGGAACTATTAAAAAAGTAAAAGACGAATCGTATTATTCTAGGGTAGATATTGAACTTATAAATGAACAAGTTCGTTTGTTTTATTCAAATTTAGATGATGTAAGTATTAGCTATAATGAACATGAATTTAGAATTATAGAATATGTTCATTTAGGCTTGAATAATCGCTACAAATATTATCCTTTAGAGGAAGTTATTATCACTTTTAATGAAAACGGATCGTACCAAATGGATACGGTTTTAATCTTTAATCCACCACAATTTAACAAACGTACCTTATATCATATTTACAATGCAAATAATGCCATTATAGAAAAATTGAAAAAAGAAATCCCTTTAAACGGTTCAGAACAGAAAGATTTAAAAAACCTTCCCGCTACTTATCTTATTTGTTTTTTAAATGATTTTACGGAAGCAAAAAACAAACTATATGAAGCAAAGTCATTTTTAAAAAATCAAGAGGATGCTGTATATGCTTCTTATAAAGAAACAGTTCGAATTCTACGTAAAATGAAGTATAGTTAATGAAGTTTTTTTCAAAAACCTCCTTTCAATATTCTTTCACTGTAACAAAATAATTATTCCCAAGACTAAATAATGATCATTAAAAAAGTAATAAAGCACTAATAAAAAACCCTGCTAATATTAAAATTAGCAGGGTTCTATTTTTATAAAGATGATTTTATTACAAATCAAACTTAATTCCTTGAGCTAAAGGTAATTCATCAGAGTAGTTAACCGTATTGGTTTGTCTTCTCATATAAACTTTCCAAGCATCCGATCCAGACTCACGTCCACCACCAGTTTCTTTTTCACCACCAAAAGCACCACCAATCTCAGCGCCAGAAGTGCCAATATTTACGTTGGCAATACCACAATCAGATCCAGAAAAACTTAAAAACTTCTCCGCTTCTTTCATTTCATTAGTCATAATTGCAGAAGACAATCCTTGAGCTACACCATTTTGCATTTCAATAGCATTTTCAACATCTCCGCTATATTTCATTAAGTATAAAATAGGAGCAAATGTTTCATGTTGTACAATTTCAAAATGGTTTTCAGCTTCAATAATAGCTGGTTTTACGTAACAACCACTTTCAAATCCTTCACCATCTAAAACGCCACCTTCTACTAAAACGGTTCCACCTTCAGCCTTCGCTTTTTCAATAGCTGCTAAATAAGCATTCACCGCATCCTTATCTATTAATGGCCCCATATGCTTGGTTTCATCTAATGGATTTCCGATAACAATTTGTCCATAAGCACCCACAATTGCATCTCTTACTTTATTATAAACCGATTCGTGAATGATCAATCTTCTGGTAGAAGTACAACGTTGTCCCGCAGTACCAACAGCACCAAATACAGCACCAGGCACTACTACTTTTAAGTCGGCAGTTGGAGTAATAATGATTGCATTGTTACCACCTAATTCCAATAATGATTTCCCGAAACGTTCTGCGACAGTTGCACCAACAATTCTTCCCATTCTTGTAGATCCTGTAGCTGATATTAACGGAACTCTATGGTCAGTTGTCATCATTTCACCAACTTTATAATCTCCGTTGATAATACTAGAAATTCCTTCTGGTAAATTATTTTCTTTTAAAACAGCTGAAATGATATTTTGACAAGCAACAGAACATAAAGGTGCTTTTTCAGAACCTTTCCAAACACATACATCACCACAAATCCACGCTAAAGCAGTATTCCAAGCCCAAACAGCAACAGGAAAGTTAAATGCTGAAATGATACCAACAATTCCAATTGGATGCCATTGTTCACGCATAACGTGTCCTGGGCGTTCCGAAGGAATGGTTTGCCCATTTAACTGTCTAGAAAGACCCACTGCAAAGTCACAGATATCGATCATTTCTTGAACTTCACCATAACCTTCTTGTAATGATTTTCCCATTTCGTAGGAAACCAATTGACCTAACGGTTCTTTTAATTCTCTTAATTTATTTCCAAACTGACGTACAATTTCTCCTCTTTGAGGTGCTGGAACTTTTCTCCACTCTTTATAAGTGGTTTGGGCAGTTTTGATAACTTTTTCGTAATCTTCGCGAGATGTAGTTGTAACCTTACCTATTAATTTTCCATCAACAGGTGAATGCGATGAAATCATTTCACCTTCCGAAAACCAGTTACTTCCAGTTGAAGTTCCTTTATTTATTTCGTTAACTCCTAATTTTTCTAATGCATTTTCAATTCCAAATGCGTTTGCAATGGTAGCCATATTTTTTATTTTTTGTTGTTCTAAATTTAGTCTGTAAAGGTACGAATTCCTTATAAGATTTTAAAGAATATTGAAAAATGAAAAAAATGGTTAGCTTCTTTTACTTTTTGATTGTGATATTAGGATTCTTTGAATTAATCACTAATAAACCGATAATCTGTATCCATTATGGTGCCGCAATTATCGCAGGTTCGCAATGCTTCTGAAGCATAAAATTCTTTGAAATGGGGTTGAAAGTCTTTTTCTACATCCTGTAGTTCAAAATAAACTTCATAAAGTTTATGGTTACAATCATCACAAAACCACATTAAACCATCCTTAAGGTTTTTTCCTTTTCGAACGCGTTCTACCACTAAACCGATAGAACCTTCGGCTCTTAAGGGAGAATGAGGAATATTTGCTGGAAGTAAAAACATATCGCCAGGTCCAAGTTTCATTTCTCGCTTTTGGCCGTCTTCTTGAATATTAACTTGAATATTGCCTTCTAATTGATAAAACAACTCTTCAGTTTCATTAAAATGATAATCCTTTCTTGCATTAGGTCCTGCAACAATCATCACTATATAATCCTTAGATGCAACATATAAATTTTTATTGGCAACAGGAGGTTTTAGCAAGTCTCTATTATCTTCTATCCACTTATTTAAATTAAAAGGTTTTGCGATATCCATAGACGTATTTTTATCTTAGTTTAGGTAAAAATACGTTAAATGGTTGAATTGAAAAAGTAATTTTATTTGCTATAGAAAAGTTGAATAAATAAGAACCGTTTTAATTTGTAATAAAACGATAATAAGTAGGTTCGTTTTCATAATTCGGGGCATCAAGTTTTAGGCTTGATGCGGGCACAAATAAACATTAAATGCATTTTATGCTTTTTAATCCTTTTTTACATATTTTACTTTTTACGATCCTTGTAGTAGCAGTGGTTTTAGATTATCTTAGCTTTTTTATAAAATATTTTTATGATGAAACAAATTTTAATACTTTTAATCGTATTTTTTGTGGTTTTCAGCTGTGATAATGATCAAAATCATCATTCTGAAGGAGGAATTTCTTCTAAAAACAATTCAAAAAAACATGGTATAAAGTGCGAATTTGCAAAGTGGAAAGCGAATATGAATTTAACAGTATGTAATTTCTAGTATAATGAAGCTTACTTCTCTTTTTTATTTACTTTTTATATTGTTTTTTATTTCCTGTAACGAATCTAAAACTGATATTGAACGTCAAAATTTATCAAAAAATTGGAAATTTTCACAAGAAGGAGATTCTTTATGGATGCCTGCAACTATTCCAGGTACGGTGCAAACCGATTTATTAAATTTAAAAAAAATCCCACAGCCATTTAAAGCTAACAATGAGGATTCTATACAATGGATTTCTGAAAGGAATTGGTTTTACAAAACTCATTTTTTAGTTGCTGAAGATGCCCTCTTAAAATCAAAACATTTTTTGAATTTTGAAGGTTTAGACACCTATGCTTCCATTTTTTTAAATGACAGTTTAATTATAAATACGAACAATGCCTTTAGAAACTGGGAAATAGAGGTAAGTGATATTTTACAATTGGAAAACGATCTGCGAATTAAATTACAAGCTATCGATTCTATTGAAAAAATAGCAAGTAATAAACTTGATTACGAGCTTCCAGAGGCCCCACGAGTGTTTACCCGGAAACCACAATTTCAATACGGTTGGGATTGGGGACCTACCATAAAAACGATGGGAATCACAAAAGGCATCAGCCTTGTTTCTTATGAAAACACCCGATTTAAAGATGTTTATCTTAAAACAAAATCCATTTCAGATACGCTGGCTCAAATTTCTGCTGACTTAACAATTCACACTCAAAAGAAACAAGAAACAATCATTAAAATCACGAATAATAATACAAAAGAAACGTTTACTTCCACCCTAGTAATTTCTCCAGATAAATCTGAATACAGCATTCCATTTACGATTAAAAACCCCAACCTTTGGTGGACTCATAATTTAGGAGAACCCTTTTTATACGATATTGAAGTAGATCTCTTTAACGAGGATTATAAAAAGGAATCATTTACAAAAAAACTAGGAATAAGATCCATCGAATTGGTTAACGACAAGGATCCCATTGGAGAAAGCTTTTATTTTAAACTCAACGGAAAACCTGTATATATGAAAGGTGCTAATTATATTCCTCAGAATATTTTTCTTCCTGAAGTAAGTCAAAAAAATTATATCAACCTCATCAATGATGTAGTGGATGCGAATATGAATATGCTTCGTGTTTGGGGAGGAGGAGTTTATGAAGCTGATTTCTTTTATCAACTTTGCGATGTAAAAGGGGTTTTGGTTTGGCAAGATTTTATGTTTGCTTGTGCCATGTATCCAGGAGATGAAGCGTTTTTAGAAAACATCAAACAAGAAGCTATTGAAAACGTAAAAAGATTACGTCAACATCCCAGCATTGCATTATGGTGTGGAAATAATGAAAATAGTGAAGGTTGGTATCGTTGGGGTTGGAAAAATGGTAAAACGGAAGCTCAACAACAAGAAATTTGGGAGGGGTATTATGCGGTGTTCAAACATATTTTACCTCGTGTGGTTGATAGTTTAAATCCTTCTGTTTCCTATTGGGAAACCTCTCCCAAATTTGGACGTGGAGACAATCGGTATCAATTTGAGGGAGATGCTCATGATTGGTGGGTTTGGCATGACGGATATCCTTTTAATCATTATGAAGAGGAAGTTCCTCGTTTTATGAGTGAATTTGGATTTCAATCATTTCCTAGTTATGAAACCATTAAATATTTTACTGAATTAGATACCATAAATTTAAGTAATGCTTCATTTGCTAACCATCAAAAACACGCTCGTGGTTTTTCTCTGATACGTGAATATATGAAACGTGATTTTCCTATCCCCAGTAAAGGGGCAGATTATGTGTATATGAGTCAGGTATTACAGGCTTATGGAATGACAAAAGGAATTTATGCGCATCGAAGAGCAAAGCCATACAATATGGGAACTTTATATTGGCAACTAAACGATTGTTGGCCCGCTGTTTCTTGGTCAAGTATTGATGGTTTGGGAAATTGGAAGGCCTTACATTATCAAGCGAAAAAAGCGTTTAAGAATGTTATTATTTCAACTTCAAAAAATGAAAAAGAATTAGATGTATACATTATCAACGACACCTTTTCTGAAATTAAAGATACGCTTGTAATTAGTCATTTAGATTTTAATGGGAACGTTCTTTTTAAAGAAGTAGCGCTTGTTTCAAGTCCTATAAATAGCAGTAAAGTTGTTTATAAATACCAATTAAAAAATAAAGAGTTCGATCATAACAATACTTTTTTAAAAATAATTTTTGGTGAATCTGAATACTACCATTATTTTGCTAAACCCAAAGATTTAAATTTAATAAACGATCCAATAGCTATTGAAACGGTTAAAAACAAGGATGGCTTTTTAATAAAGTTAAAATCAGAAACTTTACAAAAAAATGTATTTTTATTTTCTGAAGAAAAAGGAACTTGGCAGGATAATTTTTTCGACATACTCCCTGGAGTTTCAAAATATATTCAGTTTAAAACGGATGCTAAGGTAGTTTCAAAAATTAATTTTAAAACACTTAACCAATTCATCCAGTACTAATGCAAAAATTAATTTATTCACTATTATTCGCAGGCTTTGCATTACTTTTGGGGTGTAAATCTACTGAAGTTTCGAATCTTGAGCCATTTCCTCCATTAATCCCTAAACCTCAACGGTTAGAAATAAAAAAAGGGTTTTTTAAAATAACCGAAAGCACTACCGTTTTCTTTGAGGAAGAATTTTCTATTGCTGGAGAATTTCTAGTAAACCTGTCTCTTATACACATCTGACGCTGCCGACGATCTACTCTGT
>OJHF01000269.1_pt1 | contig 13997 bp, 10 predicted proteins | sample 1594891 | NCBI WGS metagenome assembly OJHF01 (sample SAMN05416737, study PRJEB24817) | seawater metagenome | isolation source: Sea water | place: Canada:Atlantic | collected 2013-07 | reverse complement strand
TCTACACAGAGTAGATCGTCGGCAGCGTCAGATGTGTATAAGAGACAGCTCCTAATATAGCCACCTCTGGTGTATTCACGATAGGCGTGAATGCAGTACCACCGATTCCCCCCAGACTAGAAATAGTAAAGCAACCACCTTGCATGTCGGCTGGCATTAACTTTTTGTCTTTAGCCTTCGCCCCCATGGCAATCACTTCTTCTGCCAATTGCCATATGGATTTCTGATCCACATCACGAATAACTGGCACCATAAGCCCTGCTGGTGTATCTACGGCGATACCAATATTGATGTAGTGCTTTTGCACGATGTGTTCGCCATCATTATCTAACGATACATTAAATTGTGGGTACTGACGCAAAGCCATGGCACAGGCTTTAAGCATAAATGGCAAAGGCGTGACCTTGGTGCCTTTTAGCTCTGCTTCTGCCTTTAAGCCCTTGCGAAACACCTCTAGATCAGTAATGTCCGCATGATCAAACTGAGTCACATGGGGTACATTAAGCCAACTACGGGTCATATTTTGCGCAGTAATGCGCTGCACCTTCGTCATTTTAATGCGATCTATGCTACCAAATTGGCTAAAATCGATAGCAGGGGGCTGCTCTATGCCGTGACCCTGCATAGACTGAGCCGTCGGCTGTTGCATTTGTTGTTTCACAAAAGCCTGTATATCTTCTTTTAATAAGCGGTCTCTTGGCCCTGTGGCTGGCACTTTAGACAGATCCACACCTAATTCCCGAGCCAACATACGCACTGCAGGACCAGCATGAACCGCACCAGTAATGCCTGCATTAACCACTTCAGCTACTGGCTCCACCTTGGCCACCGTAACGTTAGGCGCCGCACTTAAATCAGGGGCTTGAGCAGCCTTAGGAGCTGCAACTGGAGTTTGGGCAACTGCTGGCACTGGTGCTAAAGCCTCTGAGGCAGCAGACGCTGCTTTAACATCAACCATAACCTCAGGCGCATTTGCCTGCGCCCTAGTTGCCAAAACTGCAATGGTATCACCCACATTAAGCTTGGTACCTTCAGCCACGTTAATCTGCAGCACAGTGCCAGCAAATTCAACAGGAATCTCCATCGAAGCTTTGTCAGTCTCAAGCACTATGAGACTGTCTCCTTCGGCTAACTCATCGCCAACTTTAACACTAACCTCAATCACCTCTACATCCACTGCGCCGCCTAAATCTGGCACTAGGGCCAATTGTTCTAACGCAGGCTCTGACTCTGCCACAGGAGCTTGCACTGGCGCATCGGCAATCGCAGTAGCCAAAGGCTCTACTGCCATTTCAACTTTAGCTTGAACTTCAGCTTGAACTTCAGGCTCTGCCTCTTTAGCTTCATCTGGCGTTGAGTCTGTTTCAATTTCCACCATGAGGTCACCTAAACTACAGGTATCACCTTCTTTTAATGCAATGCTTTTAACGACTCCAGCAATTGATGCAGGAATTTCCATTGACGCTTTATCTGTCTCCACCACAACGATAGAGTCGCCCTCACTAATCACATCACCCACAGCGACGCAAATCTCGATGACCTCTACGTCTACTGCACCACCCATGTCTGGGACCATCATTTTACTTGTTGCCATGTCTCTGTCCTCGTCTCGTCAGCAGCTTAAAGGTGTACTGGATTTGGCTTATCACTGTCGATATTGAACTTTTTAATGGCCCGCGAAACCTCGCTCACCTTAATTGTGCCATCTTCTGCTAAGGCTTTTAGGGCTGCAACCACAATGTAGTAACGATTGACCTCAAAAAACTCTCGCAACTTTTCACGACTGTCACTACGACCATAACCATCGGTGCCCAACACCTTAAAATTAGCTGGCACAAACTCCCGAATTTGCTCGGCAAAAGCCTTAACATAGTCAGTAGCAGCGATGACTGGGCCTGCATGGCCTGACAAACATTCTTCAACATAGCTTTGCTTTGGCTCTGCCTCGGGATGTAACATATTCCACCGGCTGACGTCCTGAGCGTTGCGCCCAAGCTCATTAAAACTTGTCGCACTCCAGACATCTGAACCTATATCGAACTCTGTTGCCAAAATGTCTGCCGCCGCTTCCACTTCTCTTAAAATGGTACCACTACCCATTAATTGCACACGCTTTTTAGCTTTCGACTTAATTTCATTTAACAAGTACATGCCTTTAACAATGCCAGCTTCACAGCCCACCGGCATATCCGGCTGATGGTAATTTTCGTTCATCACGGTAATGTAGTAGAACTTGTTTTCTTTTAGCTCATACATACGGTGCAAACCATCTTGAATAATTACCGTTAGCTCGTACGCATAGGTCGGATCATAGGTCACACAGTTGGGTATGAGATTACCCATAATATGACTGTGTCCATCCTCATGCTGCAAACCCTCACCATTCAGAGTGGTACGGCCTGCTGTCGCTCCAATGAGGAATCCACGGGCCTGACTGTCACCCGCTGCCCAAGCTAAGTCTCCAACTCGCTGGAAACCAAACATCGAGTAAAAGATGTAAAACGGCACCATGGGATAATTATTATTACTGTAAGAGGTTGCACAAGCCAACCAGGCAGCCATTGCGCCGGCTTCGTTAATCCCTTCTTCTAAGATCTGCCCTGCCTGATCTTCACGGTAATACATCACTTGATCTGCATCATGGGGCACATACTTTTGCCCTTCCGCAGTATAGATGCCTAACTGACGGAACATACCTTCCATACCAAAAGTACGCGCTTCATCTGGCACAATGGGCACCACACGCTCACCGATATCTTTATTTTTAACCAGTGTTGTAAGGGTGCGAACAAACGACATGGTAGTCGAGATCTCACGCTTGCCACTGGACTTTAACTGACCAGCCAGAGAATCTAGCGTGGGTGTTTTTAAACTCTCAAAATCATTACGACGACTCGGTAGAACGCCTCCTAAGGCATCTCGTCTGGCACGCATATACTTCATTTCGGGCGTATCTTGCGCTGGACGATAGTAAGGCACAGTTTTAATTTGATCACGGGTTAAAGGAATATTAAACCGTTGGCAAAAGCTTTCCATTTCGTCCATATCCAGCTTTTTCAAGGAATGGGTGGGGTTTTTGGCTTCGCCCGACTTGCCCATGCCATAACCTTTAACCGTTTGCGCCAAAATAACGGTGGGCTTACCTTCCGTATGAGTCGCCTCATGATAGGCCGCATAAACCTTATAAGGGTCGTGGCCACCACGGTTAAGCTTCATGATGTCTTCGTCAGTATAGTCGGCCACCATAGCTAACAATTCTGGGTATTTGCCAAAGAAGTGCTCACGGGTGTATGCGCCACCCATGGCCTTATAGTTCTGTAACTCACCGTCTACCACTTCATTCATGCGCTGCTGCAATAATCCATGGGTGTCACGCTCTAGGAGTGGGTCCCAATGACGCCCCCAGATCACCTTAACCACATGCCAACCTGCACCTCTAAATATGCCCTCAAGTTCCTGGATAATTTTACCATTACCCCGCACAGGGCCATCTAAACGCTGCAGATTGCAGTTGATGACAAAAATAAGATTGTCTAGCTTTTCACGCCCAGCAAGAGAAATGCAGCCTAAAGATTCAGGCTCATCACACTCACCATCACCGATAAACGCCCACACCTTACGATCCGCATTATCAACCAAACCACGTTGTTGCTGATAGCGCATAATGTGAGCCTGATGAATCGCCTGCAGGGGCCCAAGCCCCATAGAGACCGTAGGGAACTGCCAATAGTCTGGCATTAACCATGGATGCGGATAGGAGGATAGTCCGTTGCCACCCACTTCACGGCGAAAATTGTCCATCTGCTCATCGGTGAGACGGCCTTCCAAATAGGAGCGCGCATAAATACCCGGAGAAATATGACCTTGGAAAAACACCAAGTCTCCCTCTTGTTTATCGGTATTGCCGCGGAAAAAATGGTTAAAACCAATGTCATACAAAGTGGCTGACGAAGAAAAGCTGGCAATATGCCCACCCAGACCGTCATCATTATCATTAGCACGCATCACCATGGCCATGGCATTCCAACGAATTAAAGAACGTATACGACGCTCCATGAATAAGTCGCCAGGCATGCGCTGCTCATCGCTTGGCGCAATCGTATTGACGTAAGGAGTAGTGAGCGAGTTGTCTAGTTTAGCCCCCTGTAAACGGGCCTGCTCACCAAGTTTGGCTAATATATATCGAGCACGTTCAGCGCCCTCGTTTTTAATCACTGATGTCAAAGCGTCCAACCACTCTTGTGTTTCAATTGGATCTACATCTGAAAGACTCTGTGTCACGTTTTTCCCCTATTCACTCATGCAAAAGCAACTTGTTTCTGCGCAACGAAAATTTTGTGTAGTAATACTACATTAATAACCAAAAAAATGCCAGTTTAGGTGACTAAAAATACCTATGAGTAAATATTTTACATTTAAAAATTATACCCCAGAACGCCTCATAGCGCGCTCTTGGCGGGTTGAATCTTTGCTTTGCTCAATAATAGCTTCTTTTACGAAGGTCAAGTGGTCATGAGCCGCATTACGTGCTTTTTCTGGATTTTCTCCAACAATAGTATCTAATAACACGCGGTGTTGGTCATGAATCAGTTGCCGAGTGTCACGTTTGCGATACACACTTTCCAAGTTGGAATAAATGTTCTTATGCAGCAAAGTGAATAAAGAACGCATGGTGTGCAATAACACGGCATTATGCGAAGCTTCGGCAATGGCCAAATGGAACTCGGCATCGGCTTTGGTTTCTTTCTCAAAAGACTTTTGATCATGAGCCGCTTGCAAATTGGCATAACAAGCTTGCAAGCGAGTTTTATCTGCTGGGGTGCAGCGCAGTGCAGCATAATAGGCCGACACCCCCTCTAAGGCATGACGAAACTCCAACAAGTCATATTGTGCTTCTGGATGCGTAGAGAAGAGCTCTGTTAGTGGGTCAGCAATGCTGCTGCCAATTTTTTCAGACACGTATGAGCCTCCGCCTTGACGACTGACAATGAGCCCCTTGGCCGACAGCTTTTGTAACGCTTCGCGCAGTGAAGGTCTAGACACTTCAAACTCAGTCGCCAAGGTTCGCTCTGGCGGTAGTTGCTGTCCTGGTTTCAGGCTTCCCTCTAAAATCATAGCCTCTAGTTGCGCCATGATCACATCTGATATCTTGGGTTGTTTGACCTGTGGGTACGCCATAAACGCTTCCTATTAATACTGGCACATGGGTGTGAAATACGTTGCCTAATGGCATTTTTTTTCAACACTATTGGTTTTCATTTTTCAGCAACATTGGTATTACCAATTATCGGTGAAATAAAAATAACCCGCTTCTCCTACTTTGGTCAAGTTTTATTACCAATACAGGGCCAGTGATGGCAGGCCTCCTAGTGAATGAGCGCCATTCGTTATATCTGATCTAAACCCATGACCAATTATCCAAGGCTAAACATTCCCTGTATGATACCGACTTTAGTCAATCTATGGTGCTTGATAAGTTACAACCATGGCCGATGTACCCACTCTAAGTTCACACACTAGGTAGTTTAGTTATTTATGGATCAGAGCATTATTGAACGCGTTTTCGCCACTGTTTTTCCCCTTGTCGCTATCGCTACCATTGGCTATGGGTATGGCCGTTGGCGCAAGCCAGACCTAAAACTCATTAACCAAATCAACATGGAAGTGTTTGTTCCTTTGTTGGTATTTGTGGTTCTTGCTGATCAATCCGTTCCTATTAGCCATCTTGGCCCCATGGCTGTTGGAGCCATTATTGTGGTGCTCGGTTCAGGCTTACTGCTGTGGCCTGTCATTGCCCTGTCACCTTGGTCAGCTAAGACCTTTATACCACCCATGATGTTTAACAACGTAGGCAACATGGGTATTCCGTTAATTTTATTGGCCTTTGGTGAAGAATTTTTAGCCATTGCTGTGGTGTGTTTTATTGTCGAAATGACCCTTCACTTTAGCTTAGGCATTTTTATGATCAACCCCAAAATGCGCTTGCTAAGCCTATTTAATCAACCCGTAATGCTGGCAACTATTGCAGGCTTTTTAGTCGCCCTTAGTGGCTTTCAACTGCCCAACAGTGTGCAGTTACCCATTGATATGCTGGGGCAAATTTGCATTCCTTTAATGCTCTTCACTTTGGGCATTCGTTTAACCAACATAGAATTTGACGATTGGAAAGTGGGTTTAGTGGGCGCCATTCTTTGCCCAGTTTCCGGTATTTTAATGGCCATAATGGCCCAGTTCTTCCTTAACCTTCCTCCTGAACAATTTGCTGTGTTGGTTGTGTTTGGCGCTTTACCACCTGCGGTATTGAACTACATGGTGGCAGAACAATACCAACAGGACCCCAAAAGAGTGGCCTCTATTGTGCTCATTGGTAACTTAATGGCCTTGGTGAGTATTCCCATTACTTTATCATTTGTGCTCTAAACCAACCTTAGGGGTGTGTTATAATTGCCTCTTTTAAACCACAATATTTTAAGCGTGGAACGACCCCATGACCGATGACTTAAACCTCTATTTTCTAAAAGCTGATGTGCCCGCCAACGTGAGTGCTGCTTTGTTAGAAGATGTGGGGGATGGCGATATTACCGCCCGGCTGATACCAGCCGATGAAAGCGCATCTGCAGCCGTTATTACCCGTGAAGATGCCACCATTTGTGGGGTGGATTGGGTCAATGAAGTGGCGCGCCAAGTCGACCCCACTATTACCCTTGACTGGATGGTAGCTGATGGTGACCAAGCTAAGGCTAATCAAGTGTTGTTTCAAGCCCATGGTAATGCCCGCAGCCTGCTAACCTTTGAGCGCTGCGCCCTTAACTTTTTACAGTGTTTGTCTGGCACTGCCAGCATTGCGCATTATTACGCCAGTTTAGTGGCCGACACACCCGTGAGGCTACTCGACACCCGCAAAACTATTCCTGGCTTACGCAAAGCCCAAAAATATGCCGTGGCTTGTGGCCAATGTTATAACCATCGTATCGGCTTGTATGATGCATTTTTGATCAAAGAAAACCACATTGCCGCCTGTGGTGGTATTGGCCCAGCCATTGCCACTGCACGATACCAAGAACCCACCAAACCCGTAGAAGTAGAAGTGGAAACCATGCCTGAATTACAGCAAGCGTTAGATGCTGGTGCAGATCGCATTATGCTGGATAATTTCACCTTGCAGGAGATGCGTGATGCGGTCAAGCTTGCCGCTGGCAAAGCAGAACTAGAGGCCTCTGGTGGCATTACTGAACAAACCTTGCGGCCTATAGCGGCCACAGGAGTCGACTATATTTCAATTGGTGCGCTCACCAAAGATTGCCGTGCCATTGATTTGTCGATGCGTTTTGTTTAAAACAGCATCAAGTGATCAAGGGACAGCTTAATACCAATTTCTTCACCAATTTCATGGTTATGATGAGAGTCTGCGAAGCAGGATAAGGTTTGATTGCCCGCAATTAATACGCGGTATAAAAAGTGAGTACCACGAAAGCGCTTACTTATAATGCGCCCTGTTATGGGGCTATCATCTAAATGCAACACGTCATCAGGCCGAATAAACACTTCGGCTTTATCTCCTGTGACAAAGCCATGAGCTCGGTCGCTGCACAAATGGCCAATGGGCGACTCAACACAGGTTTCGCTACTTACATTGCAGGCTAAAAAATCACCCTCGCCAATAAAGTCGGCCACAAAACGCCCGTCGGGCTTATGATAAATATTGTAGGAGGTGTCCCATTGCTCAATGCGCCCTTGGTTCATGACCGCCACATGATCAGCCATGGTAAAGGCTTCTGTTTGATCGTGGGTCACTAACAAACCAGGAATTTTTTCATGCCGCAAAATGGAACTCACTTCTGGCACCAACTCTTCTCGCAACATGGCGTCTAAACCAGAGAAGGGTTCATCAAGCAATAATAAACTGGGTTTAGGCGCTATGGCTCTGGCTAAGGCCACACGCTGCTGTTGACCGCCAGATAAGGCATGGGGGTAGCGCTCTTGATAACCACTAAGGCCCACCAAATCTAATAATTCTTTCACCCGTTGCACTTGCTCAGCCTTGGGCCAGTGGTGCAAGCCAAAAGCCACGTTGGCGGCAATGTTAATGTGGGGAAACAAAGCCACATCTTGAAACACCATGCCTACATTGCGGGTTTCTGCAGCTAGGCAAAAATCGTCTTTAGCAAGGGTTTTGCCTGCCAAACTAATGCTGCCCGATTTTAACGGCACGAACCCTGCAATCGCCCTCAGCAGAGTAGACTTGCCACAACCACTGGGACCCAGCAAACAACCAATCTCACCCACAGCCACAGCCAAGCTTACATCGTGCACAATGTTATGATCGCCGTAGGCTATATTTACCTTATCCACCAGCAAATGCTGATCTGTATTATCGAAGGACATGGTCATTTAAACGGTCTCATATTAGTGGGGCCTGCGACGCGCAATAGAGGCGTGTAACATTAATACAGGAATAAGCCCAACGAGTACAATCATAATAGAGGCTGGAGCCGCATCAACAAGACGCTCGTCTGAGGCTAATTCATAGGCCCGCACGGCCATGGTGTTAAAGTTAAAGGGCCGCAGTATTAACGTTGCCGGCAGTTCTTTAAGCACGTCCACAAATACAATGAGCACCGCCGTAAGGATGGAGCTGCGCATTAAAGGCACATGGATTTTACGTAATATGTCTAATGGGCTATGACCCATTGAACGACCCACATGATCTAGACTGGGCTTAATCTTCTCTAAGCCAGACTGCACACTGCCAAGAGCTACCGCCAAAAAGCGCACCGTATAGGCAAACAGTAAGGCCACCAAACTACCCGACAATAATAGCCCTGGACTGTCCCAGCCTAAGCTGCCAAAAATATCTATTAACCTGTGGTCTAGCCATGCTAAAGGAATTAAAACCCCGATCGCTATGATCGTGCCTGGCAAAGCATAACCAAAGCCTGCCATCGCAAGCACTGTGCGCACAGGCTTAATGGGTTTAGTTCTTTTGGCATAGGACAAGATAATGGCCAATATGACGGCAATGATGGCTGCCAAAAAAGCCAAACTAAACGAATTCCAGGCAAGGCCAACGAAGTCCCAGCCTAGGGGTTCTGCCTCAAACACAGCCCAAAACAAGAGTTGCGTTGCAGGAATAATAAAACCAAACATCAAAGGCGACAAACAAATCACACAGGCCATAATCGCCTTACTACCTGATAAAGGGATTAAGTCGGCACGGGCGCGAGACTCTGCTGCTGAATGGTAACGGGCTCGGCGTCTAGAATAACGCTCTAGCAAGACTAATAAAATCACAAAAGCTAATAAGCTAGCTGCCAATTGGGCTGCTGCTGCAGTATCACCATAGCCATAAAAGGTTCTAAAAATGCCCGTGGTAAAGGTGCTAACCCCATAATATTGCACCGTGCCATAGTCTGCTAAGGTTTCCATTAGAGCGAGTGACAAACCTGCAATAATGGCAGGCCGAGCCATGGGCAACGCTAACTTCCACAATGCCTGCCAGCGGGAATAACCTAAGCTACACCCAACTTCAATACTACTCACAGACTGCTCCAAAAAAGCAGCCCGAGCCATTAAATAAACATAGGGGTACAACACCAGTGACATCATGATGATGGCACCACCTAAAGAGCGGATTTCAAAGAACCAATAGTCGCCATAACTCAGGCCTGTAAGGTCTCTAATCCAGCTTTGTACTGGCCCTGCAAAGTCTAACAAACCCGCATAAGTGTAGGCGATAATATAAGCCGGCATGGCTAAGGGCAGCAATAAGGCCCAACTGAGCCAACGACGCCCCGGAAAACTGCACATGCTCGTTAACCAAGCCGTGGGCACACCCAGTATGAGCACCCCCATCCCCACGCCCAGCAACAACAGCAACGAATTAATTAGATAGTCGTTGAGCACCGTATCAAGCAAGTGCTGCCAGAGCTCACCATTGGCTTGCATTAAATAGCTCACAATAACGATGACTGGAAGCGATATGAATGCGGCGATTAAAACAGCAAAAATACTCAGCCCATGGCTTCTAAACATTTATAGCATTACCTATTTCCAACCGGCACGATCCATTAATTGAACCGCTTGTCGATTGTTCTGACCTAAAATTTCCAAAGCAATGGGGTCCATCTTGTAGCGGCCAAACCCTTCAAGGGTGGCGGATGATGGGACACCCTCAACCACGGGATATTCGTTATTAATGTCTGCATACCAAGCTTGTGCTGGAGCCGATGCTAAATATTCTAGCAGGGCCTGCGCTTGCTCTGGGTGTTTACCGTATTTAGTAAAGCCTGCACCACTCACATTAAAGTGTGCGCCGCGCCCCACTGCCCCTACACCTTTTTGGTTAGGCCAAAAGACCGCCAATTTGCTGGCCACCGCTTGATCAGCTGGCTTACTACTATTAATTAACCGAGCTAAATAATAAGTGTTAGCGATGGTCACATCACAAACCCCTGCGGCCACCGCTTTTAACTGATCTGTATCACCACCTGATGGTGCCTTAGCAAGGTTATTAACCATGCCTTGCATCCATACTTGGGTGGCCTCTGGGCCTAAAGCATCAATGGTGGCAGCGACCAAGGATTGATTATACACAGATTGTGAGGATCTTAAGCACAGACGACCTTTCCATTGCGCCTTTGCCAAAGCTTCGTAAGTAGAAAGTTCGTCAAGGGCCACCCGGTCTTTGGCATAAATGATGGGTCTTGCTCTGAGTGTGAGGCCATACCAGTAGCCTGCAGAGTCTCTAAGCTCTTCAGGAATTCTCTGCTCCAGTGCCAGTATTGATACTGGCTTGAGCATGCCCGCCTCTTTCGCCCGATGCAAACGACCGGCATCTACCGTAATAAATAAATCGGCAGGGGTCGCACTACCCTCAACTTGTAAACGTTTTAATAAGGCATCTGCCTTACCTGTAATCAGGTTCACTTGAATCCCTGTAGCGGCACTAAACTCATCCAACAAGGGCTTAATCAAGGCTTCCTTGCGGGCTGAATACACATTAACAATATCTCTGGCTTGGGCCGTGCCCGCCCACACTAAGCTGGCCACAACAGCGGGCAATATAAAGGTATTAATTAAATTCATAGGGATCATTTATGAGGTCTCACTGGTTACGTTTGGGGCACTGATGAGGTCACCTTTATGGCGCCTAAAGCTTTGCCAACAGCGCTTAAAGGGCTGCCAATATAAATTTACTAACTGATGTTCTGTGGGCCTTTGACCCACTAAACCATAGCTTAATGTCTGGGTGTTTGAACCATACTCTAAGGTACCACCTAGGCGATCCCACAAAGCAATAAATGCACCAAAATTTTTATCCCAATGCTGGCGTGCTTGGGAATGATGTATTTGGTGCTGCGCTGGAGAAATAAGCCACCGCTCTAGCGTTTTGCCATAACTAATAGGCACAGGTGAATGACGTAAGTTAGACCCCAAAAGATTTAACACGGCGGTCACTGCATTAGCACCCAATAGACTAAGCAAGGTCACTCGATCAGCAAACACAAACACAAACACACCAATCAGTAAGCCCTGCGCTAAGGCACTGCGCAGGCCAAACAATAAACCTTCAATGGGATGTGTGCGCAGCACCGTAAAAGGCGTTAAGCTTTCTGCGGTGTGGTGTACTCGGTGAAAGGCCCATAAAACAGGCCACCGGTGCATCAATCGATGCAAATAATAACGGCTTGCGTCATCAACTACAAACAAACATGATGTAAAGATGACAGACACCCAAAACGTCGATATGTCGAACGACCAAAGAGGCCGAGTGACCCAATCGGTTAAAGTATAAAACAAGGCAGTAGCAAGGGCTAGCTTGCTCAACATCAGTGGGCTCAAAAGCAACATAATGGGCTGATTAATAAACATCATCTGGTAATCAGATCGACTCGAATTAGACCACCAAATTTTAGGCTGAAACAGCCAGGCTAAAGCGCCAGCAAAATTGAGCCGGCGCTGCCACATTAGCCAAAGCACGGCAATCATAGTGGCGCTTATCAAATAGCCAACAAAGATGCGTTTATTGCCTTGGCTCACCAAACCTGTCAGTTCAGTAAACCAAGTGTGTATAAACCCAAGCCACCATTCAATCATAAACTAACCAATTGTCTAGTCATTTTCTGCGGCCATTGCTTGGCCTAATGAATCAACTAGGTCGGCTAAATTGGCCGTTACATCCTTGTTACGGGCTTCTACTGCAAAGTCATCTATCATTAACTTTTGTAGTTTAATCATCTGCACTCGATACTCTGACAGACTCACCGATGAACTTTGCACAAATTCACCATCTACCAAGGCTGCAACCTGTGTGTTCCCCAACAACACTGGGCTATAGCCTAGTAAACGATTCATCTTCACCCCAGTTTCACCTAAATTAACACCCCCAGTTTCTAGGGCCAAGGCAAAACCTTTGAGCTCGCCCCAATGCTTAGCATAGGTGCGGTAAACTTTAACCACATCACCATTGGCAGCAATGATGGTTTCTAATTTTTCAATATCCCCATACACAGAACCGGCATACTTAAAGACGGCTTCAGCGATAAGGCGCTGCCACTGGGTCTTAATGACCTGTGCGTATGCCCTTAACTCACTGCGTTGTGAGTCAGTCAGAGCTTCCCCATTAGCAGAGGTAATGAGATTACGTCCGTCAATAAACGCTTGAACGATGGTATGAAGATACTTAGTTTTGCCACCTTTATCGAAAGATGCCGCATAGTACGCATGGGCGTATGCCATTTCAGTGACCAAAGAAACCTTGCCATCTCCGTTATGATCTGCTTTTGCAAAACTGTCTGATTTTTGCTTAGCAATGCCATACACTTCTTCAGCTGTCAGCGCTAAAGTGTGAGCTGGGGCGCCAAAATAACCAAAGGCTTCGTCCCAAACGTGCTCTTTGCCCGTATATGGTTTGCCTTCCTTGTACGCTTTACTATTAGGATTAACATCCGCCGCTAGTTTTTCATCTAGATAATTATCCACCGCTTGGTTGTAAAATACCGCACCCATAGCGAATTTAGAAAACAATTGGGTGTAGTCATAACCTGTTAAGGGATCAAAGCCTTTTTCTGTAGCCGCCGCTTTTTCTAGCATTAACTCCAGTAACTCTGCACCCGTCAGACTACCAGGCATGCCAGAAATTAGACCTTTATAGGCTTTGCCAGACAAATTTTTGCCTTTTGAAATCTTGTCTACGTGAGTTTGAAGCATTGGAAAACCGTCTTTTGATACGGGATCAATAATTTTACGCCCTTCGTCCTTGCCACTAAAGTAAGCTTTAGTTTGCTCTAAACTAGCGCCTTTAGACACTAACTTTTTAGCTGAATTATGCAGTGTATGACGAGCAATCTGGCCAGTGTAGGCCTCAGAATGGGTCTTAGTGCCAGTGTAGTTTTTTACCGTAATAGGAAAGTCAGCATAGATTTCTGCGTGGGCTCCTGCCTGAGCTTGGCCACTTAGGACAAAGCTCGCTGCAACAGCAATTGAAAGAAGTGTTTTGTTCATGTGTTTTCTCTGATTAAAGTTGATTAAAGTTTAAGTTCGTCTGGATTAAACACATAATAAACAAACTTTATTCGTAATGCAAATCATTCTTATTTAGATTAGCATAACTTTTAGCATTCCATTAAATCAGATTAAAAAACAACATTATTTACACCATTTACAGCCCTTTCTAGTACCCTTAAAATTCACGACCTGTTAGAATGCTCGCCGACAAAGTCCCAGTAGCTCAGCTGGATAGAGCAGCCGCCTCCTAAGCGGCAGGTCGGAGGTTCGACTCCTCTCTGGGACGCCATTCACCCTTCTCATGCAGTATATTCCAGCATTGATGCACCCAAAAATCTTCGATAAAAAACTCAATCGTTAAGACCATCAACGGCCTTGGTAATTTATACATTAAGTTATCAAAGTTAGGCACAGACCAGATCAGCGCTCAGGAGGCTTACGCAAGCAAAAGGGCAATCTTGATAATGGCCGATGTAAACGCCATAGTGGCG
>OJHF01000268.1_pt1 | contig 14028 bp, 15 predicted proteins | sample 1594891 | NCBI WGS metagenome assembly OJHF01 (sample SAMN05416737, study PRJEB24817) | seawater metagenome | isolation source: Sea water | place: Canada:Atlantic | collected 2013-07 | reverse complement strand
ATTGCCTCTTGTCTCGTGGGCTCGGAGATGTGTATAAGAGACAGAGCTAAGGTCATACTAATACCCATTAATGCACCCAGAGCCAGTGCATCATATAAGGTTTGAGCAGACGCCGTTAGTTGATCTGGAACTTTTTGGGTGATGTATTGGGTCATCGCCAAATGAGTTGCGGCAAAGGTAAAGGCATGCAGTATTTGCACAGTAAAAAGTAGGCCCACATCCGTTGACCATCCAAGTAAAACCCAACGTATAGTGCCCCCAATGACTGCCATCCATAGTAGACCTTTGACGCCCACTTTTTTTAACAACCAAAGACCGATCGCAAACAGCACCACTTCAGCCGCCACCCCTTGGGCCCAAAGTAGGCCAATAATGCTTTCGCTGATACCTGCCTCCAGCCAATGCAAAGTACCAATGCCATAAAGGGCGCCATGACTTGCTTGTATGAGTGCACTCACCGTCACTACTGCAGCAAAACCTGGTAATTTAAAAAGCTCTAAGAAGGCCAGTTTTCGAGTTGTTTTAGTTTGTGGACGAATGTCGGGTAGAGATATTGCAAACACAATCACAACGGCACCAAGGACTAGCAATAGCTGGGGATACGCTTCAATAGAATAAGCTGCAATGTAAAGCCCACTAAGCGTAGACGAGGCAATAAAAGCGACCGAACCCCATAATCGAGCTTTGCTATAGTTAAGTTTACCCAAGCGGGCTGAAGCAATAGCTAGTCCATCCACCATGGGCACATGACTAGTTTGCAACGCACCCACCACAAACCAAACCATGAGCATGGGCCAAAAGGTCTCAATTTGTACAAACACAGCAAAACCCAAAAAGGTGAACACTGACAGCAGTAATATCCAGCGTTTTTTATGGCCAGTGGCATCGGCCAATATGCCCACACCCAAACCAAAAAACACCTTGCTTATAAAAGCAGAACTGAGGATTAATGCCGCCTCTTGGGCGTCTAAACCCCGACTGACCATCCAATAGGGTAAAAACGGTAACACTAAGCCAAAACATGCAAAATATGCAAAGAAAAAACCAGAAAATACCGCGTGTTCACGCCCCTTAAACAACTCAGTACTAGAGGGCATAATGTTGGCCATTTAATACCAAAATTAGAACGCACCCTGAATTCTTCGGGCCCATGTCTTTTAGGCCACTACCTCTAATTAACCTATTTGTTGTCCGTGCCGATGCTTGCCCCATGATAAGTCCTTGGATCAATGGTGAATTTAGCTGCGAAAGTGTAGCCTAAGCCGATGCAAAAGTCCTCTTAGCCCAAGGTCTAGATTGTATTGTGTTGATAGCCTCTTCATAATGGTGACCCCTCCTGATGCTTGCGCATAGGCTCTTCAATGCCCACCACTGATCATTCCACTTTTTTGCACCAGGCCCAGAGGCTTAAAATCTTATGTGCTGGCATCGCTAGCCTCATTTTAATGGTTGGCATCGCCCGCTTCGCCTACACACCCATGCTGCCATTAATGCAACACCAGGCAGGCTTAGGTATCGCCCAAGGGGGCTGGTTAGCCGCCTTTAATTATGTGGGCTATTTTTGCGGCGCTTTAATTGCCGCCAACATTGTTGATTTGGTTAAAAAAGACCGTTTGTACCGACTAGGTTTAGTAGTGGCTTTAATTACTACGGTAGGCTTAGGGCTCACACAGAATTTTTGGGCATGGAGTGTTTTGCGATTTTTTGCAGGCCTAAGTAGCGCAGCAGGGCTATTACTCGGATCAGGGTTAGTAATGCATTGGTTACTGCGCCATCAATTGCGTTCTGAACTGGGCATTCATTTTATAGGTATGGGTGCCGGCATTTTTTTAACCGCTTTATTTGTCTACCTAGCAGCAGGGCAAATCAGTTGGCAGCAGCACTGGTTTTGGCTCACTGCAATAGGTCTATTGTTGGCCTTCCCAGCATGGTTTTGGCTGCCTAGACCTAATATTAGTGGCTATAACGTCAGTGGCGATAAAATGATTGACCATCCTCCGTCTGCTCAATTTATCCAAACATTTATGCTGGCCTACTTCTGTGCAGGAGTAGGTTACGCTGTTGTCATTACCTTTATTGTGGCCCACGTCAATCAGATCGCAGGACAACAAGACTACGGCGCCATCACCTTTATGATTATTGGTCTTGCAGCCGCACCAGCGTGCATTATTTGGGATTTGATCGCCCGTCAATTAGGTAACTTAAATGCCTTATTGTTGGCCTTTATTCTGCAATTAGCGGGCATGCTTATTCCTATTTTAAGCCCAGGGTTAATTTGGACATTTATTGGTGCGGCGCTATTTGGGGGCACTTTTATTGGTCTTGTGAGTTTAGTCCTAACCATGGCCGGACGGTATTTTCCTAATCGCCCTGCCAAAATGATGGGCAAAATGACCTTATCCTATGGCGTGGCACAGATCGCCGCGCCAGCCGCTGCAGGCGTATTAGCCCAATGGTCAGGCAGCTACACCTTAAGTATTATTATTGCCTGTGGCACTATGTTTGTGGGTTGCTGCTTGATTTATAGGTTGCGCACACTTGAATAACGCTTTGATTTTTTGTTAAAAAAATGCAGCCTAAAGATCCTATTACTGAGCATTAAAAGGTTTTTGACTGTCTGCGTGCCTACCCCAGTGCTAACCAAGCTGCGACACCCATCATTAGCGAGCCAGCAATGCGATTCATCAAACGCACATTACCACTCTTCTGTAACACCTTGCTGAGGCTTTTACCCCCCAGTGCGTATACCATCAGTGACAAGGCCTCAAGCGTGAGAATGACACTCAAAAGAACCACCATTTGACTTGGCATGGGCCGTGTAGGGTCAATAAATGGGGGTAGCAAGGCGATAAAAAAAGCCCAACCTTTTGGGTTAGCAACGGCAGTGATAAATCCTTGAGTTGCCAATTGCAAACGCCCTGTGTTTTTGGGGGTGCCATTTAAATCAATCGCCATTTTGCCTTTGGAGCGCCATAGTTGAATACCCAAATAGAGTAAATAACCGCCACCCACAATTTTTAATACGACAAATAATTCTGGATATTGCACGATTAATGCAGCGACCCCTATGACTACTGATATGGCCACTAAGCCAACACCTATAAGCTCACCTAACATCATCCACATGGTACGACGAATACCCACCGTCATTCCCAAAGTTAAGGCTAAGGTCATACACATACCCGGGGTCACAGAAACAAAAAAGAAAGTGGGTATTAAGGCCAACAGGAAGGCAGTACTCATTAATTTTATCCATATAATCAAAGCTAGTGAGGGATAGTGCATGGCGCTGGAATCTGTGTCAATGGAAGTGTGTATAAGAATCAGTTACCATCAGTTTGAGATCACCTGTGGGCCTGATTAGGTGAAAGTTAAGGTTAAGTTAATGCACCCAGCTGCGCTGTTTTTTAAATCATTATTTGACGAAATTGTGACTGTTTCGTGGCCTCTTTTTAAGTTGATGGTGCCCATTATTGTGCTTGTCAAAGTGCTAGAAGAGTTGGGCGGTATTGCAATTTTTGGTCAATGGTTAGGCCCCCTTATGGCCCTTGTAGGGCTACCCCAAGAAATGGGTTTAGTGTGGGCGGCAACTATAGCGACTAACATCTATGGTGGCATGATTGTGCTCTACTCGCTGGGTAGCGACAGCCCATTAACCGTGGCACAAGTGACGGTTCTCAGTGGCCTATTATTAATGGCCCACGGCCTGCCCATTGAAGTTCGTATTGCCCAACTGGCGGGTATGCGCATGAGAACGGCTATAGTGACTCGCCTACTAGGCGCCTTTGCTTTTGCCTGGCTACTCTATGTGTTTTACCATCAAACTCAAACGCAACAGGGCCCTGCACATATGGTGTGGCAGCCTGACCCTATTGCCGATGGGCTGGATAACTGGGTGTGGGCTCAAGTAAAAGCCTTGGGCATGATTCAATTAGTTATTATTGTGCTCCTCACATTTTTAAAAATTCTTCGACTCATTGGGGTAGAAAAAGTCATCCAATGGCTTCTTCGCCCCATGCTTAAATTAATGGGTATAGGTAAGGAAGCATCTACTATTACCTTGGTAGGCATTACCCTAGGCCTATCTTTTGGTGGTGGATTATTGATTAAAGAGGCCAATGCTGGGCATGTGTCCAAACAGGATGTGTTTACCTCCCTTATATTTTTAGGCTTCTGCCATAGCCTTATCGAGGATACTTTACTGGTCCTTTTATTGGGTGCTCACCTGTGGGGCATACTTTGGTTTCGTTTGGTGTTCGCTTTTGTCTTTACCTGTGCGGTGAGTTATTGGCTCACTAAGATGAGCCCTGAATTTCAGCAAAAATATTTGTTGCGACCTTAGAGCTGAGTCCTATGTTAAAGATTTCCAACCGCATTACTATCCCAGCCCACGAAATTGAACAACAGTTCATTCGCTCACAAGGCGCTGGCGGCCAACACGTTAATAAAACCTCTACAGCGGTACATTTATTTTTTGATATTAGGGCATCAACCGCCCTACCCGCCTATGTGAAGCACAAGTTATTGCAGACCGCCGATCATCGAATTAGCGCTTCTGGCAAGATCATCATTAAGTCTCAAGCCAGTCGTAGCCAAGACAGTAACCGTCAAACTGCATTGGAACAGTTAAGCCAAGTTATCCAAGCGGCCATGGTGCAAGAAAAACGCCGCATAGCCACTAAACCCACCAAGGGCTCTAAAACCCGACGTTTAGATACTAAATCTCAAAAGGGTCAAACTAAGAAGCTACGTTCAAAAGTCCAAGGGGTCTGAGACCACACGATAACCACCAGCAGGCAGGTTGGCAGGGAGTTTAATGGCGCCCACTTGAGTGCGATGAATACTTAGCACTGGGTTGCGGAAATGACCGAACATACGTTTAATTTGGTGGTAACGCCCTTCATGTAAAATAATATGGGCACTTGTAGTGGCGGTTATGGTCAGTTGAGCAGGTGCCGTAGTCAGGTCTTCAAAAGCAAAATAAATACCCTTTGCAAAAGCGTCTACTTCTGCTTGGCTAATGGGGTTAGTCACCGTCACCGTGTAATGCTTAGGGAGTTTGGTACTGGGTTGGGTAATCTGTCGAGACCAATGGCCATCATTGGTTAACAATAACAGTCCCGTGCTTTGTAAATCCAGACGCCCAGCAATGTGCAAACCTTGATACTTAGCAGGCAGAATATCCAAGACTGTCATGTGTTGATCATCAACCGTGGCACTGACAACACCTGCGGGTTTATTGAGCATTAAATAGACAGCGAACTGGTGTCTTAAAAGCTGACCTTCAACCTCTATTTTTGAAAACTGACCAATGCGTCGCTCGCCCTCATAGCAAATAACCTCGTCTACACTGACTAAACCACGGGCCAGCAATAGTTGCACTTGGCGTTTTTTACAATCTAATGTTTGACTAATAAAACGATCAAGGCGTTGAGCGTAAGCTACCATTAGTGTTGCGCCAAGCTACCAAGAACCATTGATAAGAAAACTACTGTAAGTCACGAGTTTACTCTTGCCATTAGGCTGACCGTCTTTATAGGTAACTTGCAATGGTGATGGCATCTTTTTGGGAGTCTTCACAAACCAATCTAGTGCTAACTTACCCCTTTGGATATGGGCTTTTTCTGTCACCATTTGAGACATTTTTAGACTTCCTAAACTATTGTTTTCTAACAATAAAAAGTCACCTTGCTGGTTTACTGAGGCTAAGGATTTTTTTACTTTCGCCATTGATTTTTGCATCATCCAAGGTTCAACCTTGGCTTCCTTACCTGCTCGTTTAACTAATACTGGAAATAGGGGTGCCATAAAATCAAGCATCCATCCATCAGCCTCAACCCACCAGTGATGTTGACTATGAGAGCTTTGTAAGGTTCCTGCTTGGTATGCGCCAAAGGTCAAAATTTTAGCTTGTAGCCCTAAATGATAAGCTGCAGCACCTGCCATGGGTTGAGCGGGTATACCAAAGTGACGCTTTAAAATTTGTGCTCCATAGACACTAAATAACATGCTAGCCTCATGGCTATCAACCGAGTCTGCAAGCAAGAGAGAATGGATTGTGGAGTAGATACGACGGTAATCGGCCAGAGTGATAAGCATAGATAAGGTCTGAGAAAGTTAAATATAATCCTGAGTTCTGCACTTTTTAAGCGTTGTTAAAAAGTCAGCCGCTAGGCTAGATGGCTTTAAAACGCCTTAATTAAGCGTGTAAATCATAGACCTTTTGCACATGTCTACGGATACGTTGAGCCAATTCTGGGCGATTTAAATCACTTTCTGCAATAAATAAAATTCGCTTGTCTAGCTCTGGCGTTAAACGACCACCCTCACGTTCTTCGGCCAACTTTTTTCTAAGGGCACTGGTTAAAGCGTTGGCCACGGGCATAATAATAGGCGATTGCGCCAGAATTTCGATGTTTTTATTGACAGAAAACACAATATCTAGGCCCGTTTTCATAGCCGTTTCATTGCTGGCCGAGGCATTATAAGGCACCAGCAATATGTGATCTTTGCGAGTTTTTAAGGCTGACATAATTTGTTCATCAGAGTCATTGACGCCAATAATATCTGCACCATCAATGGTGAAACCCGCAACGCTAATGTGATTCCACATTTTTTCGCGTATTTCAGACCAGTAAGGCCTTACTGGAGTCACTTTCGTGAACATATCACCCATCCTTTCATTTCATTCTGCACTCACGTTCAAATGCCTAAACCAAAGACTGCAGGGCTTGCGATTGTAGCATTTATAATAAAACGCCACATGTTGTTACAACCAAGGTAAAAACAAGTGAAGAGCTTTTACTACGGCAGTTGCTAGTTAATACCCACAGTATTAATCATTGCTCCAGCCACTAATCGATTTCACTTCTAAGAAATCTTCTAAACCCCAGACCCCACCTTCGCGACCATTGCCTGATTGTTTATAGCCACCAAACGGCGCGCCCGCTGATCTAAAGGTACCGTTCATTTGCACCATGCCAGAACGCAAACGACGAGCTACTCGATTAGCTTTAGCACTATCTTGGGTTTGAATATAATTGGTGAGACCAAAAACTGTGTCGTTAGCAATAGCAATCGCTTGCTCTTCTGTATCAAACGGAATCATGCATAAAACGGGGCCAAATACTTCCTCACGGGCAATCTGCATGTCATTATTTACATCAGTAAAAATTGTGGGCTTTACAAAATAGCCCGTCTCTAAACCTTGAGGTTTACCCAGACCGCCCACAGCGACGTTGGCACCTTCGTCAATGCCGACTTTAATCAGTGCTTGAATTTTATTGTACTGTAACTCAGATACCACTGGGCCAATGTGATTACCGTGCTCCGTAGCTCTGCCTACTTGAACCTTGGCAGCCGCGGCTTTGGCCATCACCACAGCCTGGTCATAAAAGCTGCGCTCTACCAACATGCGTGTGGGTGCATTACAAGATTGCCCTGAATTACCAAAACAATGATAAATACCCCGCTCAATGGCTTTTTCGTCAGCATCCGCAAACACAATGTTGGCGCCTTTGCCGCCTAATTCTAATGCCACGCGCTTAACTGTATCCGCCGCATTTTTAGAAATAAGGGCACCAGCTCGAGTTGATCCTGTGAAAGATACCATGTCCACATCAGGATGACTGGTGAGGTGCGACCCTACCCCTGCCCCATCACCATTGACCATATTAAACACGCCCGCTGGAATACCAGCCTCATGCACCATATCGGCAAACACTAAACTCGATAAAGGTGCTATCTCTGAGGGTTTAAGCACCATAGTGCACCCCGCTGCCATAGCCGCAATAGCCTTAAGACTGACCTGGTTCATGGGCCAGTTCCAGGGGGTGATTAATGCACACACACCTATGGCTTCATAAATAATGCGGTCATTAGGCGCACTGTCATTGAGGGCGCGTTCAAACTCAAATTTTTCAAGCTCCTCAATTAATCCTTCTGTGTGCTCCGAACCTGACTCCGCTTGAGAAGTCAGGGCCATATCAATGGGCGCTCCCATTTCTAAGCTGATGGCTCGGCCCATTTCTTCATTGCGGGCTTGGTAAACGGTCAAAAATTTCTTTAGTAATACGATGCGTCGTGCTTTAGGAGTTTGACTCCAATCATCAAAAGCAGCTTTAGCCGCAGCCACAGCCGCGTCTGTGTCAGCTTGATTGCCAATTGCTATGGTGCCACACACCTGTTCCGTGGAAGGGTCGATGACTTCCATTTCACGATCCGATATCGGTGCTACCCATGCCCCATTGATGTAAAACTTTTTAGTATCGATCATAGCGTATCACTCTAGCAAATCTTGTTAATGGGACCATTTTTCTGACTTTGAGGGCTTATAGTCTTTTAGCCGCATCAGTAACTCGGTTGGATCATCATGCACCACCAATAGATCTAAATGCTGGGGCTTGATAAAACCCGCTAACACTGCTTGATCAAAAAAGGTGAGCAGGGCGTCATAGTAACCATTAATGTTGAGTAAGCCAATGGGTTTTTGGTGGAACTCCAATTGTGCCCAAGTGAGCACTTCCGTCAACTCTTCGAGCGTACCAAAGCCCCCTGGTAAGGCGATGCAAGCGCCTGATAATTCAAACATCATGGTTTTTCGAGCGTGCATAGAATCTACCACATGTAGCTCAGTCAAGCCCTTGTGTGCCACGCGCTCAGCAAAAGATTGAGGGATTACACCAAATACTTTTTGACCCCCCGCTAATACGGCATCTGCCACCTGTCCCATGAGACCCACTTCAGCACCGCCATAAACCAACCCCATAGATGAGCGACTAATCGCTTCTCCTAAAGCCTTTGCAGAGGCCATAAAAACAGGGTCTTTACCTGCGCTAGAACCACAAAAAACACACACATTTTGCATATACATTACCTTTTTTATTTTAAGCTATTCATCGACTCATGCTCACTCAAGTCACCCGCTGCTCGAGTGTGAGGGAGTGTGGCATATAGGTGGGACCTCAATGCAGCCCATCTAGTGTGCATAGAGCCTATTGCACGAGTAACAGGGGATCCACATGAGTTTTTTGCCAAGTCACACCCCAGTGCAAATGGGGTCCTGTGGCTCGGCCTGTTTGCCCTACTTGCCCCATAACTTGGCCTTGCTCAACCACCTGCCCCAAACCCACGTCGATGTTGCTCAAGTGGGCATAAACACTGGTCACGCCCAGGCCATGGTCTAACATGATGGTTTTACCCGTATAAAACATCTGCTCGTGCACTAAGGCAACTCTTCCAGTGAGAGGGGCGACAATATTAGTGCCCTTGGCTGCTGCAATATCAACACCATTGTGGGGGTTTTTTGGCACCCCATTCAAAATACGTCGCGAACCAAACACGCCACTAATACGCCCTGCAACAGGATTTATCCAAGCTTGGCCTAACCAGTCAGCTTCAGTGCGGCTCTGCCTAACCTCACCAATTAATTGATTTTCTTGGCGAATGCGTTGTGAAGCGTCTGTTTTGGGTGTCACTTTTTTGCTAGGCAAACCATTAATTTTTTGTTCCACATAGAGGCGTTTTTGGACCTTTTTTTGCACATTTACAGGCACCTGGCTAGAGGCGCTGTTATTTGATTTTGTCTTTAAGGTGACACTAACGGCGGCATTGCGCCCAAGACCAAATACATACAAGCCCGCAGAAGACACCTGCAACTGGACATCGCCTAGCCACACCTGAGTGCCTGGTTCAACGTAGCCTATGACCAATTCACCTTGTTGATAGTCTGCTGCTAAAACACTGCCACTAAGACCCAGCACCGAAAAGATTAAGGCCCTAGCAACAACTGTTAGCCTGTGTTTAAGCATTAACAAGCAGCAGTGACAGAAATTTCAACCAACAACTCAGGTCGAGCCATGGCTGCTTGTACACAAGCTCGTGCGGGAGCATGGCCCGATGGTACCCAAGCGTTCCACACCAAGTTCATGGCGGCAAAATCATCCATCGACTTTAAATAGATCGTAGCTGATAGCATGCGGGTCGTATCTGAGCCCACGCTTGCCAACAACTCATTAACTTTGGCCAGCATGGTTTGGGTTTGCTGAGTGATGTCAGCGTCAGCGTCAGCAGCAACCTGCCCACATAAATACGCTACGTTATTATGCACGACGACCTTGCTCGTGCGTTCATTGGTTTGGTGACGACCTATATTCATAATCGCGTTCTCAAAAGCCCAATGATAAAACCAAAAACTATATTTAAGCAAATCTAAATCACACTTTTTTGTCACACTATATCGAGCCTATTGACCCTATGCTTAGACCATGTCATGGTCTGCCCCTTTGCTATTATTAGCGCCTTGGAAAATCACAAATGTCCCATTTATTTAGTCCCTTAACTATTAAAAGTGTCACCTTGCGCAACCGCATTGGCGTGGCACCCATGTGCCAATATCAAGCTATTGATGGTATTGCTCAAGCTTGGCACATGACCCAACTGGGATCTAAAGCTGTGGGAGGCGCTGGCCTTGTGATCACAGAAGCGACTGCCGTTTCACCTGAGGGCCGCATTACACCGTCATGCATGGGCCTCTGGAATGAAATGCAAGTGGCTGCGTTAAAGCCCATTACCGATTTCATTAAAAGCCAAGGCGCCGTACCTGGCGTTCAGTTGGCCCATGCGGGCCGCAAAGGCAGTTGTGCAGAACCTTGGCTGGGTGGTCAACATCTCACGGATGCCCAAGGAGGATGGGACATCATGGGGCCTGCAGACCAACCCTTTGATGATGACGGCGTGCGTTTATGGAAAGCGCCAAAACACATGCAGCAGGACGACATTGAACAAGTACAAGATGAATTTGTAGCAGCTACTCAAAGGGCACTAAAAGCAGGCTACGAATTGCTTGAAATCCATTGTGCCCATGGCTATTTGCTGCATAGTTTTTTATCACCTCTGGTCAATACGCGCACTGATAATTATGGGGGCAGTCTTAAAAACCGCGCCCGTATGCTGCTTGAAACCACGGCTAAGGTGCGCGCAGCTTGGCCTCAGGAACTGCCTCTCGTAGTGCGGCTTTCTATGACCGACTGGGTCCAAGGTGGATTGAGTGTTGAAGACAATATTGAAGTGGCCTCATGGCTCAAAGCCCTGGGCGTAGACATGATTGACTGCAGTGCCGGTGGTGCTACACCTGCGGCCCGCAGTGCAATTAATGGGGGCATCGCTCAACAAGTAGGCATGGCAGCAGATCTACGCCAAGCCAGTGGCTTAATGTCTATGGCGGTGGGAGAAATTACCCAAGCTCAACAAGCAGAAGACATTATTGCTCATCATCAAGCCGATATAGTGCTGTTAGCCAGAGCCATGCTCCACGACCCCTATTGGCCTACCCATGCGGCTAAAGAACTAGGCGTTGAAATGTCTCAGGTCATGCCGCCGTTGCACCAGTTATTTATCGGCCGTTAGTGGGACCTGTAATTAAGCCCGTGTGATTTGATACAAACCCAAAGCTTCAATGTGATCTTGATCGAATGCAGCCCCCACTGTATTCTCTAAACACAGTCACCATGTCATATGACAGTGGTGTTCGTTTGGTTTCACAGCAGCATTGAATGGTTCAAGATCAAAACAGCCAAATTCATCTGTATGCAGTATTAATCAGCCATCATGAAGCCAGTGCATCAGGCCTTAACTGAGACTTAAAATTTTTAAGATGGTTGATATGTTGACCCCTTCGTATACACCTGCTTTACATACTGGAGTAAGTTACTCGTGGTAAAAAAACCCTGTATTGCCTCAGTAATCTGCTGCAGAGCAGCATCATCGATCTGCATATGCAGAACAATACGAGAATTTTCCCCAATGGCGGTGATGGCAATACCACGCTGTGCCAGATAATTGGCTAAGTCAGGCATTTGTGGCGACTGCAAAAATAGCATATTAGTTTGTACTCGAGCCCGGTCAAAATGCAACCCTTGCAGGCCTTCAAGTGCTGTGGCAAGCTTCTGTGTTCGCTTATGATCCTGTGCTAACCGCTCCACATTGTGCTGTAAGGCATACCTGCCGGCTGCTGCAATAATACCTGCTTGGCGCATGCCACCACCGAGCATCTTACGCAGCCTACGTGCTCTTTCAATGACTAAACTGGGGCCTACTAACACTGAGCCCAAAGGCACACCCAAGCCTTTAGATAAGCACAAAGATACTGTGTCAATGGACTGCACTAACCGAGCTGGAGGCAAGTTTTGGGCTACTGCAGCATTAATCAATCTAGCGCCATCCATGTGTGTAGCAAGCCCATGTGATTTGGCACAGTCAACCAAAGTATCAATATGATCTTGATCTTGAATACAGCCTCCCACTGTGTTCTCTAGACACAGTAGCCGCGTCATAGGACAGTGGTAATCGTTTGGTTTCACAGCAGCATTGAGTTGTTCAAGGTCAAAACGCCCGAATCCATCCGTTTGCAGTGCGTGCATAGCCACACTGCCTAGCACTGCTACACCAGCCGCTTCATCACAACTAATATGGTATTTATCACCCACCACAACCTCTTCACCCCGCTGACAATGAGCCAACACTCCAGCTAAGTTACTCATAGTGCCACTGGGTAAAAACAGACCTGCTTGTTTGCCTAATAACTCGGCAGTTTCGTGCTCAAGTGCATTAACATTGGGGTCATCACCATACACATCATCGCCCACTTTCGCGTCTGCCATAATCTGACGCATAGCGTCGCTGGGTTGCGTAACCGTATCACTGCGCAGATCAATGATCATCGGATTGATGATTGAGCTTCGTGTTTCTGCCGATGGGTAGTGTGTTGCCATAATTTAGACCTGTTTTCCTAACGCTTGTAAGTCACTGACCTGCTGCCCAGCATAAGGTAGCGCTGCCACAATATGTACTCTGGATTCTTCACCCCCATTTAAAGCCGTGTGATAGCCACGCGTATCGGTAAAATAAACCGAACCATCTGCAGGTAAGTGAGTGCAATGGTGGTTGACGACAAATAAAGAGCCGGGGTTACTGATAATGGGAATGTGCAAACGCGGCTCTGGATCTCGGTGCCAAGAATTGCAATTATACGGATCTTTGCCCAACACTCTCATACGACCAATGGGAAATCGAGCAATAAGCTGCTCGTAAACTTCAGCTAAATACGTGTCTGCAAATAATGGATTAAACTCACTATACGCTGACTCATCAACCATAATGTCCCGAGGGACTTCAGCATAGCTGTCATCCACTCTAGTCCAAAACCGACCACAGTTGTCCTCAGGAGTGGGGTGCTCGACACCCGGGCGCCGCGTTAGGGCCATGACATGAAAACCTGAACCTAGGTCTTCCAGTTGACCTTGCATGTCACGATAACACTGGCGTAACTTGTCGATATCAAACTTTAATTGCAACTTTTGAATACCTGGGCCAGCCTTGAAACTGGCAACTGACTCAGTGTCAAATTTGTGGTTAAGCCAAGTTTGCATCTGCTTGGCATCAGCTTGAGTGGAGGCAATGCGCGACATAATAACTCCTAAAACTATCTATGTAAGAAGGTGCTAACCTATTTCAATCGGTTCCAGCATGGGTTCAGCCCTACCTAGCTCTTCTTTGCGCTTAGCCACATAGGCTGCAAGTTCTTCGCGCCGAGACGAATCAAGCGTTGGCGGTTCGAATTCAGCTAAAATTTTCTGCCAAATTTCCGTAGCCCGCATAGTAGCATTTTTAGACCCAGCTTCAACCCAGCTTTCATAATTTTTCCAGTCGCTCAAAAACGGTTGGTAAAAAGCAGTTTGATAGCGTTCGATGGTGTGACTAGAGCCAAAGAAATGCCCACCCGGCCCCACTTCGTCCATGGCTTCAATACCGATTTCAATACGGTCAATCTTTAGGGGTTGCAACATTATTGCCATGTGCTGGAGCATTTCACAATCCATAACAATTTTTTCAAACGACGCTACCAAACCACCTTCTAACCAGCCTGCAGCATGATAAATCAAATTTCCATGTCCCATGACAGAGCCCCACAAAGCCATTTGGGCTGTCTCTTATACACATCTCCGAGCCCACGAGACAAGAGGCAATCTC
>OJHF01000267.1_pt1 | contig 14038 bp, 7 predicted proteins | sample 1594891 | NCBI WGS metagenome assembly OJHF01 (sample SAMN05416737, study PRJEB24817) | seawater metagenome | isolation source: Sea water | place: Canada:Atlantic | collected 2013-07 | reverse complement strand
ATTTATCACCCCTCTTTTCGCCTCACCGGTGAGGCGAAAAGAGGGGTGATAAATACCGCTCAAGTAATGTTCTGAATCTGCGTTTTTCTATGTATCTCTAGTCAATTCCTTAATCAATCTGCTCATCCTTCTTGTCAATAATTTCACTTTCTCTAGATGTTACGAGTTGACATCAGTGGGCTTATCGAGGCTGCTTCTGAGACTGAAAAGCAAAGTTGATCCATGCGTTCGCAATTTCTTGATTGGGATACCACGAGGCAGTTGATTTATCGCCTTCGAACTTTGCGTAGGGAGCTAGAGCTCCTGAATCGATTAAGCCAAGCCAGCCTTTTTCTATTTTTATATTCCGCAGCTTTACTGGGTTTTGCTTCGCATTTTCTCCGGTTGGCAGACGGAGTCGAATCATAGTCTCGGTCCAGGGAATTACCACGTCATTGGCAGCCCAGGCGCGCCAATCCTTGGGGGTTGTTTCATTCTTTTTGAAGTGCATGCCTCTGGGCCAGTGACTTTGACCTGGCAGCCAAATCCAAGCACGGGGCGATTTTCTTTCACGGGAATGGTGGAAGTGCTTGCGAATGTCTTCCGGTTTCTTGTCGACCTCTCCCATTAGGTAAAGCCCGGGAACCTTTACGCTGTTCGCCTCTTCTTGCATGAATTCGGCATCACTCGGATTAGCCCGCAGCGCAATGTGAAACGCTAGGACTCGCGAAGGTTGAAATCGAACGAAATCCTGCGCGACCCGACCTCCCATCGAATGCCCCCAAAGAACAAAGGGAGCGTGCTTCAGTTCGGGACGATTTACCTCAATGGCGAATTGGTCGCAGGCCTTAAGCATCGACACTCCATAGCCATTTTCCTGAACACCGTGTGCCTCAAACTCACAAAACAAAATCGCTGAATGGGTACGTTTGGCTAATGCTCGCCACTCTTGATCTTGTTCAAAGAGATGCCTCCCAGCTCCGCGCATGTTGATTACAAAAACACATTGTATAAAAGAGGTGGATTCAGGGATCCAAATGGAATATTTCGATCCAGCGATGAGCGGCTCCTTAGATTCCTTGACGTCGGTTTGAAAAGTTTCACCTTTCGTTTTCGTGCCATCCGCAGATACCAAGCCAACGACGATAGCGAATACCGCGATGGGAATCAGTTTCTTCATAGGATCATAGCTAGGAATTTTCGTGTTTCGGGAATGGGTTGAAGTCGCATTTTGACCGGATTAGCCAGAAGAGAAGGGGGAGTAACGGATAGCTCATTACTATCGTCTGCTAAAGTAGTCTGACGATACGATCTCTAATAGAATGTCCCGAAGCCTGAAGTTGGTCTTAGCGGACTGCTTGTGGAGCTGTTCAATATGTTCACGGTCGAGAAAGTTGAGCTCACGAGCCATTGCATAGGACAACATGTTCTCCACGAACGCTTTGGAAAACCTCTCTTTGTCTTCCATCAGAATTGTCTTTAGACCCCGGGGACCTTCAAAGGCTCGGCCGTCCATATGGACAGTTCTCGCATCCACTGGAAAACGTTCACCCTTCTTACTGTCCTTTGGGGCATAGTTGCTCACGTCAGTGTATTGGTCCCGCCAGCGTCCAATTACGTCGAAGTTCTCCAGGGCGATTCCAAGGGGATCCATCTTCTTGTGACAGATGTTGCAACTAATATCTGCTCGATGTGCATCGATCGTTTCTTTGATAGTCTCCGTTTTCGTAGGGGGGCTGAGTGCAGAGATCTCAAGGTCATCCGGTGTCTCTAGATGATCTCCGTAAAAACTCTTCAAGACCCACGCTCCGCGATAAAACGGGTTGGTATATTCCCCGTTGTTAGTTGTCATCAACATGAAACCTGCCTGTGAAAGTAGGCCTCCGCGATATCGGTCTTTTTCGTCCAGCATCACTTTAGAGAACTCTGATGTGATCTCTTTAGGTCTGTAATCTTTCGGTGATATTTTACTTGCGCCAGGTCTTTTGCTAGGGGTCGCGATTGGATGTCCCTCGATCCGATAGATGTAGTTGAGCTCCTGCGTGATCATCACGAAATCAGAGTCAATAAAATTCACCAAGCTCAAATTGCTCGACAGTAGTTCCTTGAAGAACTCAACCGGTTCTTCTTTGATCTGATCTCGAACAAGGTCAAATTCTTCAACAGTGAAAATGTTTATGTCTGGTTCGATGATCTTGAGTTTTTCAAGATCGAGCCATTGATAAACATAGTCCCTGACGAAGCGATCAGTTCTTGCGTCCCGTAACATTCGGAGTGTCTGCTCACGACGGACTTCTGGATCCTTCAGCTTTCCCTGTCTCGCCAGCTCGAAGAGCACCTCGTCGGGCAAGGAATTCCAAAGAAAATACGACATACGTGCAGCGAGCGCGTAATCATCCAAAGGCCCTGATTTGCCTTCCTGCTTAAATAAGAACTTCGGGGAACATAACATTCCGCGAATGCCTGCCTGTAGACCTGTGAAAATGCTTCGGTCTTGGGCAAACTCTTTCTTGGCATACTTATAGAATTGCTGCATTTCAGCGTCGGAGACCGGACCGCGAAACAGTTTCCGTGCAAGCCTCTTCAAAATGGCCTGGCATGTCTCATAGCCAGTAGATGCATCTATGTCTTTGCAGTAGGTTTTATAAAAGTAAGTATCTGGTGGCCACGACTCGTACACTGGTCCCGTAATGGTGGCCGTCTCGATACAGAACATCCGCTGAGCCGCGCCCCCTTTGACCGAATTACATCTGAGAACGATCGTATCATCGGACGACAGTTGCGCCGTGAACCCGATGCTGGGATTGAAGTCTTTCCAAGCAGCATTTTTGGGAATCACAGTAACAATGCTTTGCCCTACTCCAGAGTTTTTCCGGAGAAAGTAGCTCATCGAGTGGTCGGTTGGCGGCGTATTGTTGGTGTTAATCTCTGAAATTTCCGTGACGGTAGGCAATCTTTCTTCAACCCGGCTTCCTGAAACAAACTTGGCCTGGATGAAGAACCCCTTTGGAATAATCCGATAAACACCGCTTGTTTTGACCGATGGATTGATTTTTATTTGGATGGATTGAGTCGCAAAAACCAGGGGTCGTGAAGCTAGGGACAGCGACGGGGCAAACCCATTGGTATTGTCCTTATGGCTGTGCGTATCAATGTCTGTGTCTTTCGTTGAGTAGACAATGGCGCGCGGAGCAGGTTTGTCGCTGACAACACTCACGGCAATGAGGTTCGCAATGTTGAAGTAAGACTCCATATCGACAACCGACATATGCAGGTTGTCGGAGTTGTTGTTAAAGCCTGCTTCGATGTTGTCGAGTGGCAGCCGCTCGAGCAGTGAGAAGTCGCTTCCAAAGACATCATTTACGGTGTTTTGATACTCGACTCGACTCAAGCGTTTCAGCATTCCTGGCTTCTGCTTTTCTGCGAGTAGATGCAGTTGATTGCCCAATGCCTTCTGCAATGTTTTGAATTGATCGGGGTCCGGACGTTTCGGTGCATCTTCCGGCGGCATCTCGTCAGATTCGATTGCTGTATAGATATCATTCAACAGACTTGGGTCGTTCCATTGCTGTAGGTCAATCTGATCTAGACGGAGGCCAGCCTTACTCTTTTCTGTTCCGTGACAGGAAACGCAAAACGTATTGAAGAAATGCTGCGATTGCATTCGTTCATCTGCAATGCTGCTCGAAACGTGGGCAACTGCAAACAGCAGCAGAAAAGCTGTAACCTTTTTGGTTCTGTAATTCAACATGATGTCACAACTCGATGCTCTTCTTGCTATTGCCGAATCGACCTTGTTCGATGCCAAATTGCTGAAGTATTGAGAGGTAGATATCGCAGGTCGTTTCGCCTTTGCGAATGATATGGCCGCCGTGATTTGCAAATTTTCCGCCCGCAACGAATACCGGGATTTCACTCCCGTTGTGAGGCCCCATTCTCTTGGTCACGCTGTTGTTTCCTGTGGAGACGGTGATCGTCTCATCCATCAGCGTGCCTCCGGATTCGACTCTCGTGCTGGATAGCTTGTCGTAGAAGTTTGCCATCAGTGAAAAAAACGAGGAGTCATATTTCGTCAGACTTGTGCGTGCTTCCTCGGATTTGGGGACGTTGTGCGTCGTGAGGTGATGATCATTGTCGAGTCCTGTCATATAGAAATTGACCACGCGAGTGACATCAAATTTGAAGGCCTTGTAAATCATGTCGAATGCAATACCGCGTTGAATCTGACGCGGGTTTGTCAGGAATCTTTGTTTGTCAGTATCGGTTGCGAGAAATTCATTCTTAAATGAAGGTGCGATAGGGAATTCGACATCCTGGCGAGACCGACTGAGCCATTCGATGGATTTGTTGAGTTCCTGCTCCGATTCACGTAATGCCGCGAAATACTCGTCTAGTCTCTGCTTGTCCCTGCCCGAGACCCGTGCCATCAGTGATTTCGCCTCCTCAAGTGACCCGTCAAGGACGCTCTTCTTATTCGCCAGTAGTCGCTCTTCCGTCTTCCTGTCAGTCCTGGCGAAGAGAGTTTCAAATAGCACCCTCGTCGATTGAATTGGCATAACGGGTAGTCTGTTACGCCAGGAGGCAACGATGTGGTGATGGGCATGGCTGATAAAAGTGACCACGTTTCTGACACGGGTTAAATGCCCAACGTGGTCCGCGACAAGTTGGTCCAGAGAGTCCGGGTTCGTCGTGGTGTTTCCGACAAAGCACATGTGGTCATTTGCGTGGTTCCCTCCAAACCTCATTTTCGAATAGAGCGTGAAATGGTCTCTGTGTTTTTTAAGAGGCTCCATGTGGTCGCTGAATACGTAGTCCGCACCATCAGTTTGCGGCAGAGCGTCGGTGAACAAGCCGTAGCCCATGCTAACACAGAAAAGCCGTTTTACATCAGCTTCGGCCGGGGTAGAACGATTCTTCCCGAAGCTCTCAAGAGACGGTAGGAAAAGTGTGCAGCCAGCGGTTTTTAAAATATTGCGACGTTTCATAACTGCTAGGAATTTACTTTTAGCGGGAGGGTTTTAAAGACGCCTTTGGAGCGGAGGGTGGGGGAGAGGGCGGTGTTGGACACATATCTGTAGCACTTCTAGGCATCATCAATACCCGAAGACTGGATTACTCTTTCAACAATATCATCAAGGACTGAAGTGGCCCCGGGAAACGGAGCCAGAGACTTGTTGGTGAAAAGAACTGGTTTTCGAGGGCGACCAACCCGAAATAAAACCAAATGAGTCAACGAAAAAGAAGGCACCTGAGTGCCGAATTTAAAGCCCGTGTCGCCCGAGAGGCGATGGAGAACTGAAGTGGCCCCGTTTTTTGTAGCCAGTAAATTCTTGGGCTTATTGACTGATAGGAATTTTCTTTTGGCGAGCTCTGGATCCTGACAATCTGGGTTAGCGAGCTACCAAAGTGACGAGCGGTCTTACCCCTTCAAATTGAATCTCCTTTCGCCAATGAAAAGTGAAGAACACATCAAAGAATCTAGGGTCAGAAGCGCCTTGAAAGGTCTTTCTTGGAGAATCATAGCAACGGGGACGATCATCGTAATCGTTTACGTGAAGACCGGAGAAATACAATCCGCACTAGAAATTGGAGCGATTGAATTTGTCATTAAATACCTACTCTATTTCGCTCACGAAAGAGCATGGGCCCGAATCCCATTAGGATAGGTTAGGAAAATAGCTGAAGGTTGAGAGGATTAATCCGCACTTATTTATAAAACATCGAAAAAGGAGCGTTCCTTTTACCTAACCATATTACCACTAGGAATTTCCTTTCAGCGGGAGGGCTTTGAGGCCGTATTTGGAGCGGAGCGGAGGGAGGTGAAAAAGGGTTAATTTTCTCGGATTGTTGCGACTCGGTGAAAACGTGCAGGCGATGCCACGGCATGAATTATTACCCTGGAGGATCAGACTTTCTAATGGAGCTCATGCTCCTCCGCGACTTTAAGTAGAGCCTCCAAAACCGACAATTCGCTTGCCGATTTTGCGAGCATTCCCGGTTCCGCCGCTTCGAGAGGAACTGGAAATACTTCGATGACAAAGGCTCACGAAAATCACTTCGCGAGACGGGGGGCCGAGTGGCCCTGTGCACGGATTTTCTTCAACAAGGCCCGCATCGATTTCACCTTCCCGGGGTGCTTGGTAGCGACGTCATTACGCTGCCCGATGTCTTCCTTAAGGTTAAAAAGTTTAGGCTCCTTTCTCTCGATCTCGGGATAGCCGTGCTTTTTGTCCCACGCCTTACTCTTACGCGAAGAAAGACCACTTGTGCCCTCCACTAGCACCCAATCGCCCTCACGTATCGCGTAAGAATCTTTGAAGGTGTTATGGACATGACTCGTCCTCACCGACTTCACCTCACCCTTAAGCAGAGGCAAAAGATCATATGAATCTTCGGCGGCATTCTTTGCCGGAAGCTCGTAACCCACCACCGAAGCGAGCGTCGCCATGAGGTCGATTTGTGAGACAAGCGCCTCATTGACCGTCCCCGGTTTGGTGACGCCGGGATACTTAATCATAAAAGGGACGTGGTGACCGCCTTCATAAATATCGCGCTTCAAGCCCCGAAATGGGTGCGCCGACCAATGATCGAACCTGGCATCCCGAGCGTAGGCATAGTGCTCGGGGCCATTGTCTGCTGAAAAAATCACGATGGTGTTTTCAGCTTGTCCCGAGTCCTTCAGCGCCTTCAATATCTGTCCAATGGAATGATCCGTCTCATGCACAAAGTCTCCGTATGGTCCCGCCTTCGATTTCCCGTCGAATTCATCGTTCGGAATGATCGGAGCATGCGGCGAAGGATAAGCAAAGTAGAGAAAGAAGGGTTCCTCCATCTTGGCCTGCGCCTTGATATACTCCACTCCTTTTTTCGTGGTCGTTGGAATATTCTCATAAGGATCCCAATCCGAAACCATCGGCCCAGGGCGACATTCCCAATTCCCCTCCTTGATCGGCTTCCACTTTTTGGTGTCCATCAACATGTCCGGAGCCTTCACCACCTTGTCGTTTTCGATCCAGCAATAAGGCGGGAAATTGATCACGGTATCACCAAAGTAATAGTCAAAGCCATGCGCGAGCGGGCCGTTCGGAATCGACTTGCTCCAGTCGAACGCCTCCGGCCCCAATTGCCCCTCCTTGTTGCGAATGGCGCTCCAATCCCAACCCAAATGCCATTTCCCGATCGCCGCAGTGGCATACCCTTTCTCCTTCAACATCTCCGGCAGGGTCAATCGCTCCAGCTTGAAAACAGAATCCCCAAAAACATTCACAATGCCATGAAAGTCGCGCCAGTGATACCGGCCCGTGAGCATCGCAAAGCGCGAAGGGGTGCAAATCCCCGAAGAGGAATGCCCATCCGTAAATCGCACCGATTCCTTCGCGAGCTCGTTCAGGTTCGGGGTGGGAATTTTGCTATTCTCGTAGTAGCAACCAAGATCACCGAAGCCGAGATCGTCAGCATAGAGAATCAAAATATTGGGCTGCTTTGCCGTCGCTCCACCTATTACCAAAAGGCATGCCAACGCTGTCAGAGTTTGTTTCATAAGTCGCAGTTTGATCAATTTGTCCTTCTCTCGAAAGCCCGAAACTTCCAATTCCCAAAACCCAAAGTGGCTTTCTCTCCAGAACGCCCTCCCAACCCCAGAAAATTCACGACAGATTCAAGGGTGGGAAAGGATGGACACAGATTTCTCCCGGAGTTTGGAGAATTTTTTTAACGTTGATTAGAAAGAGTTTCCGCTAATTTTACAGATTCTCCAAGCCTCTCCGAAATTGTGTGTGGCGGAAGCCCTTCACGCGCTGCGCCCCCCGTCGTATTTACCCAAAAATACCACCCATCTCTACCCTCCTAATTCTGCTCGCCACCATCGCCCCAGCCCTGGCCGATGGCTTTTCGGACTGACTGCTAGGAATTTTCTTTTAGCGGGGCCTTGGATCGGCCCTCGGACCGGAGCGGATCACTTCGGCCCAGTCCAGATGGTTCGCACGAAGACTCAAGAGCATATTTACGGATCGACTGAAGTGGTCTATTCTTCTGGTGCCAATCGGAGGTAATCGAGACCGAACATGTGTTTTTTCACGGCCTTGGGATTAGTTCCACTGGAGATGATGGTGAGTGTGTTTTTTCCGGCGCTGAGCATTGCTTTTCCAAGCCTGACCTGTCCGGTGTGGCTCACGCTGCTGGGTTGAAAGAAGTCCTGGGCTTCTCCGAGAGCACTGCCATTGATGGTGAATGAGTGAATGCCGTAGTCGACGGCTTTGGTTCCGGCAAAATAAATCTCAAATTCCCCGGCGGTGGGGACGGAGAACTCGACGGTGAGTTTGGAGTTTTTTTTCTCGGCGATCCACCAGAGTTGAGAATTTCCGCTCCAAATTCCTGCGCCGAATGATGCCATGGATTGGGGAATGGCAGGACCATCGGCTTTGATTACATGGAGATTTTCTCCTTCAAAAATGATCCCGGAACCGAGATCTTTTTTAGGTGGCTGGGGACCAAAGGGCAGAGGTCCGCCGGAGTGCTGTCCCCACTTGATGAGCTCGCCTTTGCCTGCGCGGTCAAGACCGACTTGGAGAGCTTCTTCGGTCCAACCGGGGTTGCCTTTGAGGTGCATGAGCATTTCGGTGGGGGTGGGGCGGGTGGAAGAAATTCCTTTTTGAGGAACGTCGGCACCAGTGGTCCAGTAGATGCCGTTGAGGATGAGTTTGCGGAGTTCGTCGCGTCCCCAGTTCCAGTGGGTGTGGCCGCCGGTGAAACCGAAGGTGCGGCCACCGCTTGGACGGTCGAAGCCCCAGGCACAGTATTGATCCTGACCATTCTTCACCCCTTCGACAGCTGAATCGCTTCCACTGTCCATGGCGCGACCGGGGTGGATGATGCCGACCGGAGGAAGGGCACCGTGAAGGGGGGTGAGATGCTTGTGTTCCGGGTCGGTGCAGCGGAGGTGGAAGTAGCATTCGTCGTGAATGACGAAGGGTGGTACGCCGCGAGTCACAGGATGGTTGGGGAGTTTTTCGAAGCTGGCATCCCAGAAGCGGCTGACGGAGTGCCATGGCTCGAAGTCGGCTCCGACGAGGTTGCGCCATTGGCGTCGGATGGGGTCGGCGGAATGATCCTTGGTCTTGTTTCCAGCATCGGGGGATCCGAGTCCGGTGGCCCAGTGGATGACGGTGAGGCCTCCGCCTTGGTTCATGAATTTCTGGAGACTATCGAGATGACCATTGGCGGGGTGGGAGCCCCATCCGTCGGCGTAGATGACGAGGGCGTCTTGTTGAAGAAGTGTTTCCTCGTCGGGCCATTCGCGGATGACCTTGACTTCAACGGGCAGGGTGGATTCGCGCATGCCTTTGGAAAGAATCGTGGTGCCCCCGAAGTGTTGATGCGCTCCCCAACCGTGGCTGTCGCTTCCGGCGAGGAAGAGGATTTTCTTTTCGGTGGTATTGGCTTTGGCTCCATTGCGGATCCGGAGAAGGTGTTCGGCGGCAAGTTCGAGGGTGCGTGAATCGAGCTTGTCGAAGGCAGGCATTTGCGGGTAAGCCTCTCGCTTTTTGAGGGGTTTTTTTGTCCACGCGATGATGTCTGCTTTGTTGTCGTGGATTTGTGCGATCTCTTCGAGGGAGGGGCCGGGTTGATTGAGGCCGGATTGGTGACAGGCGGCGCAAATTGCGAAGGCCGTGGCGGCTTGCTTGGCGCGTTCGGCGACGGAGTCGACTTCCATTTCTCCTTGTCCGAAGATCGTATTAAGTTGGGCGATGTGGGTGATGGTGCGATCGTCGCCGGTGGCACCGGCCTTGGTCGTGAACTCAGCCCAGCCAATGGGTGCGGGTTGTTTTTCTCCTGCGAGGGCCTGGTGGATGACGGCAGCGGCCCGGGAGATGTCGGCGGGCTTGGTGAGTTGGTTCGCGAGAGCGATGGCTTCCTTGAGGTCTTGACGCGTGAGATCCCAGAGAATGGAATCGCGCAGCAGGGGGAGGGGTGTTGTTAAGGCGAGATTTGCGATGAGATTGGGCTGCTCCTTTGCGAAGGGGCTGAGGGCATACCAGATCAGCTTGGGGATGAAACGGTCGTGGGTATCTTCTGAGCGGTCGGCCAGCGCGAGGAGAATGGGGAGGCGCATGTCTTCCGGGAGGCGGTACTGGGCGGCCCCGGCGAGGGCGAGTCGAACTCGGGAAGATGGGTCGCTTTTGGCGAGATTGAGGAGGGCGTCGGAGTGGGGGCGGGTTTGTTCGCCGACCTGATTGGTGAGGAGGTGGAGAGCATGAGCACGGATCGTTTCGTCAGTATCCTTGAGAAGCTTTGTGAAGTCGTTCTGATTGAGCTGTCCGGTTCCATCGAGGGCGACGAGATGGCGGAAGCGATGAAGCTGGGTTTGATCAAAAACGGTGCTTCTTAGCGAGGTTGCGAGCTCGGGAGAAATGGGCTTGTCAGCAGCTCGCTGACGGATCTGATGTTGCGCCATGCGGGAGAACCATTCGTTCTTGTGGCGCAGTGCTGAAAGGAGCTGTTTTTCCGAGGCGGAGGCGAGGTCTTTGACGCGAACCGGTTCAAAGGTTTCCTTCCAACTCATGCGATAGAGTCTTCCGTTGGTGCGATCCCATCGGGCGGTGTCGTCGACGTGGCATTGTTGTGTGTCTTGCCAGTCGATGGAGTAGACGGAGCCGTCGGGGCCGTATTTGAGATCGACGGCGAGGTATTGTTTGTCGTCGGCGTAGAGGGTGTCTTGGCCGTGGCTGCTGCTGAGGTAGGCGGAGTCGCGGCGTGAGAGGAGTTCGCGGTTCAGTTGGTGTCCGTGAAGATTATGGGTGAAGAGATCTCCACGATATTCCTCGGGCCAGTTGTCACCGAGGTAGATCATGGATCCGACGTGGGAGTGTCCGCCGAAGATGGAGCGGGAACCTTGTTTTCCCGCGCCGCCTTCGCCATGGCCATAGGCCGCGATGGATTCGCAGAGGTTAAAGAGGGGGAGATCGGTGCGGCTCCAACCTTCGCGATCGGTGGCGATGAAGTCGCGGTGGTTGCCGTTGTTTTGCGTCCAGTAATGTCCATCACGGAAGACCTGGCTGACAGGGCCGAGTCCCCAGGAACTACGGCAGTGGGTCATGAAGAGGGAGCCGTCGGCACTGTAGTCGAGACCCCATTGATTGGATCCGCCGTGGGCGTAGATTTCGAAGTCGTGAGTGACGGGATGGAATCGCCAGATGCCGGCTTGGAGATCGACGCGTTCTTCCTTGGGAGTGCCAGGCTTGCCGACGAGGGAATTGTTAAAAACGCCGTGACAGCCGTAAAGCCAGCCGTCGTGGCCCCAAAGAAAAGAGTTTGGCGTTTCGTGCGTGTCCCGGAGCGCGAAGCCGTCGAGAAGGACCTCGGGTGGGCCGTCGGGTTTGTCATCGCCATTGGCATCGGGGATGAAGAGGAATTCGGGAGCGCAGGCCGCGAAGACGCCTCCGTAGCCGACTTCGAAGCCGCTGATGAGGTTGAGATTGTCGGCGAAGACTTTGTGGGTTTCGAACGAGCCATCGCCGTCCTGGTCCTCGAGAATGATGATGCGATCGCTGGCTTCTTCGTTGGAGCGTCGCCGAGGATAGGAGAAGGCTTCGGCGATCCAGATGCGGCCCCGGCTGTCGAAGGTGAAAGCGATGGGTTGGCGGAGCTGCGGTTCGCGGGCGATGGTTTCGACTTGGAAACCTTCCGGGACGAAGATGCGACTGGTGATGTCGTCTGGCTTTCCTGCCGGATTAGGTTTGAGGTTCCAAAGGAGAGGGCTGGAGGAGAGGCGGGACGTGTTTGGATCCGAGGAAGCGGTGGGCTTCTTTTCGTGAAAGCGGAAATCGTCGTAGTTGAGGTGGCCCCAAGGGCCGGAATGTTCATCGACGAGGCGGAGGCGGATCATTTTTCCGAGGTGGGCGCTAAGATCGACGGTGTTCTGGGCCATGTCCTCGACTTCGCCTCGACCGCTTGCTTTGTGGATGATCTTGCTGGTCTTGGCGTCGATGATTTCAACGTGGGTTTCGGAAAGGGGGCCGGCTCCGATGCGATAGGTTGCCCATGGGTGGGTGACTTTGAAGGGCTTGGAAGTGAGTGTTCCCTGAGCTTGATCGGTGTTCCAGAGTTCGTAGCCGCCGACCCAGAAGTTGCCGTTGTGAGAGGAATTTCCGCGACCCCGGACGGCGATGCTGTCGCCTTTGATTGGGCCTTTGTTCCAAACGGTTCCGGTTTCTTCCCAGCCCTCATAGTTGCCCTTTTCGAATCCAATATTGGGGGCGTCGGGAGGGACGATTCCTTCGGTGGGTTTCTCGGAGGAAGGCGGGGGTTTTGGAATACTTTGCGGGAATGATGTCAGGGTGATATCGCGGAATTGAATTTTGGCGGGGCCGGCTCCGCTGTGAATTTGGACTGCGAGGAGTCCGCTGAGATCAGCTTGGTTTTTCTGGTAGTCCACGAGGGTCGTGAAGTGGGTGCCATTGATGTGGATCTCGATACGATTGCCGCGGCAGCGAATGAGGTAATGATTCCAGTCCTCAGTCTTGGCAAAGCGCGTGAGTGAGGGAGATTCGGAGAAGGGGATGGAGTGATTCTGCCCAGCTCCGGAAATCTTGGTGAGAGCACCGCGCTCGGCGATGAGACCGCGGCCATGTTCGTCGTAGATTCGGCCGAGCCAGAGCTTGCCGTCGTCGAGATCGCATTGATACCCGGCAGCGTGTCCCGAGGCGTCTTTCTGAGAGCGGATTTGAATGCCTGAGTTGGCGGTGGGACCGCCCGTGATTCGATAGTGGAGGTTAAGATCGAAGTCAGCGACTTCACCTTTCCAATAGAGGAATTCGTTTTTGGAAAGGGTTTTACCGTCTTCGATGGAGGCGGTGATGGCACCATCCTCGACACTCCAGAATCCCGGCGTGCCTTGCCATTGATCGAGAGTTTTACCGTCGAAAAGGCTCTGCGGTTTTGTGGCATGGGCACACAAGGAGAGGAGGAGGAAGGCTAGGAATTTCATGATCGCTGTGAGATATTACGATGGTTACTTGGAATTTAGAGATAGAAAAAAATAATTGGATGGATCAGTGAGAGTCACTGGCTCCATCCATGTGGGGTTTACGGAAGCAAAACGATTTTGAATTCGTGACGTTTCTCCCAGAGTGTGATGCTAGTACGCTGGGCGATGTCAGCGACCTCAGGGTCACCGGGAAGCAAGGTATTTAAATACCGCAGAATAGCCCCTTGGTGGGAGGTCAAATCCCCGACGAAGAGAGAGTTGTCTCCCTTCTCGCTAGAATTGGTTGGTCCTGGGGAAGGCATGCTAAATATAAACAGCCTACAAAGGGGTAGTGGTAACTGATTTTTCAGTTTTTGTTCATGGACTCCGTTACTTACGCCTTTTGATCAGTCAAAGGATTTAAAAAGTCAAAGTTCAGCTTTGTTCCCCACAGTGAGTATCATCATAATGAATACCGGAGGTTTCGCTGTTCCATTCGCGGCCCCTTTGAGCGGCCCATCGGCGAGGAGTCATACTCCGGATTGAGGAACCCGCGACCCTGTCGGCACGGAGGGCCTAAGAACTGGTCGTTGGGATTCATGCCCGCGAGTTATGGCGAAACCGATGAACTTGGAGCTGCGGCAGTGACGAATAGGTTGCATGTAAAAAACTTGCATGCGATGATCCTCAATCGGATGGGGCTTGATTCCAATCACTTGAATTACTTCTACGGCGGCCTCGGGCCTAAGTTGGTTGCAGTGGAAGATGCCGAGCCGATTCACGAAATTTTTGCTTAAAAATATGAAGATGAAAAAGATTCTCTCCTTGGTGTTTATTGGGACCCTTTTGCCCCTGGTGGCGAAGGATGATCGCTTGGTTTTAGTGGGCACGTCGTATGGCAAGAATGTTCTCGCGATTTGTGATTCCGATGGTGAGATCTTGTGGAAGCAAAAGACAGCGGGTCCACAGCAGGGGCACGCCGGTCATCATGATATCCATCTTTTAAAGAACGGAAATATTCTCTTTCACGATACCTGGACCAAGACCCAGGAAGTAACACTCGGCAAAAAAACGGTCTGGGAATACGAGAGCGCA
>OJHF01000264.1_pt1 | contig 14115 bp, 2 predicted proteins | sample 1594891 | NCBI WGS metagenome assembly OJHF01 (sample SAMN05416737, study PRJEB24817) | seawater metagenome | isolation source: Sea water | place: Canada:Atlantic | collected 2013-07 | reverse complement strand
CTTGTCTCGTGGGCTCGGAGATGTGTATAAGAGACAGGGATTATCTGATGCAAGTAATTTTAATAAAATAAAAATATTGTATTATATTAATAATGAAGTGTTATAATATGAATGTATTAATGTCTATTTTATTAATTATTATATTAGTTATAGTATTTAATAAAATTTTATTTAAAAACAATACTTTAAATTGTACCTTAAAAAGTAGGGTTTTTTACTTTTAAGTTGTTTAATTATTAGATTAAATTTAATTACTGAAACCTACTGCATGAAGAAAAAAGTACTCCCTATCATTTCTCATTTATTTTCCGGTAACATAAAAAAATTCATATTCAGCCTATTTTTTTTAGCTTCAACATTTTTATCGGCACAGGATATTGGTTTATTTCAGCAATTTAATGGAAGGTATGACTTTACCGCAATAGGAAATACATTAAATACAGGCCCTAATGATTGTAATATTCTAACGACAAGTCAGGCAGAATTAAATCTCGATTCAGGATTAACTTTAATTGCTGCCCGTTTATACTGGTCAGGCTCTGGAGCAGAATTTTCTAATACATACCCTGGAGATTATCAAGTAACTTTAAATGGAACACCTGTTTCTGCAGACGAGAGGCATGCTGTTTCAAGTTTTATTGGTATTGATTTTTACGGAGCCTCTGCAGATGTAACTAATATTGTAAATACAATTGGCAATGGCCTTTATACCTTATCCGATTTAGATTTAACTGGGAATATTTTTCCGGGTTCAGATTATTGTCAATCTACGGTTGATTACGGAGGATGGTCCATTATTGTTATCTACGAAGATCCAACGCTTCCTCTAAACCAGATAAGCCTGTTTGATGGATTAGAAGTTGTTTATCAAAATGAACTTATTATAACACTAGGGCCTCTTGATGTAGCATCAGATCAACTGGCAAAAATTGGTTTTTTAGCATGGGAAGGAGATTTTCCAAATCCTAATAATGAAAGTTTACGAATCAACGGTGTACTTATTAATGATCCACCTTTAAATCCAGGAAATAATCAATTCAACGGAACTAATTCGTACACAAACAGTACCAATTTATATAATATGGACCTAGATTTGTATGACCTTGATGGAGTTATTGATCCAGGTGATACTGAAATTGAAATAAAAATAACTTCAGATTCAGATTTAGTGCTTATACACAATATTATTACTTCGGTAAATTCGGAACTACCAGATGCAACCATAAGCTTCGAGGAGATTACGTTTATTTGCAATAATACGGTCGATCTTAATTATACCGTTTTTAATGTCAATAGTACTGGTTCACTTCCTGCTGGTACTCCAATTAAATTTTATTTAGAGGGGAATCAAATTGGACAAGCTGTTACGAATACTATCTTACCAATTAATGGAGATGAATCTGGTATAATAACACTGACTATACCCACTGGTACCGTTCCAGATCCTTTTACCGTTTTAGCAGTTGTTGATGATGGTGGAGGTGGAGTAAGCACCGTTACAGAGACCAATGAAGACAATAATGAATTTCAACAAATTATCAATCTAGCAGATGTTACACTAAGTGTCGTTTTAGATCCGGACATATTAATAGCTAACAGTGATGCTATATGTGATGGTGAAGATCAAGTTATTGGTATCGACTCTCTAACACCTCCTGGAGTAGCTGGAACAAATTCTACCTATCAATGGTTTTTTAATGGAGTGATAATTCCTGGAGCAACCAATGATCAATTAACAGTTACCCAAGCAGGAACTTATGAATTAGAAGTGACCTATGGAGGTTGTAATGTGATCGACGATATTTTAGTAGAGTATATTACAAACCCAGTTCCAGGAACTCCAAATCCCTTAATAGTATGTGACGAGGTTCCTAATGATGGAGAGGCTGTTTTTACCCTAACCGATGCAGATGCTGATATTATAAATGGGCAAACAGGTGTTTTCGTAACGTATTACCTGAACCAAATTGAGGCTGATCTTGGAGATCCATTAGATGAGCTGGTTAGTCCATATACCAATACGACTCCAGATACTCAAACCATAGTTGCTAGATTGGAAGAAAATATTCTAGGCTGTTACGCAACGGTTGAAATAACTTTGATTGTTAATGATGCACCTGCTATTGCTGATCCTATAATCGATTATCCCCTTTGTGATAATGATCAGGACGGCACAGAGAATTTTGATTTAACTTCTAAATACAATGAAATTATCAATACCCTTTCGGATATAATCCTTACCTATTACAATACAGCGGCCGATGCAAATTTAGGAGATCCTGCGAATGCCATACCGATACCTACTTCATACACGAGTGCGGGGGGTGAAACCATTTGGGTCAACGCAGTTAACCTTGAAGGGTGCACCACCGTTGGATCTTTTAACCTAGTCATCCCAACTGTTACGATAACTGAAGTTCCTTTATTTCAAGTTTGTGATGACGATACTCCTGATGGTATTACAGAATTTGACCTTGAAAGTCAGACTCCAACCATTGTGGCGGGCGACACCAACCTTGTGGTAACCTATCACCTTACGGAGGCAGATGCAGAAGCGGGAACAACTCCTTCTTTGTCGAGCCCTTATACCAATACTATAAATCCTGAACCTGTCTGGGTACGAGTAGAAGATACCACTACAACAGGTTGTTACGTAGCTTTTGAAATGCAGCTGAATGTGATTTCACCGATAGCAGGAACTCCTGATCTTTTTGTACTTTGTGATGAAGTTCCGAATGACGGTTTTGCAAGATTTGATTTATTTGAAGCAGACGACTCTATTATTAATGGACAATCAGATATGTTGGTAACCTACCACCTTACGTTGATAGATGCTGAAGCAGGAGCTCCCTTTTTACCAATTTCTTATACCAACACCACTCCAACAAATCAAACCATATTTGCGAGGTTAAATTCACTTATAATAAATGGTTGTTATGACATAATCGAATTAGTGCTTCAAGTAGATGCAGCACCTTCGATTACCGATCCCATAAGCGAGTATCCTCTTTGTGATAATAACGAGGATGGTACTGAAATTTTTGATCTGACTTCTAAATACGACGAGATTGTCAATACCCTTTCGGACATTACCCTTACTTATTACAATACAGAATTCGATGCCATTGAAGGTAGAAATGCCATACTGACACCTACTACCTATACTAGTGCAGGTGCAGAAACTATATGGGTTCTTGCCGTCAATTTAGAGGGTTGTGTTACGGTGAGTTCTTTTGAGTTAATTATAGACACTGTTCCTACATACACAGAAGTTCCTTTATTTCAAGTTTGTGATGACGATACTCCAGACGGGCTTACAGAATTTGACCTGGACAGCCAAAATATCGATATTGCAACTGTTGGCGGTGTTTTTAATCCCGATCTTACAGTAACCTACCACCTTGAACAGACAGATGCCGAGGCAGGAACAACCCCTTCTTTATCAAGCCCCTATACCAATAGTGTAAACCCTGAATTTATTTGGGTACGCGTAGAAGATGATATAACAGGATGTTATGGAGCTTTTCAAATAGAGCTAAATGTAATTTCGCCCATTGCTGGAAATCCAACACCTTTAGTTGAGTGTGATGAATTTCCTAATGATGGAGCTGCAGAGTTTGATTTATCAAATTCAACTTTATTAGGTGAAATTATAAATGGACAAGTAGATATGGCGGTAACCTTTCACCTGACTCTTCCAGAGGCCCAGGCTGGAACTCCTGTATTGTCAAGCCCCTACAATAGCAGTATACAACCCATTTTTGCAAGACTCCAATCAACCATACCTGGTTTTGAAGATTGTTATGATACGATTTCACTAGATCTTATCGTTAACCCAGCACCAGCAATTGCAGATCCTATAAGCGAGTATCCACTATGTGATAACGACGAGGACGGTACTGAAGATTTTGATTTAACCAACTGGGGAGAAAACGAGATATTAAATGGGTTAACTAACGTTACCTTAACTTATTATATCACACCAACAGATGCAGACCTAGGAGATCCTGTTAACGAAATACCAACACCTACTGCCTATACCAGTGCAGGAACTGAAACTATTTGGGTACGTGCAGTCAATCTGGAGGGTTGTGTAACGGTAAGTTCTTTTGAGTTAATTATAGATACCGTTCCTATCTTTACAGAAGTTCCTTTATTTCAAGTTTGTGATGACGATACTCCTGATGGTATTACAGAATTTGACCTTGAAAGTCAGACTCCAACCATTGTGGCGGGCGACACCAACCTTATCGTAACCTATCACCTTACAGAAGCAGATGCAGAAGCAGGAACAACTCCTTCTTTATCAAGCCCCTATACCAATACTATAAATCCTGAACCTATCTGGGTACGCGTAGAAGACGCCATTACAGGTTGTTATGGCGACTTTCAAATGGAGCTCTTAGTTAATCCTTTACCTACACCAGTAGTACCTGCCGATTTTATAGAGTGTGACGAAGATAATGATGGTGAGATAGCTTTTGATTTGGCTTTAAAAGATACTGAAATCATAGGGGGACAACCTGGGGTATTGATTACCTACCATGAAACCATAGGAGCTGCTCAGGCAGGAACTCCCGTATTGGCAAGTCCATACACCAATACCAGTGGCCCAATACAAACCATTTTTGCACGAGCTGAATTTACCGCTACTGGATGCTTTGATATTGTACCCATGAACTTAGTAGTCAATCCTACTCCTACTATCCCTACAACTATTACTCCAATAGGAATTTGTGACATCAACCTAGATCTTATTGAAGATTTTGACTTAACAGATAGAGCTGATCAAATTTATGGAACTCAAAGTACTTCAGAATACACACTTACTTATTATACCGATCCGATCGATGCCGATTTAGGTGATTTTGAAATAACGACTCCTAACGCCTATCAAAATACAAGTGTTCCACAAACTATTTGGGTTCGCCTCGAAAATAATACAACAGAATGTTACTCTGTTGGAAGTTTTAATATTGACTTTATTTTTTGTGCGCTACCTGATGCAACGATTGTTATTGATAATATTGGAGTTTTATGTTCAGATAGTAATTTAGATGTCACCTATACCGTCTTCAATAATACGGTTACAGGAGGAATACTTCCTGCTAATACTCCAATAGCATTTTATGCCGATGGAGTTCTCCTTGGAACAGAAAATACAATTAATCCAATTGCCGTAAATGGAAATGAAGTAGCCACTACTTCATTATTCATTCCCGTTGGAACTCCTTTTATATTTACGTTAACAGGTGTGGTGGACGATGATGGTACTGGTTTAGGAATTGTAGGAGAGGAAAACGAAACCAATAATGAGTTTGATATAGAAATTAATTTAGATGGAGAAACCATTAATCTTGGACCCGATATTGAAAGTTGTATCGGCTATACGGTTACCCTAGATGCTGATCTTGGAGAACCTGGATTTAATTACCAATGGTTTCTAAATGGAACTTTAATACCAGGAGCTACAGATCCTTTATTAGATGTTACTGGAAATGGATTTTACAGAATTGAGGCAGTCAATGGAGCCTGTTTTGTTTTTGGCGAAATAAACGTCAATTTTAATGCTCCTCCTATCGCCACAACAAATCCAACTCCATTGTTTTCCTGTGACCAAGTACCTAATGATGGAGAGGCTGAGTTTACACTAACCGATGCTGACGATGACATTATTAACGGAATCCCCAACACTTTTGTAACCTATTATGAAACTCTGGAACTAGCAGATCTTGGTGATCCTGCAAACGCACTTGCTAGCCCTTTTACAAACACAATCTTAAATACTCAAATTATTTTTGCAAGGCTGGAAGATATTCCCGTTGGTTGTTTTGATGTAGTTGAACTGGTACTTCAAGTAGAGGCTGCTCCTGCGATTACAGATCCAATACCGGATTATTTTATTTGTGATAATGACCAGAACAATAATGAGGTTTTCGATTTAACCTTTTGGGGGAATACGGAGATATTAAATGGATTGCCTGATTTGAATTTAAGTTATTATACTTCAATACTTGGGGCAGAAGCGGGTGTACTCCATCCGGATTTTATACCATTACCTGAAGAATATACAAGTGCAGGTGCAGAAACTATTTGGGTGCGTGCAGAGAATTTAGCTGCTTGTACAACAGTATCTTCATTTATATTAATTTCAGGAGACGTTCCTGTTTTTGTTGATATACCGGAATTTTTAGTATGTGATGATGCCATTCTAGATGGTTTTACCGAATTTAATTTAGATAGCCAAACTCCAATTATTGATGATGGTGACCCTGACCTTTTGGTAACCTATCACCTTGATCCGGCAGATGCCGAAGCAGGAACATTTCCTTCTTTAGGTAGTACTTATACCAATATAGCTAATCCTCAGACTCTCTATGTTCGTGTTATTGACAGCTCTACAGGCTGTTACATTGTTTTTGAAATGGATCTAAAAGTAATTACTCCAGTGGCTGTAGTTCCAGATAATTTATTTTCATGTGATGAAGTTCCCAACGATGGTTTTGCATTATTTAATTTAAGGGATCGTGATGTTCAGATTAGCTTTAACGATCCATTGGCTTTTGTAACTTATTATGAGATTGAGGCTGATGCTGAGGCAGAATTTGCTGATCCTGCTTTAGCAATTTCAGACCCGGAAGCCTTTGAAAATACCGATATCAATACTCAGACTGTATTTGCTAGACTAGAAGAGCCAATTCTTGGTTGTTTCGATGTGGTTCCTTTGATACTTAAAGTAAACGCCGCGCCAGCAATTACGGATCCTATAGAAGATTATGAGCTTTGTGATAATGACGAAGACTTAACAGAGGTTTTCGATTTAACCTTTTGGGGGAATACGGAGATATTAAATGGATTGCCTGATTTGAATTTGAGTTATTATACTTCAATACTTGGGGCAGAAGCGGGTATACTCCATCCGGATTTTATACCATTACCTGAAGAGTATACAAGTGCAGGTGCAGTAACCATTTGGGTTCGTGCCGTAAATCTAGACGGTTGTGCTACTATTGGATCTTTTAATTTAATCATAAATACTGTTCCTACCTATACAGAAGTTCCTTTGTATGAATTGTGTGACGATGGTATTTCCGATGGTTTTACCGAATTTGATTTAGAAAGTCAAATTACTGCTATTACAAATGATGATTTTAACCTCATTGTAACTTTTCATATATCACAGGATGATGCAGACTTACCTGAGAATCCTTTAGAAAGTCCATATACCAATGTAACAGATCCAGAAACTATTGTTGTTCGTGTGGAAGATGCTACAACAGGCTGTTATGGATCTTTTGACATGATATTAGATATTATTTCGCCAATCGCAATTCAACCCGATCCTTTAGAATATTGTGATCCGGCAAATGATGGTTTTGGAGAGTTTACCCTAACTGATGCTGATAGTCAAGTAACGGGAGGTATTCCAACCGGGAATCTTCAGGTAAGTTATCATTATTTATTAGAAGATGCACAAAATGGAGTAAATCCATTAGCCAGTCCTTATTTAAATGATGTACCTTTTAATCAGACTGTATTTGTTCGATTGTTGGATCAAACTACGGGATGTTATAGTACAACGACTTTAGATTTAGTTGTTTTAGAAAGCCCACAAATCATTCAGCCTATGGATTTAGAGCTATGTGATGAGGATGGTGATGGCATTACTGTATTTGATTTAACAGTGGTCGAGGGAGAATTATTAAATGGATTGGATCCTTTGCTTTATACCATTATCTATTATGAGGATGCAGGATTAACCATACCAATTACAAATCCAGTAGCCTATGTAAACATACCTCCAAGTCCCCAGACTATTTATATTGTAGTAACGGACAATCTAAATGGATGTAAGAGTCAGACTATTTTACTGCTTTGGGTATATATTCCACCGGTATTAGTAGCACCACTTCCATATGATTTATGTGATGTAACCGACATAATAGGCCCGGATGATGAGTTCGAACCTTTTGATTTAGAAAGTAAAACCACAGAAATAACAGGAGGCGATCTTACTATTAGTGTTACGTATCATGCAACACAGGCTGAAGCTGATGCAGGTACTAATGCGCTAGTAAGTCCATATATTAATACGGCTAATCCACAAACTATATTTCTTAGAGCAGAAAACACCAATGGAGATAATGACCTTACTTGTTTTGTTAGCCTTGGGGTTACTTTAGATTTAGTGGTCAATCCGTTGCCATCACCTATCATCCCGACACCACTAGAGGTATGTGATATTGATAATGATGGTATTGCAGAATTTATGTTGACCGATAAGGATTTAGAGATCATTGGGGGAGAACCGGGAGTTGTGGTGACTTACCATGAAACTTTACTAAATGCAGAATCAGGTACTTTAGCATTAGCAAGTCCTTATACCAATATTGATACTTATATACAGGTTGTTTATGTGCGAGCGGAATATTCATTAGCACTTGGTGGTACAGGATGTTTCCGAATTGTAGAATTGGAGCTTAAAACTAGTCCCACACCTATTATTGATATAGCCTTGCCAGCCTTAGTTGAGTGTGCTGATGGTGATTTTACGGTATTTAATTTAACAGATCAAGCCGATTTTATTTACGGCACACAACAAGATCCTTTAGATTATACCCTTACGTATTATACCGATCCGATCGATGCAGCTGCAGGAGTCAACGCTATTGCCAATCCTAGTGCATTTACCAATACGAGCAATCCACAAATCATTTGGGTTCGTTTAGATGATAATAGTACGGACTGTCTTAAAGTAGGAAGTTTTGAATTGGTGGTAGAATTAGTACCTATCTTTACGTTAGTACCAACCTTTGATCAGTGTGATGACGAGGTTCAGGACGGCTTTACCGAATTTGATTTAAATACACAAAATTTTACAATTACTGGATCAGATCCCACACTAGGGGTTACTTATCATGCTACACAGGATGATGCAGATGCAGGAAGTAATCCATTAGTGATACCTTATACCAATGTGGTAAATCCAGAGACGGTATTTGTACGTGTAGAGAGTGGTGTAACTGGTTGTTACGGTACCTTTACGATGGAGTTAGTAGTAATAGAAGCTCCAACGATCATCGAGCCAGCTCCTTTAGAGTATTGTGATCCGGACAATGATGGATTTGGAGAATTTATGTTAACCGACGCAGATTTAGATATAACTGGAGGAGTTCCAATAGGGAACCTTCAAGTAAGCTATCATTATTTATTAGAAGATGCACAAAATGGTGTATTGCCATTACCAACGGCTGTATTTTATTTAAATGATGTACCTTTTTTACAAACGGTTTATGTTCGATTGGTAGATCAAACTACAGGATGTTATAATATCACCACCTTAGACTTAATTGTTTTAGACAGTCCACAAATCATCTCACCATCAGATATGACACTGTGTGATGATGATGGAGATGGGATTGAAGTTTTTGATTTAACCCTTAGCGAACCAGAATTATTAAGTACTGCTGATCCTGCTGGCGGGCCTTATTCCATTACTTATTATGAAGATGCAGCATTAACTATTTCCATAGTTAACCCAACGGCTTATTCCAATATTCCACCGAGTCCACAGACTGTTTATATTGTGGTTGAAGGCATTCCTAATGGTTGTAGAAGCGAAACTACCTTAGTACTTTGGGTAGTAGCAGCACCGACGATATTTCCGCCTACCGCTTTAGAGCTTTGTGATATAATAACACAGGATGATGGTTTCGAACCTTTTGATTTAGAGAGTAAAACCGATGAGATTACAGGAGGTAACCTAAGCATTGATGTGACTTATTATGAGACGCAGCTTGATGCTGATGCAGGGACTAATGCCCTTTTAAGTCCATACATTAATACGGCTAATCCACAAACAATATTTATTAGAGCAGAAGACCTAGATACCAGCTGTATTGTGAGTCAAGGAATCACTTTAAGTTTAGTGGTCAATCCGTTGCCATCACCAGTAACTCCTACGCCATTAGAGGTATGTGATGTAGACAATGACGGATTCGCTTCCTTTATCTTAACCGATAAGGACATAGAGATTATAGGAGGAGAGCCAGGAGTTTTGGTAAGTTATTACGAAACCTACTTAGATGCAGAAGCAGGTATTTTTGCATTAACAAGTCCTTATATCAATATTGTAAGTCCATCACAGATTATTTATACACGTGCAGAGTTTCCGTTGCCTCCAGTAGGAACGGGAACAGGATGTTTCCGAATTGTAGAATTGGAATTAATTGTAAATCCAACACCTATTATTCCATTAGACATCCCAGCTTTAGTAGTGTGTGATGATGATGGAGATGGTTTTTCTATTTTTGATTTAACAGATCAAGAAGGTATTATTTACGGGACCCAAAATCCTGCAGATTATACCCTTACATATTATATCTCTGAGTTAGACGCTACAGATGCAACTAATCCTATTGCTGTCCCTACTGCTTTTGCCAATACAAGTAATCCACAAACTATTTGGGTACGTTTAGAGAATACTAGTACTACTTGTATTAAAATTGGGAGTTTTGATATTGTTTCAGAGTTGGGACCTTTAGTAATCCAACCCACACCATTGACAAGCTGTGATGATTTAGGAGAACCTAACGATGGGCTAACACTTTTTGATTTAACCCTTAAGAATGCTGAGATTACAGGGGGTGCCTTAGGAGTAAGGGTAGATTATTATGAAACCCTAGCAGAGGCAGAGGCAGATACCAACGTAATTGATCCAGATACAGCTTATCAGAATACGAGTAACCCCCAAACTATATGGGTACGCGTAACCGATGTCAATACGTTCTGTTTTAATACTTCGGTTTATTTGACATTGCGAGTAGCTGCCAATCCAGATCCAGAAGATCCGGATCCAATTATTTTATGTGATGTTAATGATCCAGGAGATGGGGAGGAAGTTTTTGATTTAACGATACGGGAGCCACAGATATTAGATGGAGAGACTTGGGATGTAAGTTATTATACCAGTTATCAAGATGCTGTAGATAATAATGCTGCCATAGCGCTTCCAACAGCTTATACCAATTCGATGAATCCAGAGCTTGTATATGTGCGAGTTTCTATCGATCTTTTAGATGCTACAGCTTGTTTTGAAATTGTGGAATTGGAATTAATTGTGAATCCTCTTCCAGATGCTACTGCAGTTATTAGTCCATATATTATTTGTGAGATTCCATCAGATGGGGAAGCTGTTTTTGATTTAAGCACGAAGGCTGATGAGATTTTAAACGATCAGGATCCATTGCTTTTCGAAGTATTATTTTATGAAAGTCAGGCCGAGGCAGATTTGATGATTAATGCGATTCAAAATCCAACAACGTATGTTAATACGGGTAATCCTCAAACTATATATGTGGTTATTTTAAATACGGATACCGATTGTTTTGTAGCGACTCAGAGTTTTGACATAGAGGTACGCGAGGGAGCGGTAGCAAATACTCCACTAGAGCCATATGCTATTTGTGATTACTACAATGAGAACGATGGTGTAGCAGAGTTTGACTTACTAAATCAAGACCTATTAGATGAGATTTTAGGAACACAGGATCCTTTGGTGTATCAGTTAGATTTTTATGGAACATTAGAAAATGCAGAATTAGAGGTTTCTCCACTGCCAACTACCTATGTAAATATAATTAATCCACAGATTATTTATGCAAGAGTTACCAATATCAATACAGAATGTTATGATATTACACAGGTAATTTTAAAGGTAGAATTAATTCCGGAGCTTGCATTGGATGAATTTTATAGGTTATGTGTTGATGCATTTGGCAATCCAATACCTGCAGAAGAAGGAAGTGCTTCACCACCAGTGATCGATACTGGATTGGATCCAAGTATTTATATGTTTGAATGGCAATTAGATGCAGAGGTGTTATTGGGTGAAATTGGAGCATCCATTACGGTATTACAAGAAGGGGTTTATACGGTAACAGTAACAGAAATACTAACAGGTTGTATGTCTAGTGCTACTACGACAGTAATTACTTCTTCACCACCGTTAATTTACAGCGCAGAAGTAACCGATGCATTTGCCTCAGAACACACTATAACAGCTACTGCTGATGGTATTGGCGACTATGAATTCCAATTGGATGATAACCCATTCCAAGAAAGTGGAGTCTTTTTAGATGTAGCTCCAGGAAATCACCTTATTACCATAAAAGATATCAATGGTTGTGGAAGTGTAATAATAGCTGTTGGAGTGATCGACTATCCGCAGTTTATGACCCCTAATGAGGATGGATATCACGATACGTGGAATATTATTGGTATTGCTAATGGTGACCCTACAGCAAAAATTTATATATTTGATCGATATGGTAAACTCTTAAAACAATTAAGCACTTTTTCTGAAGGTTGGGATGGTTCCTATAATGGAAACCCAATGCCTTCAAGTGATTATTGGTTTAGAGTAGAGTATACCGAAAACGATACTAAAAAAGAATTTAGTGGGCATTTTACCCTTAAAAGATAGAAAACAGCAACAATGAGCATAAAAAAATCTTACATAATATTATTTATTCTGTTATCACAGATGGCATTTTCACAAGATGGTATTCCTTTATATTCAGATTATTTTTCAGATAATCTATATTTATTACACCCTTCAATGGCTGGTGCAGCTTCATATAATCAAATAAGGTTGACTGCAAGACAGCAATGGTCTGATCAAAACGAAGCGCCTAACCTACAAACATTAGCTTTTAATGCTAGACTAGCAGAAAGATCTGGTATAGGAGCTATATTTTTTAATGATCAAAATGGGTATCATTCTCAAACAGGAGGATATCTTACATATGCCCACCATATTATGTTTTCTAGAAATGATAATATAGATTTAAACCAATTATCTTTTGGACTTAGCTTTGGATTAATTCAATCAAGATTAGATGAAACTCAATTTGATCCTACAGATTTCGATCCTATTATTGCAGGTATAATTCAAAGTACCTCTTACTTTAATGTAGATGCAGGAGTATCTTATAACTTCTTAAATTTTTCTGGACATTTTACAGTTAAAAATTTAATTTTTCAAAACAGAAGTATCTACTCATCAGATTATGAATCTAGTAATCAACGTAAATATATAATTTCTGCAGCCTATGCAATAGGTGATTATGGAGCAATTTGGACTTACGAACCGTCTGTTATGTTTCAAGTTCAAGAGAGAACCGAAGAATTATCAGTTGATATAAACGGGAAAGTTTATAGAGCTATGGATTTTGGACAATTATGGGGAGGAATATCATATAGAAGAAGTGTAGATGGAGCGGAATATTTAAACGGAATAGACGTAGCTAATCAAAAACTACAATATTTAACTCCAGTAATTGGAATTAATTTTAATAAATTTATGTTTGCTTATACCTACACACAACAAACGGGCACTGTGAGATTTCATAATGGCGCTTATCATCAAATAACGCTAGGGCTCAATTTTTTAGGAAGTCGACCTAAACCTTATGATTGTAATTGTCCAGCAGTAAATTAATAAAAAAAACACTATTGAAGCTCTAAAAGAAACTACAGCGTGCTAGCTTGTATTGGTGTAAAAAGAGAGTGTAGTTGGTAGTTCAATATTAACCAATAAATTATTCTGAATTAATATATTTCGAATCTTAACCATTTTAATGAGGAAAATAATACTCCCTATTTTTTTACTTATTTCAATTATTGGCTATTCTCAATTTATTACTATAGATGAGAGTTTGACCGTTCAACAATTAGTTGAAGACATTTTAATTGATAGCCCTTGTGCACAGACTTCTAATTATGGATCTCGAACAGGTTTAGATTATGGGGAAGGAAATGGTATTGCAGCTTTTAATGGAAATAATTCTAACTTTCCTTATAAGACAGGAATTATTCTTAGTTCTGGTTTTGTGTCTAATGCACCTGGGCCAAATCAACAAGATAACAGTAATGGTAGTAATAACTGGCTTGGAGATGATGATTTAGAAATTTATACTTCAACTAATAACTCAAATAACGCATCTTTTATTCAATTTGATTTTGTGCCACGAATAAGTCAAATAAGCTTTAACTTTATATTTGCTCTGTCTCTTATACACATCTCCGAGCCCACGAGACAAGAGGCAATCTCGT
>OJHF01000260.1_pt1 | contig 14182 bp, 14 predicted proteins | sample 1594891 | NCBI WGS metagenome assembly OJHF01 (sample SAMN05416737, study PRJEB24817) | seawater metagenome | isolation source: Sea water | place: Canada:Atlantic | collected 2013-07 | reverse complement strand
CTACACAGAGTAGATCGTCGGCAGCGTCAGATGTGTATAAGAGACAGGCGTTTCATTGCCCGGTGATTTTAGTCCGGCGAGTACAATAGCGGCGGGATTTGTCCGCCGACAGACCACCTCAATTTGTTGCAACGGAGTATCTGCACCCAGATTAACAACCCGGTAATTGGCTTCATGTGCAGCAAGGCAAAATAGTGATAAACCCAGTTCATGTGATTCGCGGGGAAGGCAGGCGGTAACAATTAGAGGTCCGGTTGCTCGGCCGAACTGTTGCTGAAAGCGGGCCTCCAATTTATGACTAACGTACACCCTGAAAAAGTGCTCTTCGGCAATTCCGGCCTGAGCTGAGGACCATCTGTCCCCGAGCGTTCTGAGCACAGGTTCAATTAGATTTCCGATAACTGTAGTTATCGGGTGCAGGCCCATTGCGCGCTGATAGAGACGATCGATCTCAGCCTCATTGAACTCATTGATCGCAGCCAGCATGCCATCCTGACTCTGTTGCCAGTTTGTTCCTATCTCTATTGTGGTGGTCTCTTGCTTTAATATCGCAGGAACCTGTCTTATTGGAATACCGCGTGCCCGCAGCGCGAGCGCACGCTGTATAGTTTCAATATCTCTGTCGCTATAGAGTCGGTGGCCAGATTCAGTGCGCAATGGATGCAGCAGTCCGTAGCGGGTCTCCCACGCACGCAAGGTGACGGGCTTAATGCCGGTCATGGTTGAAACTGTGCGAATGGGGTAGTGCATAGGGTTTGTCAGCCTGTGCGTTGGGTGCGATCCAATTACCTATACAAAAATTATACACATCGATGTTAAATGAGCAAGTCAATGCGGGTTTTTTTGTTATCGTTAGCATTTGCAACCACTTGAGGGTTGTTCCTGCTCAGCTGCTATTGCATTAACTTATACAATATATTTACTATGAAGCAATGGGATATGAAGAACAGTGAAGCTTTTACCGCAATTTTACTTCCGCACGCTGTTACTGATGGGCGTAATTCTGCTTGCGGCCTGTGATCGCGGAAATCCCGATGGTGAGTCCGGAGTCCTCCGCCCGCTAAATGCGAGCTATGAAGAGGCGCTGCATCAGACCGAAACAGCTGCCCATATGTTTACAGCAGATAGTGTTACTGAGTCGCAGGTGCTGGAGCGATTGCAGGATTTTTTCAGCGACATGACAGTGGCATCGGTGCGGGCTAATGCGGCCATTGTCTACGCACCGGATGCGTATCTTAATGACAACGTTGTCGGCATCTCAGGGGTTGAGCTGATTACTGACTATTTTGCGCACGCTGCATCACAGGCTGATGTTCTTGATGTTGTTTTTCTGGATGTTGCCCGCAGCAAAACCGATTACTACATTCGTTGGCAAATGCGGGTTGAGGCTAAAGCATTGAGCGATGGTGAGCCGGTGCTTAGCTATGGCACCACGCAGTTCCGTTTCGATCGTGAAGGGCGGGTGATCATTCACCGTGATTTTTGGGATGCGGCAACCGGTATTTATGAGCATCTTCCGTACCTCGGTCCGATTATTAAGTACGTGCACCGGAAGCTTGGCGGTGATGCAGCGTTAATACCGGGCGATGCTCCGTAGTTTGAATTTATACTTTATTTTGTATAAAGACCTAACAAATTTAAGGGAAGTTGATGGACGTTATTGACCTGTGTGAACGGGGATTGGTCCCTGATGCGCTCGCCCGTTTAGGGATGCGCCGTTTAATGGCAGCGAGACTGACAAAAGAGTCCGCCGACCGATCGGAGCAGGAGTCGGAAAATTTTGCATTCGTGCTCGACACACTGCGCAACAGCCCGATTGCCGAAGCTACCGATAAGGCCAATGAGCAGCACTATGAGGTACCTGCCGCATTTTTTGTGGGTTCTTTGGGCGCACATCTCAAATACAGTTGCTGCTATTGGGATGAAACCACTCGTAATCTTGATCAGGCGGAAGCCAGGATGCTTGCGCTAAGCTGCGAGCGTGCCGAACTGACTGACGGGCAGCGCGTTCTTGAACTGGGTTGTGGCTGGGGCTCTCTAACCTTATGGATGGCTGAGTACTATCCCGCAAGTGACATTACGGCAGTGTCCAACTCAGCATCGCAACGCGAATTCATTTTGGCGCGGGCTGCCGAGCGAGGCCTCACGAATGTCACTGTGATTACAGCCGACGCCAATGAGTTTCAGGCCGAAGGCCTATTTGACCGCGTGGTATCGGTGGAAATGTTCGAACACATGAAAAACTATCAGCTGTTAATGGACCGTATCGCCGACTGGTTAAAGCCCGGCGGAAAGTTATTCGTGCATATTTTTGTGCATCGCACGCTGATGTACCCGTTTACAACGGAAGGCGAATACGATTGGATGGGTCGCTACTTTTTTACCGGAGGTCTAATGCCTTCGGAAAGCACGTTGTTGTATTTTCAGCAGCACTTGCAGATTGAGTCTCAGTGGCGCGTATCCGGCACCCATTACGAGAAAACATCGAACGCGTGGTTGGCCAGAATGGATGCTAATGAGGCAGCGATTAGTGAGTTGTTCGTTCAGGTGTATGGTGCTGATGAAGCATCGCTGTGGGTGAATCGTTGGCGCATGTTTTATATGGCGGTGGCTGAACTCTTCGGCTATTCCGATGGCACTGAATGGATGGTCGCGCACTACTTGTTTGTAAAACCGAATTAATATGTGTTGATTTACTTTTTAGGGGTCGCTGGTGACTGAACTTGCACTGATGGGTTTTTCCGCAATCTTGCTGTTGATGTTTCTCGGTTGGGTTGTCAGCTTTATTAAAAGCGATGTCAGTGTGGTAGACATGCTTTGGGGGCCCGCCTGTTTTTTGCCCGGAGTGGTTTATGCCGTTCAGACAGATGTAAGTGGGTTGCGTGTATCGCTGGTTCTGGTTCTGGCAGGCCTGTGGGCCCTGCGCTTGGCCGCATTCGTGGGCTGGAGAAATCACGGTAAACCCGAGGATCGCCGTTACGCAGAGATGCGCGAGCGCAATGGTGACGGTTGGCGTTGGCGTGCACTCATAACCGTGTTTTTGCTTCAGGCTGTTCTGGCCTTGATTGTGTCTGTTCCACTTTTAGCAGTCGCTACCGGCGCTGGCAATATCTTCTGGCTGGATTATCTAGCACTTCTGCTGGTGGTGTTCGGTTTGGTGTTCGAAACCATTGCCGATTTACAGATGGCCGCCTTTCAGCAACGCCCCAAGAATGCAGGTGGTGTGATGGATCAGGGCTTGTGGCGCTTCAGTCGCCACCCCAATTACTTTGGTGAGTTCTGCGTCTGGTGGGGCTTCTACCTGTTTGCGTTAGCAGCTGGCGGTTGGTGGGCTGTATTCGGTCCTGCGCTGCTCACCTTCTTCCTGTTAAAAGTCTCGGGCATAGGTATAACCGAAAAAGGGATTACTAATCGGCGTCCGGCTTATCAGGCTTACATTGATAAGACCAGCGCGTTTGTGCCGCGTTTCTCCAAATAAGCGAAGTTGGTGTTATTGTCGAGCGCGCAACGGGCTTGTTTTCTTGTTAGTACTTTAGGGTGTGGGGATGCATCTATGAAAAAATTATTGCGTACAGGTTTTGCGGCATTTTTGGTTTTGCCGGTAATGGTTCAGGCGGAGGCATTACCGGATGCTGAATCAGTGGCGTTTTGTCAGGTAGCGCAGCAGGTTCTTGCTAACACCATAGTTGTTAGTGATAACAACATTTTTAAGGACATGCCTGCGTATCGAAAATCTAAGCCTGCGCCAGAACCGCTTCAAACTTATCAGATTATTAGTTATTCAGGCGCTGTTCCTGTGATGGTCTCATGCAAGGTAAAGGCGGCTGATCATATTCAGAAGGTCTTTGGCGAAGATGCCGCTGGCCCTCAGCTGGGCTGTCCGGTGCTGGCGGAGATGGTTCAGGAGCAGGCGGCTATGGAGCTTGAGGCCGAAGGCAATGAGGATGCTGCGGCAACCTTGCGTGGTTTTGTTATCGAGCAAAATGAAGCATTTATCACCGGCAGTAGTTATTTGGCCGACTTCCAGTTGAGTTTTGTCGGTGATGATGGGCTTATTCATTTGAACAGCCCCGGACTGCAGAACGATTTTGACAGTTTGTGGGCTTACGTAATGCCTGAGAGGTTTATCGGTCAGACCTACTGCCACCTCGCCACGACAACTTATATGAAGGCATTGGCGACGGGTGAAATGGAGCCTGGCATTGTGATGACTACTGCGGATGATGCTCAGGTAACGCCGGTCGAGTAAGCCCACTCTATTAGACCCACAAAAAAGCCGGCACTAAGCCGGCTTTTTTGTGGGTCTTTTTCCTGTTTCAAAGCTTGGCCTGAAAACAATTCTGTAAACCTGTGTGGTCGATCAGCTCGAGAATGGCCTTGTTACAAAGACCAAAACCATTGCTAATGCTCTAGGGTGATTTTCAGACCTTCGACACCAATGGAGAGAGCGGCTCCTTTAGTTGTTTGTACCAGGTGAATGCTCACGCCTTTAGCGTTTTTTACCCAGGTGCCTACGAGGCCTTTGGCCAGTGTAGCGCCCGCTTCTGCCTTGAGGTAGACGCCGCTAAAATCTCCGAGATTGGTAAGGTTATAAACATTGCCGGTAACCGTTGATGCAGTGAAGCCAAGCCCCCCTACTTTGATGCCGCCCATGTGAAACATATGCACCTCTTCACCAAAGTTGAGGGTGCCATGACCCCAGTCGCCGCCAAAAATCAGGCCTGCTTCATGTTCTTTGATGGTTACCGTGCCTGATGGGGCATCGTCGTCTGCTGTAGCAAGACCACCAACCATCATAAAGGCGGTAGCTACGGCTGTTAAGCTTATGCTCCGAACAAGATGTGCAGTATTCATAACTTTAAGTCTCCCAATGCGTTGCTATGGGTTTTAAAAACAGCGCTTAATAAGTTAAACAAACCCTCGTAGCATAAAAGTATCACAGAGGGACGGCTAGAAGTAACTTCGTCCGCCCCACCATTGGCTTAGCCTGATATTTAAGCTGTGCCTTATGATCGGCTCAGTCGACTGGAAGCATTTTCAGGCAAAGGTTTTTCGCGTACATGTTGTCTTTGGCCCTCATGATGTCGTAAATCACCTTGTGTTGTTCGGCGCGGAAGCCTCTAACTGTTGATCTATGGTTGTCAGTTCATACGTCAGGGTGAGCCTCGGGTTGTCTATAAGCATTTGATAGCAGCGCATTCTGGTACTCTCCACGGATTAGTTTTTCCCCCTCAGAGAGCATCATTGTTATCGGTGAATAGCGGGGTTAATCCAAATTACCGTGTTGGGTAAGTCAACGGGTTCGGCGGTTTATCCGCTCCGCACTTTGTGTTTAGAACAAGGTTATGAATATGAAAGTACAGATTTTCCTGGAGGCCGGGTTACCACCCAAACAGGTCAATGAACTGGGCCTGTTGGCCGAGGGCTATGGCATAGATACTGTGTATGCGTCGGCATTTCCGGCGCGACGTGATGCCTTTCAGTGTCTATCGGCTTTGGCCGTCAACTCTTCGTTGATCCGCGTTGGTGTAGTGCCGCTGAGTCCGTTTGAAATTCACCCAGTGCGCTTATCTGACATGCTGCAGACATTGAACGATATGAGCGATGGTCGCGCATCTCTGGTGGTCGGTGGCATGGGGCAGTCCATTATGCGTGCGACCGGCCTTAAACCCGACCGCCGGGTTCGCGCAGTCCGCGAGTGTGTCGAAATCCTGCGTGCGGCATCAGGCGATAAACCGGTGAACTATGAGGGCGAAGTCTACTCCGCGATGAACTATTTCCCCGATTGGACGCATGCGGTTGCCCCGCATATTCTGGTGGGTGCGAATGGCCCGATGATGTTGAGGGTCGCCGGCGAAGTGGCTGATGGCGTGATGATGAGTGATGTGGCGTTGGGTAAAATGCCAGAGGTGTTGGGGAATATTGATCAGGGCTTAGCGAAGCGAGGGCTCAAACGTTCGGCAGGTTCATTCCGCGTATCAAATTTCTTTGCTTGGCATATTAAAGGGTCGGCAGTGGCATCAATGGCTGAAGCACGTCGCGAGCTGGTTTGGCGGGGAGTATTGCAGAAGTGGTACACAGAGCCGTTTCTTGGTGCGGAGCAGGCGGAGTTCGTCGAGGCAAACTTCGATGCTTTCCTGCAGGCATTTTATCGTCGCAGTTCTGAGATAGAGGGTATTCCGGAAGAGGTTATTCAGGCTTTAGTTGATAACCTGACGTTTTCAGGTGGAATTGATGCGATTCCGGCTGTGGTGAAACATCTCAAAGCGTTTTCTGCGGCTGGTCTGGATGCGATAACCCTAAAGATACATGACAATCCGGAGGAGGCCATAGGCATTATCGGAGAACACCTAATTCCGCAACTTGCAGCTTGATTTAAAACAAGTAGATAATAAAAAACCGACACACAACTGGTTTTTTATTATCTGGTTTATGGGTTTGTTAAGGCTTAGTGCGCACCAACTGTAAGGTTCACTATCCCGTAAATGCGTAGCGTTTAGATGCCGTAAAATTAAATAGCATTGCGGTAATTGAACCCATTGCCGCGGGTAAAACAGGGTATTCCATCAATGTACTGCTTAGATAGATACTGACGCCATACACGCTAAAATTGATAACCACGCCGAGTAATTGAATGCCGGCGTAGGTCGATGATTCACGAATTTTGTTATCGCTTGCCTGATCCCTGAATGTCCAATGGCGATTAAGGAGCCAGGTTGCCAAGACGGCAGCTGTTGCCGAAAGCACTCTCGCGGAATAAACACCCCATCCAAAGTAGGAGATCATAGCTGTTAGTATCGTCGCATCGACCATGAAGCCCACGATGCCTACGCAGCCAAATGCTATTAGACCTTCAGGTAATCTGTTAAATAGAGTGTTCAATATTGATGAGCCGTTCGGTCCTTGTTGCAGCTGTGGGTGCAGAGCAAATCCATTGATTCGGCTAGTTTAGCTGAGATTTGCCCGTCAAATCGCTACCGGTTAACAGATTTCGGTGCTTTCTATATTTACGGCAATGGTGCAGAATTCGTGCGGTTCTATACAGAAGCAGAGAAAACCTTTTGACCACCAAACTCAGCACTGATCGCATCGGTTTTTTAAGCGCTGATGCAGCTTACACAATATTGGCCGTGTCGATAGGTTTCTGGCTATGTTGGGACGCTCTAGTTTTCCAGTTGGTGACCTATTCACCTTATGCAGACTACTGGGAACACACAGCATTGCTCACCGAGTGGCTGCGAAATTTTTCTGATCCGAGCAATCCCCATGTGCTTGATGACTCACTAAGTCCTCGTTATATGCCATGGTTTTGGCTGCTTACACTGGTTGGCGGTTGGTTTGGGCTCGATTCCGTTCAGTTGATGGGCATCAGTGCAGTGGTGAGTTATGCCTTGATAGTGATTGGTATTAAACTGTTTTTTTCCGAATACTTCCGTCACTCATGGGCACCGGCCATCGCGTTTATGGTGCTGTTTTTCGGTTGGGGTGTTAGCTGGAACTGGTCAAACTTGTATCAGTTGCGCAGCTTTTTCTATGTTGCTGGTTTTCCATCGTCGTTTGTTTTTGGCCTGAGTCTGATCGGCTTCTGGCTTACGTTGCGGGTTTTACGACAGCAGGTTGGCTTGCTGTTCGGCACGGCGATCCTGACTATTCTGGCGGCTTTGATGTTTCTGTGTCATCCGCTAACAGGCGTTTTCGGTATATCGGGTTGTGGTTTGCTGGCGATCACTCAAGCAAATGTGGACTTGCGTCAGAGAATTGTTCTTTGTCTTGGTTTGTTGATCGGCTCCTTCGCGGTTGAGTTATGGCCCTACTTCTCTACCTGGGAAGTGGTGCTGGGTAAATCAGGTAACATCGAAAGCAGTTGGAGCATTGGTGCTGAAGCATCAGGCCCTCTTGCATGGTTTAAGTCCGGGCTCTGGATGCATATTTTCTATCAGCCTAAGTTACTGCTGGTTATGCTTGGGTTTTGCTGGTTATGTGTATTTGCATGGCTCTACCTGCTGTTCTGCCGTAAAGACGCGTTTATTTTGCTGGGTGGGTTAGCGATGTTGCTGCCTTACTTCGCTCATTTGTTTGTATCGGTGCCATTGGCACATCGGTTTTTATTATTTGCCATTTTCTACTTTCATATGGCGGGTATAAAGCTGGTTTTGGTGCTGCTCGACCGTTGGGTAGAAGCTCGGAACTCAGGTTCCGTAGAGCCGCGATTACAGTTGCTGGCGTATTCAACTGCCGGCGTCTTTGGCGTCGCTATTCTATTTAATGTGTTGTTATTGGCCTCCGACTTTACCGGCAAGCACTTGAACCCTCAGTTGCGGGTTGTCGATAAGTTCGCGGCATTGCCAAACGACGAAAATGTTGTTGATCTCTACCGGCGATTGACGCCAGGGGTGGGTCCGAAGGATGTCGTGATAGCGCCGCTAGGTCTAGCTTGGCCACTGCCGACAGTGACGGGCAAGGCTGTTGCAGCGTATCACCAGAATCCACTTCTGAGCGATCAGTTTGAGCGCTTGGGCGTGGTCGCCGAGTTCTTTGCTTTAGACACTGATTCACAGCGTCGTTATGAAATTATTGAAACTTATAAAGTTAATTATATGTTGCTCAAGGTTTCCGACGTGCCCGAATCATTTCTTGGTTGGACTGTTGTTGTTGCGGAGCCTATTGCTGTGGTCGGCGATTACACCATGTACCGTTTTTTACCTGCTTCCTGACGCGCGGTCTTAATCGTCTTTTTCGGTAGCATCGATATGCAGCTGATTTGGTACGTTCAGGTACTGAAGCCGCTTTAGCTCCTGACGCCCGCGGGTCACGGTATCAAGAATAAGACCGCATGCGAGGCTCAGGAAGCTGAGTAAGACCATGCCGGTAACCAATACCGCAGTAGGTAAGCGAGGCACCAGCCCGGTTTGCATATAGGTGGTAATAATAGGGATGCTCAATACCACTGACCCCAATATTAGCAAGCCAAAAATGGCGCTAAAGAATTGCAGCGGGCGCTCGCCCTTAATCAATATAGCAATGGTGCGCAGTATGCGAAAGCCATCGGCGAAGGTGCTGAGCTTGCTTTCGGAGCCTTCAGCGCGGCTGCCATAAACGGTATCGACTTCTGCAATAGGCATGCGCAATTCAAGTGCGTGCACAGTGAGCTCTGTTTCGATTTCGAAGCCGCTCGATAAACTGGGAAACGATTTTGTGAAGCGTCGCGAAAATATTTTATAGCCTGACAGCATGTCATCAATGCCTGAGCCAAAAAACATTTTTACCAGCGTTGTGAGCAGCTTGTTGCCGAACTTATGTCCCGGCCGATAAGCCGCTTCCGCATCAGAGATACGCTTGCCATTCACCATGTCCAGGTTTTCGGAAACCATCTTTTCGATGAGCCGGGGAGCTGCGGATGCATCATAGGTGTCATCACCGTCGGCCATGACATAAATGTCGGCTTCGATATCCGCGAACATTCTGCGGACTACGTTACCTTTGCCCTGTTGCCGCTCGCGGCGCACCACCGCGCCTGCAAGCAAGGCAACTTCAATAGTGTTGTCGCTGGAGTTATTGTCATAGACGTAAACGGTGGCGTTTGGCAGGGCTTGCTGGAAGCTATGCACGACGTCGCCGATGGCTTTAGCCTCGTTGTAGCAAGGAATTAAGACAGCAACTTTGATGTGGTCTAACGAGCTTTCAGTTTTGCTCACGGTGTATCCTGATAGACAAAGAAGAAGGAAAGTGGAGTCGAAGGGCTTATGTTAGCGCCTGCGCCCGATATTGCGACCAACAATGTCACAGAACCGGTATTTTGTTAAGCAGTGAGGCATGTCTGCCTGCCCGTATAGCTGATTAGCGTGGCTCGATCAGTTCCAAGCCTTCCGCAACTGCGGCAGTGAGTTCGCTGAGCTCGCAGCTGGTAATGACATAGGGCGGCATCAGATAAATGAGATGGCCAAATGGTCTGATCCACACGCCCAGGTCAATAAACAGAGCCTGCATTGCAGCCACATCGACCGGACGGACGGTTTCGACAACACCGATACCACCGAGTACCCGAACGCTGCTAACGTTCTGGTGTTCGACCAGCGGGTGCAATTCCGCATCGAGTTGCGATTCCATAAGTTGAATCCGTTGCTGCCAGGGGCTGTCCAGTAGCAAGTCGATGCTTGCATTAGCCACTGCGCAGGCCAGCGGATTGGCCATGAAGGTGGGGCCGTGCATCAACACACCGCCGCTGGCTGAAATTGTCTCAGCTACCCTGTCGCTGGTTAAGGTCGCCGCAAGGCTCATGTAGCCGCCGGTCAGCGCTTTACCAACGCAGAGTATGTCGGGAACGATGTTGGCGTGTTCGCAGGCAAACAGAGTTCCGGTTCTGCCGAAGCCGGTTGCAATTTCATCGGCGATGAGTAATACGTTGTGTTGCTTGCAGAGCAGCGCTACCTCGCTAAGGTACTCCGGCGAATAAAACCACATACCGCCGGCACCCTGCACAATAGGTTCGAGTATGACGGCTGCAATTTCATCATTGTGGGTTTCGATGAGCCGAGTGAACTCATCGAGATCGCCTTTTTGTAATATCTGGCCGAACGGTGTTCTTGGTCTGGGTGCAAACAGGTGTTGCGGTAACACATGGTTAAACAGGCTATGCATTCCGTTAACCGGGTCAGTGACGGCCATCGCACCAAAAGTATCGCCGTGATAGCCGCCGCGGATAGTTAGCATGCGGGTTTTTTTGGTTTGCCCCTGAGCCTGCCAATACTGCAGCGCCATTTTTAGCGCGACTTCAACACTGACTGAACCGGAGTCGCTGAAAAATACTTTGTTCAGTTCGGGAGGCGTTATTTGCAGAAGTTTGTCGGCCAATGCCATCGCAGGTTCGTGGGTGATGCCGCCGAACATGACGTGTGACATTTTTGCCAGCTGCTCTGTGGCCGCGGCATTCAGGGCAGGATGATTGTAGCCATGAATCATGCACCACCAGGATGACATGCCATCGATAAGCTCTCGGCCATCTTTCAGTTTTAGGCGCACACCCACTGCCGACTCTACCTCGTAGGTCGGCAGTGGGTTGGTCATCGAGGTGTACGGATGCCAGATATGATTGCGATCAAATTGATCCATGGTGTGCCAATAATGCCCGTTTCAGAGTAAGGGCTCGATATCGAGCCAGGCCGCGGCCGCTTCCGGGTCTGCCGGATTCAGATACGGAATTGTGCCGAGCAGTGGAGCCTGTAGGCGTTTTGCGATGGCGGCGATGTTGCCATCTTTCACATCCATAGCTGGTTCAATGCTGTTGGCAACCCAGCCGGCAAGTTTAAGTCCTGACTGTTTTATCGCAGCGGCAGACAATAGTGCGTGATTAATACAGCCCAGACGGAGGCCAACGACCAGTATTACGCCGACCTGCAACCCGGTTGCAATGTCGGCCATAGTTTCTTTGTCATTTAACGGCACCAGCCAGCCACCTGCGCCTTCGATAAATGTTATTTCGGCATCGGGCAGTGCATTTATCTTGCGACACAGGTCGACCGCATTGATCTTTACGCCTTCGCGTTCGGCAGCAATGTGCGGTGCCATAAATGCTTTTAGCGCAACCGGGTTGACCTGTTCATAACTGAGCTCAAGAGAACTAGCAGAGCGCAGCGCTGCAGCATCTTCGTTTTGCCAGATACCATCGATGAGATCGCAGCCAGCCGCTATCGGCTTTGCGCCGATTGCGGAGTGCCCGGCAGACCTGGCGGCATGCAGCAAGGCAACCCCAACCAATGTCTTGCCAATGGCGGTGTCGGTTCCGCTGATGAAATATTTCATACTCATAATGGCTTAGAGCATAGCTCGTTTTAATGCGTGGAGCAGCTGGCTGACATCCGCCTCAGTGTGGTTGGCAGTAAACGTAATTCGTAAGCGGGATGTGCCAGCGGGAACCGTCGGCGGTCTGATGGCGGTCACCAGTATTCCCTGACCTTCAAGCTGCTGCGCAACCTGCAACGCATTCGCTTCGGACTGCATCAACACGGGTTGAATAGGTGTGGTCGACGGCAGTAGGTCCAGGCCTAGCGCCTGCGCGCCCTCACGGAACTGCGCAATTAATGCCTGGAGTTTTTCACGCCGCCAATGCTCTGTGCGAAGGATTTTGAGGCTTTCTGTTGTGGCAACAGCCACAGCAGCAGGCAAGGCTGTGGTGTAGATAAAAGTACGGGCGTTCTGAATGAGGGTTTCAATAAGCTCTTCACTGCCGGCAACAAATGCGCCCTGAGTGCCGAAGGCTTTACCCAGAGTGCCTACCAATATCTGCACATCGTCGCTGCTGTGTATTGCTGGGTTAACAACGCCCCGACCCTCTTCGCCGAGCACGCCGAAGCCATGCGCGTCGTCAACCATGAGCCAGGCTTTGTGTTCGCTGCCAATCTGGCACAGCGCATCGACGTCGCAGAGGTCGCCGTCCATGCTGAAGACGCCGTCGGTGACTATGAGTTTGCGCCCATCTGAGCCGCTAACTTGCCCGAGTTGTTCGTTTAGGTGGCTGCAGTCTTTGTGCCTGAAACGCTTGAAGTTTGCGCGACTGAGTAAGCCGCCATCGAGCAAAGAGGCATGGTTAAGCTTGTCTTCGAAGACCGCATCCCCTGGGCTGACCAGGGCATTGATAGCACCCAGGTTAGCGGCATAGCCGCTGGAGAACATCAGTGCTCGCGGTCGCGCGGTGAATTCGGCCAGCTGTTCTTCTAAATAGTGATGAGCGCGGGTGTGCCCACATACCAAATGTGAGGCACCACTGCCCACACCCCATGTGTTTACGCCGGAAATAAAGGCCTGTCGGATACGGTCATCGTTTGCCAGCCCGAGGTAATCGTTGCTGCAAAGGTTCAGCAGTTCATTGCCGTTCACCATAATGACGCGAGCTTGCGGGCTCTCTACAACCCGCCGTTGGCGATAGAGTTGCTGTTGTTGGCGAGCCTGCAGCAAAGCAGGTATGTCATCGAATCCGGGCAAGGTGCACTACCTGCTGGCTGGGAAGACCTATTATCCGGCGCTAACGCCAGCTACTGCAAGGTTTTCTCATGACCATCAGGCAGCACATCCGGCTGTTGAGCCTGTTACTCGCCCGCCCCTTCCGACAAACTGCGACAAATAATAAACAGGGCTGCTTGGCCCTATTGCAAGGATATTCATGTCACAAGAATTCGAGAAAATTGCCCCGTTTACCGGCGGCGCACTCCATATTGCCTGTAAGGCTGTCAATCGATGCACCGATGCTCAGAGTGCGGCAAAAGTCCGTATGGAGTCCATTGAGCGTATTTCCACCTATGTGAACACGATGGTTAACTTCGTGAAATTCCACAATGGCAGCAATGTGCGGTTGCTTGTGTTGCCGGAGTACTTTCTGAGTGGTTTCCCGCTGGGTGAAAGCCATCATGAGTGGCAGGAGAAAGCCTGCCTTAGTTACGATTGCGTGGAATATGAAAAGCTTGGTGCGTTAGCCCAGAAAAATAATATTTTTCTGGCGGGTAATGTTTATGAGATTGATCCCAATTTTCCAGATCTGTATTTCCAGACCTGTTTTATTATTGGTCCGAACGGTGATGTTATTTTGCGTTATCGCCGTTTGTCGTCCAGCTTTGAGGCGACTCCCCATGACGTATGGTCGAAGTACCTCGATCTATACGGCCTTGAGGGCGTATTTCCCGTGGCCAAAACCGAGATTGGCAATTTAGGCTGTATCGCATCGGAAGAAATCATGTGGCCGGAGTTGGTGAGGGCGAGCGTGTTGCAGGGTGCTGAGATTCTCATTCACCCGACCAGTGAACCGGGTAGCACCATGGATACCGATCGTGAAATTTGCCGTAAAGCGCGTGCGATTGAGAACGCGATCTACATTATCTCTGCGAATACATCTTCTATTGACGATATACCGATTCCTGCTTACACCTGCAGCGCCATGTCGAAAGTTGTTGATTACCGGGCTAATACGCTTGCTACCGTCAGTCAGGCTGGCGAATCGATGCTAGCGCATGCGGTAATTCATGTGGATGCGTTGCGTGAACAGCGCCGGCGTGTCGGTATGGCTAATCTGTTGGCCCGTCAGCCTTGTGATATTTATACGCAGGTCTATGCCGCTGCCGAGCGACGCGTTGGCGATGGTTTGATTCTGTCTCTTATACACATCTGACGCTGCCGACGATCTACTCTGTGTAGA
>OJHF01000259.1_pt1 | contig 14191 bp, 15 predicted proteins | sample 1594891 | NCBI WGS metagenome assembly OJHF01 (sample SAMN05416737, study PRJEB24817) | seawater metagenome | isolation source: Sea water | place: Canada:Atlantic | collected 2013-07 | reverse complement strand
AGTAGATCGTCGGCAGCGTCAGATGTGTATAAGAGACAGATTGAGGCCTAGTGGCGAAACAAAAATAGCCACCAGCAGCACCACGGAAAACATGGCCAACATTTTGTATTCACGGTGCATAAACACCATCGCGCCGAGATGTATTTGATCACCGATTTTTTTAACCACGCCGTCACCGGGATCATGGCGGAGCATGATGTGGTAGATGATGAAAGCAATGGCAAGGCCAGCAAAACCAATAATAGGTGGGATGACAAAGTATTCAGTCATAGACAAACTCCAGTATTTTATTATTTATAGTATGCTCCGCATGCTACCTAAATTGTGGTAACAGTGACAAGTGAAACAATGAAATGTCTGGCCCGGGAATAAAAAGCGGTACTAGCGTGCTGATAAACCAGAGTGTGTCTCACAGGCCATCAGACTAGGAGAGAACATGAAACACACAGAGGCAAGGCTGCAGGGAGCCGACCAGCGTTCAATTTATCGTCAGTGCTGGGAGCCAGAGGCGACACCCAAAGCAATCTTGTTGTTAGTCCATGGCGCTGGAGAGCACAGTGGGCGCTATACGCATGTGGCGGAGTTCTTTGTTGGACAGGGTTTGGCTGTATCAGCGCTGGATCACCGTGGGCACGGGCATTCTGATGGCAAGCCAGGGCATATAGACATGTTTGACGATTATCTCGTTGATTTGGCAGTATTTCATAATGAGGTAGGGAGTCGGTTCCCGGGTGTGCCAATATTTCTCCTTGGCCACAGTCTGGGTGGCCTGATCGCTTGCAATTATCTTTTGCAGCAGCAGGATCGGTTTGTCGGCTGCATCCTATCCGGCGCGCTTATTAAGTCCGATTTACAGCCCGGATGGGTGCAAATGGGGGTCATTCGGCTGCTGGCGCTATTGGCGCCGCGATTGGGTGTAATGCAGCTAGATGCGAGCGGCGTCAGCCGCGACGCCGAGGAAGTGAAAAAATATGTCGAGGACCCGCTGGTGCTCCACGGGAAGGCTTCGGCGCGGATGGTGCGAGAGCTATTTGTCGGCATGGCGACCTTACAAGCAGACGCAGCAGACATTACGTTGCCGATGCTGATGCTTCATGGAGACGCAGACGTATTAACCTCGCCTGATGGGTCGCGCTATTTGCACCAGCACATAAGCTCCACGGACAAAACACTGACAATTTACCCGGGTTTGTATCACGAAATTTTCAATGAACCTGAGCGCCAAGACGTTCTGGATCAAATCCTTAGCTGGTGCGAGGCGAGACTACCCGCCAACTGATCCGGCATTTAGAGTGGCGCCGAACATATTTTGAACAACAGCCATTGCCCGCGTATAATCTCTCATCCCCCAAAAGAGTGTGCACTTGGCATGCGAGGCCGGCAGTGGAATATCAGCAACAGTTTGAAGTGATCGTCATTGGCGGAGGACATGCGGGTACGGAGGCCTGCCTGGCAGCTGCACGCATGGGTTGTCGTACCCTCTTGCTTACCCACAGCGTCGATACGCTGGGACAAATGTCCTGTAATCCTGCTATTGGCGGGATTGGAAAGAGCCACCTCGTCAAGGAGGTGGATGCCTTAGGCGGAGCTATGGCTCGTGCCACCGACCAAGCCGGGATACAGTTTCGGGTGTTGAACCGACGTAAAGGGCCTGCCGTCAGGGCCACGCGGGCACAGGCGGACAGGGTGTTGTACAGGAATGCCATTCGCCAAATGCTCGAGTCACAACCCAACTTGTCTATATTCCAGCAACCCGTTGATGACCTGTTAATAGAGAATGGCCGAATAGCCGGTGCGATTACGCAAATGGGGCTCGTTTTTCGAGCGCCGCGAGTGATTCTTACTAGCGGCACGTTCCTCGGTGGGAAAATACACATTGGGCTTGAGAACAACTCTGCGGGCCGCGCCGGTGACCCGCCGTCCATTGCCCTTGCAGCGCGATTGAGGGAGCTGCCATTTCGGGTAGCGCGCCTGAAAACAGGCACACCACCGCGAATTGATGCACGAAGCGTCGATTTCTCCGGCTTAGAAGAACAGTGGGGCGATCAGCCAGAGCCGGTCATGTCCTATATGGGTGGCATCGCGGAACACCCCGAGCAGCGTTGCTGCTGGATCACCCATACCAATGAGCAAACCCACGATATTATTCGAGGCGGCCTGGACCGGTCGCCCTTATATTCAGGCGTCATAGAGGGGGTTGGGCCGCGTTACTGTCCCAGTATTGAAGACAAGATTCACCGATTTGCGGATAAAAGTTCGCATCAGATTTTTATAGAGCCGGAAGGGTTAACCACGCGGGAGCTTTATCCCAATGGCATTTCCACCAGCCTGCCATTTGATGTTCAGGTCGATCTAGTGCGCTCTATCAAAGGGTTTGAGAGCGCTCACATCACCAGGCCTGGGTACGCTATCGAATATGACTTCTTCGATCCACGGGACCTCAACGCAACCCTGGAGACAAAAGCGGTCCCGGGGCTATACTTTGCTGGGCAGATCAACGGTACTACCGGGTATGAAGAGGCCGCCGCCCAAGGCCTGTTGGCCGGGCTCAACGCCGCGCTCGCGGTGCGCGAGAAGGAGGCCTGGACCCCACGGCGAGACGAGGCCTATATTGGCGTGTTGGTAGACGATTTGATCACAATGGGCACGCTTGAGCCCTATCGCATGTTTACGTCTCGCGCGGAGTACCGATTACTGCTACGTGAAGACAATGCGGATCTGCGACTGACGGAGCGCGGGAGGGCATTGGGCCTTGTGGACGATGCGCGTTGGGAGCGCTTTGAAGGAAAACGCGATGAAATAGAGCGCGAAACAACCCGACTGGCAACCAGCTGGGTTCATCCCCACACCCCCCAGGCCGAAGCGCTCTCTGGAAAACTAAAAAACTCGATTGCTCGCGAATATTCACTGGCTGAGCTGCTGAAACGACCGGAACTTGAATACGCGGACCTCGCCGCGCTGGTGGGAGAGCCGAGTGCAGACCCCCAAGCAGCAGAACAAGTTGAAATACAGGCCAAGTACGCGGGCTACATCGAAAGGCAAAAAGAAGATATTGCGCGGCTGCGTCGCAATGAGCATACACCACTACCCGCTAATTTGGATTACAACGCGGTTGACGGCCTGTCTAATGAGGTGAAACAAAGGTTGAGTGCCGCTCGGCCAGACTCTCTGGCTCGAGCCGGGCGAATACCCGGTGTTACGGCGGCCGCCATCGCATTGTTGCTGATTTACCTCAAAAAGCGCGGTGCTCTCGGCAGCGATATTCAGGAAGACTCCGATAGCCAACGCAAGCTGGCCTGAATTGCAACCAGACCTGATTTATCGCCTACAACAGGGCTGCGACGACCTGAAGTTGTCTCTTGGCAGCGAGCAGCAGGCACGGTTGATCGACTATTTGGCCCTGTTGTCAAAATGGAACACCGCATATAACTTGACCGCGGTGCGCGAGGAGGCGGACATGGTCACGCGTCACCTGCTGGATAGCCTGGCTATTGCGCCCTTTCTAGCGGGCCAACGTGTTCTCGATGTTGGAACGGGGGCGGGCCTGCCGGGAGTCCCTATGGCGATACTTTTTCCTCAGCGAGAGTTTCATCTGCTGGACAGTAACGGCAAGAAGACCCGGTTTCTTTTTCAGGTGAAAACAGCACTGCGCTTGGATAATATGGTTGTTCATCAGGCACGCGTGCAATCATTTCGTGTTGTCGAGCCGTTTGACGCGGTGTTATCGCGCGCTTTTGCTTCTTTGCAGGATATGATGCATGGTTGCCGCCACCTGCTGGCTCCAGAGGGTCGACTGTTGGCGATGAAGGGGGCCTATCCTGCGGAGGAGCTGGATGCAATTGGCCGAGAGGGTGCGCAGGTGGCGGTTCACCCGCTCGTCGTGCCGGGGCTCGGCGAACATCGACATCTGGTAGAGATTGCGCTGTAACAAAGCACATGCCGACCGTAACACTATTGCCAGGGGCAAGTTCATTGACCAAAATTATCGCAATCGCGAATCAAAAAGGCGGCGTTGGCAAGACCACGACTAGCATCAACCTTGCGGCATCGCTAGCGGCGATGAAGAAGCGCGTGTTGCTTGTAGACCTAGATCCACAAGGCAATGCCACGATGGGCAGCGGTATTGATAAACACGCCATCGAGCGCAGCATCTACGACGTTCTGGTGCACGGCGCGCCTATCCGCCTAGTGACATGCCCTGCGGGTGCAAGTGGTTACGATGTTTTGCCTGCCAATAGCGACCTGACGGCGGCTGAAGTGGAACTGCTCGACGTTGAACACAAGGAGCGCCGCCTAAGGATGGCGCTCTCTCAATCCTCTAGCAAATACGACTACATACTGATTGACTGTCCTCCCTCCCTTAACATGCTGACCATCAATGCCCTGGTTGCCGCTGACGGAGTGATTATTGCCATGCAATGCGAATACTTCGCCTTGGAGGGCCTGGCAGCGCTGTCGCGGACTATTGAAAGCGTGGCCGACACACTCAACGGCGACCTGCGGATCGAGGGCATATTGCGCACTATGTACGACCCCCGGAACAGCCTGACAACAGACGTGTCAGCGCAGTTGCGCGGGCATTTTGGCGACAAGGTCTATCGGACGGTTGTGCCCAGAAATGTGCGCCTTGCGGAAGCCCCCAGCCACGGCCTTCCAGCCATGTACTATGATAAAAACTCTCGTGGGTCCAAGGCCTACATGGCGCTGGCGGGAGAAATCATCCGGCGAGCGGAGCAAGAGGCAAAGCAGCAGCCTAAAAATGTCGTGACGGCCTGTAATGAGGGAGAGTAGAGATGGCAGGTAAAAAACGCGGCTTGGGGCGGGGACTTGATGCGTTGCTCGGGGCAGGACTTAACGCGCAATCAACCGGAATGGAGGATCATGCCGGCTCAAAACACGGTGTCGCCAGTGAAGAAGGGACAGCGTTTAAAGAGCTTCCTGTAGACCTCATTCAGAGCGGCAAGTACCAACCACGCCGGGAGATTGAGCCAGAATCTCTGCGTGAACTGGCGGACAGTATTATTACTCAGGGCCTAATGCAGCCGATCGTCGTGCGTCCTATCTCTGATCAGAAGTACGAAATCATCGCGGGCGAACGGCGATGGCGGGCCACGCAATTGGCTGGCTTGGATGTTATCCCCGCAGTTATCCGTGACGTTTCCGATCAGGCTGCGATTGCTATGGCGCTGATAGAAAACATACAGCGCGAGGATCTCAACCCGATAGAGGAAGCCGCTTCACTGCAGCGGCTGCAGCGGGAATTTGAGCTTACGCAACAGGAAGTGGCAACAGCGGTAGGTAAATCCCGATCCACAGTAGCCAACATGCTGCGCCTGATGACGTTACAGGAAGACGTGCGGCGTCTACTGGAACACGGTGATCTAGAGATGGGACATGCGCGTGCGCTGCTAGGTTTGGAGGGGTCCGATCAATCTCAGGCAGCCCGCACCGTGGTAGGCAAAGGTTTGACGGCGCGTCAAACAGAAGCATTGGTGCGTAATTGGTCGGCGACAAAGACACAACCCGCATCCGACACCTCGGTTGACCCTAATATTCGACAGTTACAAGACGATCTGTCGCAGCGTCTTGGGGCATCGGTCAAAATCCAACACAGCGCAAAAGGTAAAGGTAAGCTGGTATTGCATTACAATAGCCTGGATGAGCTAGACGGCATTTTGAGTCATATCAAATAAGACCGCAACACACGATATAGTCGCCAAGATTGGCGCCAGCACAAAGCTCTGTGCCGGCGCATAATGTCTGCGATCATGCCCTGATCTGGGAATAGGGGGTGTAAATCAAGACCAAAAACATTCAGTTGCCCAGCCGGTGACAACTCGGTTGAACCTGTCGGGCAATGCCCCTATAATGCGGGCCCGAAATGAGGAAGCTCGGTGTACCTAATGACGACGGGAGTGACGCGAGGCGCTGATGGCCGGTGCTGAAGTAGCGCGGCCCCCGGTATACCGAATCACTTGGGTTCAATTGGTATTGCTCGTTGTGGCAAGCTCCTTTTTGCTGATGTCCGATAGAGTTATTGCTTACTCGGTATTCAGCGGAGGCCTCACAGCCATAGTGCCACAGGCATATTTTGCGCTGTACGCCTTTAGGTGGCGCGGAGCGCGTTCAGCTCAAGCCATAGCGCGGGCCAGCTATGTTGGCGAAGTAGGTAAGTTTGCACTCAGTGTTGCTGGCTTCGCCATAGTGTTTACTATGTTGCGGCCAATAAGTGGGCTGGCAGTTTTTGTTGGTTTTCTTGCGATGTTGGTTATTCAAATTATAGGCAGTTGGTTGCTGTTAAAGGGCGACTGGCGGAAATAGATAGATTCAAGGGTTTTGATAGATGGCAGGCTCAACCCAGACCGTTTCTGAATACATTACGCACCACCTGACAAACCTTACCTATGGCGAATTGCCGGGCGGCTTTGAGCGTGAGGACGGCGCTATTATTGGCGAAGGCGGCGCGTGGGTGATGGCGCACGGCGCAGAAGAAGCTTCTGCGATGGGGTTTAACGCGATTCATGTGGACTCTATGTTGTGGTCGATCGGCCTTGGCATTGTTTTTTGTTGGCTGTTTCGTCGAGTGGCTAAAAAGGCAGAGACAGGTGTCCCTAGCGGCATGGTCAACATGGTAGAAATGATTGTTGAGTTTGTAGATGGCACTGTGCGTGATACCTTCCACGGACAAAATCGGATGATTGCACCGCTGGCGTTAACTATATTTGTCTGGGTGTTGCTGATGAACCTAATGGACCTTGTTCCAATTGATCTGGTTCCAAAGATTTTAGAGATCGTTGCCGGCGTTCATTTTCAGAAAATCGTGCCCTCTACGGATCCGAATATTACGATGGGTATGGCGATGGGTGTCTTTATTTTGATGCTCTATTACTCGATTAAAATTAAAGGCGTTGGCTTCCTCAAGGAGTTGAGCTTCACCCCGTTTAATCACTGGGCTTTTATCCCGGTTAACCTTTTTATGGAGGTGGTTGGTTTGTTAGCCAGGCCTTTCTCTCTCGGCTTACGATTGTTTGGCAATCTGTATGCGGGGGAAATGATTTTTATCCTGATAGCGGCGCTCTTCAGCGCCGGGGTTGGCTGGATGATTCCTGCCGGTTTGTTGCAAGTTGCCTGGGGTATTTTCCATTTGCTGGTCATTCCTCTGCAGGCATTTATCTTTATGGTTTTGACAATTGTGTATCTCAGCATGGCCCATGAGGACCACTGATTCATTTTTTAATGTATGTTTTGCTTAATGTAACGATAGGAGAAAAAAATGCCTGAATTAATCTACGTATCTGCCGCCATTATGATGGGTCTGGGTGGTCTTGGAGCCGCTATTGGCGTTGGTCTGCTGGGCGGAAAGCTCATAGAGGGTTCTGCTCGTCAGCCTGAATTGGCACCCAAACTGCAGGTTACCTTCTTTCTGGGAGCAGGCTTGGTCGATGCGATTCCAATTATTGGTGTCGGTATCGCAATGTACCTGATCTTCGTTGTCGCAGCTTAAATCAACCAGCGACGGGAATGGGGCCGCCCTGATCGCGGCCCTCAATAACCTGTGAGGAGCAAGGCGTGAATATTAATCTTACGCTTATTGGGCAGATGATCGCATTTGTCTGCTTTGTCATGTTCTGCATGAAGTATGTGTGGCCGCCTATATTGGCGGCAATGGCAGAGCGCGAGAAGAAGATGGCTGACGGGTTGGCGGCTGCAGATCGCGCTGGCCACGATCTAGAGCTAGCAAAACAAAAGGCCGTAGAGCGTCTTATTGAGGCTAAGCATGAAGCGGCGGCTATCGTCGACGCTGCCAACAAGCGCGGTATTCAGATCGTAGACGAAGCCAAAAGTACTGCCGTTGTTGAGGCTGGTCGTGTTAAGACCGCTGCCCAAGCAGAAATTGAGCAAGAGACTAATCGTGCGCGGGAGCACTTGCGTGGTCAGGTAGCCGCGTTGTCTCTCGCAGGCGCTGAAAAGATTTTGGGTGCGGCTATTGATCAGAAGGCACATGCCGGTCTGGTTGATAAGCTGGCTGCAGAGTTGTAACCCGGGGGAGCTATGGCGGAGTTAAGCACAATCGCACGTCCCTATGCTAAGGCCGCTTTCGAGTACGCTCGGGATAAGGGTCAGTTGTCACAGTGGGATAAGGAGTTGGCTGCCGTAGCGGCAGTGAGTCTGGACGACACGATGGACGGAGTGCTTCACAATCCTGCCCTGACAGCGGAGCAGCAGGCACAGACGTTAAATGGCGTGTGCGGCGAATCATTGGGAGCGGAAACGCAAAGCTTTGTCTCAATTCTCGCCTCTAACAAGCGCCTTGCCTTGTTGCCCGAGATCCATTCCTTGTTTGCTCAGTACAAGGCAAATCAGGAAAAGTCGGTTGACGTCGAGGTGATATCTGCCTTTGATCTTGCTGACGCGGCACGGGACAAATTGGCCACAGTATTAGGCAAAAAACTTGAACGCGAAGTGAAGGTGCGCACGTCAACAGACAGCAATCTTTTGGGTGGCGTTTTAATCAGAGCCGGTGATCTAGTGATCGATGGCTCCGTGCGTGGCGGGCTAAACAAGCTTGCCGAAGCAATGAATTCCTAGACTTTAAGACATAGGATTGAGGAATAGAGCATGCAGCAACTGAATCCATCTGAGATTAGCGAGATTATCAAGCAGCGCATCGACCAGCTCGATGTTACTGCGGAAGCTCGCAATGAAGGTACGATAGTATCGGTTACAGACGGTATTATTCGTATCCATGGTCTTGCCGAAGTGATGTACGGCGAGATGATTGAATTTGAAGGCGGCATCTACGGGATGGCGCTAAACCTTGAGCGCGACTCAGTGGGCGCCGTGATTCTCGGCGACTACAAGAGTATTGCAGAAGGGCAGTCTTGTCGCTGCACGGGCCGTATTCTAGAGGTGCCCGTAGGGCCCGAGCTGCAGGGGCGCGTTGTAGATGCGCTGGGGTCTCCTATTGATGGCAAAGGCCCTATCAATGCGGCGATGACCGATGCCCTTGAAAAAGTGGCGCCCGGCGTTATTGCTCGGCAGTCCGTTGATCAACCGGTACAGATTGGCCTGAAAGCCATTGATGCCATGGTACCTATCGGCCGCGGTCAGCGTGAACTGATTATTGGCGATCGCCAAATCGGAAAGACGGCCATCGCGGTTGATGCCATTATCAATCAGAAAGGTTCAGGGATTAAGTGTATTTATGTCGCCATTGGGCAAAAAGCATCCTCTGTTGCAGCGGTGGTGCGCAAGCTCGAAGAGCATGGTGCGATGGATCATACGATTATTGTTGCCGCAACCGCATCTGATCCGGCGGCAATGCAATACTTGGCGCCGTTTGCGGGCTGCACCATGGGAGAGTATTACCGAGACCGCGGTGAAGACGCTCTGATTATTTACGATGATCTGACTAAGCAGGCTTGGGCCTACCGCCAGATATCATTGCTGCTGCGTCGGCCGCCTGGTCGGGAAGCTTACCCCGGGGACGTTTTTTATCTTCATTCGCGTTTGTTGGAGCGAGCAGCTCGAGTCAATGCAAAGTACGTAGAAGATTTTACCAAAGGTGCAGTCAAGGGAAAGACCGGTTCGCTTACCGCGTTGCCGGTGATTGAGACTCAGGCTGGAGACGTCTCAGCGTTCGTTCCAACTAACGTGATTTCTATTACTGATGGCCAGATTTTTCTGGAAGCCGATATGTTTAATGCGGGGATTCGTCCTGCGATGAACGCGGGTATTTCTGTATCGCGTGTTGGTGGTGCGGCGCAAACCAAAATCATTAAAAAGTTATCCGGCGGTATTCGTACGGCCTTGGCGCAGTATCGCGAACTTGCCGCTTTTTCTCAGTTCGCTTCAGATTTAGATGACGCTACTAGGGCGCAGCTGGATCATGGTGAGCGCGTCACTGAGCTGATGAAGCAAAAACAGTATTCGCCGCAAAGTATTTCCGAGATGGGGTTAGTACTATTTGCAGCGGACAAAGGCTACCTTGAAGATATTGAAGTCGAGAAAATCGGCGATTTTGAAGATGCGCTGCTGTCTTATATGCATGCTGAACACGGAGACTTGATGAGCAGTGTAGCGGCATCAGGAAACTATAACGACGAAATCGACGCTAGCTTCAAGGCTGCGATTGAGACGTTTAAAAACACGCAGACCTGGTAAGGCCGAGGACGCGTAAATGGCAGCCGGAAAAGAAATACGGACTAAGATCTCGAGCATTCAGAGCACGCAGAAGATCACTAGTGCAATGGAAATGGTTGCGGCAAGCAAAATGCGCAGAGCGCAGGAGCGCATGCAGCTAGGCAAGCCGTACTCTCGACGCATGCGTGCCGTTGTTGGCCATATTGCCAATGCAGCGCCAGAGTATAAGCATATGTATATGGAAACGCGTGAGGTTAAGCGCGTGGGTTACATTATCGTATCCACCGATCGAGGCCTGTGCGGCGGCCTTAACATGAACCTGTTTAAAACCACGGTCAGGTCAATGAAGGAGTGGAACGACCAGGGCGTCGATGTAGACCTTAGTTTGATCGGTGCTAAGGCAGCGGCTTTTTTTGGTAGCCTAGGTGGCAATATAACCGCTGCGGTGCGTGATTTGGGTGAAGAGCCATCGCTTTCCAGCCTGATTGGCGGGGTAAAGGCGATGCTAAACGCCTATGAAGAGGGCAAGATTGATCGGCTCTATCTGGTGGGCAACCAGTTTGTGAATACTATGACGCAGCAGCCTGAGGTCGAGCAGCTCTTGCCGCTAGAGGCAGAGCAGAGCAATGAGATGAAACACCACTGGGACTATATTTACGAACCTGACGCAAAAGACTTACTGGAAGATCTGTTAACGCGTTATATCGAGTCCCAGGTCTATCAGGCAGTGGTCGAAAACGGCGCCTGTGAACAGGCCGCACGGATGCTGGCAATGAAGAACGCGACCGAAAATGCAGGAGATTTGATTGATGACCTGCAGCTTATTTACAACAAAGCGCGACAGGCGGCGATTACTCAGGAGCTGTCCGAAATTGTGAGTGGGGCTGCTGCGATCAGCTAACGCTTGTCCAGCAGAACCAGTATGACTAAAGATGGGGCTTTGGGCGATGGTCCGAGCCAGCCAGAACTGAACTTTGATCTAGAGGATCCGAACATGAGCAGCGGACGAATCGTACAAATTATTGGCGCCGTACTCGACGTTGAGTTCCCGCGTGACAGTGTGCCGCGGGTATACGATGCACTAAAAGTAACAGAAAAAGGTCTGACGTTAGAGGTGCAGCAGCAGCTAGGCGACGGCGTTGTTCGAACAATTGCGATGGGGTCGTCAGAGGGCATTAGCAGGGGCTTGGCGGTGGAAAATACAGGCGAACCCATCTGTGTCCCTGTGGGCATCGAGACGCTGGGCCGCATCATGGACGTTCTGGGAAACCCGATCGACGAATGTGGCCCAATCGGAGCGAAAGAGACCGCCTCTATTCATCGAAAAGCGCCCAGCTATGAAGACTTGGCCGCGTCAAATGAATTGTTGGAAACAGGTATCAAGGTAATTGATCTCGTATGTCCCTTTGCCAAGGGCGGCAAGGTCGGCCTGTTCGGCGGTGCCGGTGTGGGTAAAACTGTTAACATGATGGAGCTTATTAACAACATCGCCACTGAGCACTCCGGCTTGTCGGTGTTTGCAGGTGTTGGAGAACGCACAAGAGAAGGTAACGATTTCTACTTTGAGATGCAGGAATCCAAAGTTGTGGATGTTGAGAACTTCTCCAACTCCAAAGTTGCGATGGTGTATGGCCAGATGAATGAGCCGCCAGGAAACCGATTGCGTGTTGCGCTAACCGGCCTGACTATGGCCGAAAAATTCCGTGACGAGGGTCGCGATGTGCTGTTGTTTATCGATAATATCTATCGATACACTCTGGCGGGAACCGAAGTGTCAGCGCTGTTGGGCCGTATGCCTTCCGCGGTGGGCTATCAGCCGACGTTGGCAGAAGAGATGGGTGTACTTCAAGAGCGAATTACCTCCACGAAAGTGGGTTCGATCACATCGATTCAGGCGGTCTATGTACCGGCGGATGACTTGACTGACCCATCGCCAGCTACGACCTTTGCTCACCTCGATTCTACCGTGGTACTGAGCCGAGATATTGCAGCGAAGGGCATTTATCCTGCGGTAGACCCTCTCGATTCAACCTCACGTCAGCTTGATCCCCTTATTATCGGCCATGAGCATTACGATACCGCTCGCGGGGTGCAGAACGTGTTGCAGCGCTATAAGGAACTGAAAGACATTATTGCCATTCTGGGGATGGACGAACTGTCTGAGGAAGACAAGCAGACGGTAAACCGTGCCCGTAAGATCGAGCGCTTTTTGTCCCAGCCTTTCCATGTAGCGGAAATCTTTACAGGCTCACCGGGCAAGTACGTGTCTTTGAAGGAAACGATTGCTGGCTTTCAGGGCATATTGTCGGGCGAATATGACCATTTGCCGGAACAGGCCTTTTACATGGTGGGCGGTATAGAAGAAGCCGTCGAGAAAGCCAAAAACCTGTAAGCAGAAAGGCTTTAGAGAGACTATGATATGTCGATGACAATTCACTGTGATATCGTCAGTGCCGAGGAGGAAATCTTTTCTGGTTTGGTAGAGATGCTTGTGGCAACAGGCAGTGAGGGTGAGTTGGGTGTGACGTATGGTCACGCGCCTCTGTTGTCTGCGCTGGTTCCTGGGCCGGTGCGTATCGTGACCCAAAACGGGGACGAGCAGGTGTACTATGTGTCTGGTGGTTTTCTAGAAGTGCAGCCCGGCGTGGTCTCTATTCTGGCAGACACGGCTATCCGTGCCGACGATGTTGACGAAGCGGCTGCAGAAGAGGCGCGCAAGGAGGCGGAGCATGCAATTGCGAACCAAACCGGCGACTTTGATTACGGGCGTGCATCCGCACAACTGGCGGAAGCGGCGGCTCAGTTGGCGACCCTACGAAAAATGAGGAACAGGTCGGGCCGCGGTTAGTCGCACTCTCCCCTTTTTAGTCCACGTTAAGCAGTCTTTTCTGGTCACGAAAGTCAAGGTACTATATAGGCATACTGCATTCGCGTGTGCCGGCGCTCTTTTTCTTGCAGTTCCTATCATCAATGACCGGCGGCAGCTGCAGCGACGTGCTTGACGTCCTCTTTTTGCGCAACCGCCGCGACAGAAGTCATAGGCGGCGGTAGTTGGCGTTATATCCCCAGCAGCGCATAATACATCTTGGAAAAACAAGAACAGATTCTTTTGCTAGGAAGGCCAATGGATATAACGGGAAAGCAATTACCATGAAACTGGAAGTCGTGATTCTCGCCGCAGGTCAGGGAAAGCGAATGAAATCCCGTCTACCAAAGGTGCTGCATGTTGTCGGCGGCATGCCTTTGCTGGAGCATGTGATACGCACAGCACAGGGCCTTAAGCCTAGGGCTATTCATGTGGTCATTGGACATGGCAGTGATCAGGTGCAGGACGCTTTAGCGCATTACGACATTAATTGGGTAGTACAGGAACGGCAAGCAGGTACCGGACATGCCGTATTGCAGGCGTTGCCTGCCATCGCTGATGACAGCATTGTATTGGTTCTTTATGGCGATGTGCCATTGACCCGGTTATCGACATTGCAAAACCTGGTGCAACAGGCTCGAACAGCACCCGCGCTGTTGACCGCCGAACTGCAGAACCCCCAAGGCTATGGCAGGATACTTCGAGATAAGATTGGCGCGCTTGTTGGCGTGGTCGAGGATAAAGATGCGACACCTGCCCAGCGCGAAATCAGGGAAATAAACACCGGCCTATTGGCCGCTCCCCAGCGCGATTTTCTTGCGTACTTGCCCCAAGTTGGCAATGACAACCAGCAGGGAGAATATTACCTTCCTGACATACTCAGCCTGGCTGTCGCTAACGGTAAAGCAGTGTCTTCTTGTGCAGTGGAGTCTGAGCTGGAGATCCTCGGAGTCAATGACCGCGTTCAGCTCAATCACGTGGAGCGTGAGTACCAACATCGCCAGGCAGAGCAGCTAATGCGTGAGGGTGTAAGCATTGCCGACCCGGCACGCTTGGATATCCGTGGCAGTCTCTCCTGTGGCGGAGACGTCTCTATTGACATCAACGTTGTCTTTGAAGGCAAAGTGACTCTGGGAAATGACGTTTCAGTTGGCGCACATTGCGTGCCTGTCTCTTATACAC
>OJHF01000253.1_pt1 | contig 14570 bp, 14 predicted proteins | sample 1594891 | NCBI WGS metagenome assembly OJHF01 (sample SAMN05416737, study PRJEB24817) | seawater metagenome | isolation source: Sea water | place: Canada:Atlantic | collected 2013-07 | reverse complement strand
AGATCGTCGGCAGCGTCAGATGTGTATAAGAGACAGACTCAGGGCAATGTCGACACAACTGAGATGTATCGCACCTTTAACTGCGGCGTTGGTATGGTGCTGTGTATCGCACCTCAGCATGTGGAAAAGGCCCTTTCAATGCTGATCGCAGCGGGACACAATGCTTGGGAAATTGGCCGAATTGCCCGGGGTGATAATCAGGTAGAACTGCTGCCGTGAGTTCACAGCCGGCTCGCCTGGCCATTCTCATCTCCGGGCATGGAACGAATTTGCAGGCTTTTATCGACGCTTGCGCCCGCGGCGAACTGGCCGCTCAGATAGGCATAGTCATCAGCAACAATCCTGAGGCCGCTGGTCTGCAGCGCGCAGAGAGTGCCGGGCTCGCCACCCGTGCTATCGATCACCGCAACTTCGCAACACGCGAGGAATTCGACCAAGCATTGGTCAATGAACTTCACGCCTTCTCAATTGATCTGGTCGTGCTGGCGGGTTTTATGCGAATTCTGACCCCTGTGTTGGTTGAGCCCTTTGTAGGACGTTTATTCAATATTCACCCCTCCCTACTGCCCAATTACCCGGGGATGCACACGCATCAGCGCGCTCTAGATGCAGGCGACGCCGAAGCCGGGGCGACGGTACATTTTGTGACGCAGGAACTAGATGGTGGCCCGCCTGTGCTTCAGTGCCGAGTGCCGATTTTGCCCGATGATACTGCAGAGAGTCTGGCCGCCCGAGTGTCGCTAAAGGAACACACGCTTTATCCGATCGCGGTGCGCTGGTATTTGCAGGGACGCCTGCAGCTAACCGGTGAGGGCGCAACACTGGATGGCCATGCGATTCCCGCGAACGGCATTCAGTACACGGCTGACTTGCGCTAGCGGGGGGGCGTCTCAGTGAGTGCAGCTCACGCCTTGGGCAGAGTCACGCCGCGCTGGCCCTGATACTTGCCGCCGCGGTCCTTATAACTCACCTCACAGACCTCATCCGACTCAAAGAATAGCATTTGTGCGACCCCTTCGTTGGCGTAAATCTTCGCTGGCAAAGTGGTCGTATTGGAGAACTCCAAAGTGACATGGCCTTCCCACTCTGGCTCCAGAGGCGTTACATTTACGATGATACCGCAGCGGGCATAGGTCGACTTACCCAGACAAATCGTCAGCACATTGCGCGGGATACGGAAGTACTCCACGGTACTCGCTAGCGCAAAAGAGTTCGGTGGAATGACGCAAACATCCCCGACCACATCCACAAAACTGCCCTCATCAAAACTCTTCGGGTCCACTGTCGCCGAATTAATATTCGTAAACACTTTAAACTCGCGGGAGCACCTTACATCGTAACCATAGCTAGATGTGCCATAAGAGATCAGTCGCCTGTCGCCATCAGCGCGCACCTGACCGGCCTCGAACGGCTCAATCATGCCATGCTCGGTGGCCATTTCGCGAATCCACCTGTCTGCCTTAATACTCATGTGTAATTCACCTGCTCGCTCAATTAGTCGTCAGAGATTTTTATTTCAGGAAACTGACGCACACCGTTATCCTCTTGGGCCGCTAACGCCTCTCCCACCGCAGCCGCAGCATCCAGATACAGTTTAGCCTCAGGCGATTGCGGGGCAGCAACCACGGTGGGACGTCCAGCATCCGTCTGTTCTCGTATCGAAAGTGTCAGCGGCAAACTGGCCAGCAATGGCACACCGTAATCTTTTGAAATACGATCCCCGCCCTGCTGGCCAAAAATATGCTCATGATGTCCGCACTCACTACAAATATGCACCGACATATTCTCTATAATCCCCAATACTGGGACGTCCACCTTACGGAACATCTCGATACCTTTGCGCGCGTCGAGTAGGGCAATATCCTGCGGCGTAGTCACGATTACCGCACCGGCTACCTTGGCCTTCTGCGACAGGGTAAGCTGAATATCGCCTGTTCCAGGCGGCATATCAATCACCAGATAATCAAGCTCACCCCACAGGGTCTGCTCCAGCATTTGCGCCAGAGCGCCGCCCGCCATCGGTCCACGCCATACCATCGGGGTGCGGTCATCCACTAGGTATCCCATAGACATGGTCTTCAAACCGTAAGCCTCCACCGGCAGAAGGTGCTGATCGCCCTGCTGTTCGGGACGATGGCCCGAGGGGATACCGAGCATCAGCTGTTGACTGGGCCCATAAATATCGGCATCCAATAGTCCCACTCGCGAGCCCATGGCGCTGAGAGCCAAGGCCAGATTGACCGCCGTAGTGGACTTGCCCACGCCCCCTTTACCGGAAGCAACTGCAACAATGTGTTTAATCTGATTCATCAATACCTGTAAGCGCTGTGAGACTGGACCGAGAGCATTGGGCCAGCATTTTCCGGCCCGCCAGTATAGAGACATGCTGTGCGTTCAACAATGGCACCCTAGCAACTGCCACGGATGAAACTCCTGCGCAAAAACGCTACAATGAGCGCCGTTTTATGAAGCAGATGACCCTCATGGCAGCACCCGCTCCACGCAAAATCCTCGTTACCAGCGCATTGCCCTATGCCAATGGCTCTCTGCATTTGGGACACCTGCTGGAACAGGTGCAGACCGACATCTGGGTGCGGTTCCAGAAGTCCCGCGGGCACCATTGTATTTACATCTGTGCCGACGACGCCCACGGCACCGCTATCATGCTGACAGCAGAGAAACTGGGGATAAGCGCCCAACAGCAAATCGACAGCATCAAGCAAGAACACTTGCGTGACAGCACCGGCTTCCTCATCGGCTTTGACAATTTTCATACTACCCACAGCGAAGAAAATCGTTTCTGGTGCGAGACGATTTACCAGCGGCTGAAGGAAAACAACCATATCGCTACTCGGACGATTACGCAGGCGTTCGATCCGGAAAAACAACTATTCCTCGCCGACCGCTTCATCAAGGGCACCTGCCCACGCTGTAAAACCGAGGATCAGTACGGCGATAACTGTGAGGCCTGCGGAGCCACTTACAGCCCGATGGAGCTGATCAACCCGGTGTCAGCCATATCGGGCGCAAAACCCATAGAAAAAGAGTCTACCCATTTGTTCTTCAAACTCCCTGAATTTGAGGCAATGCTTAAGGAATGGCTTAACTCCAATACACTGCAACCGCAGGTCGCCAACAAACTCCGGGAGTGGACGGAGGCTGGCTTGCAAGAGTGGGACATTAGCCGCGACGCCCCCTACTTTGGTTTTGAGATTCCCGGTGAACCGGGCAAGTATTTCTATGTTTGGCTGGATGCCCCCATCGGCTACATTGCCAGCTTTCAACATTACTGCGATCGCACCGGACACGACTTTGAGCCCTACTGGACACTCGGCACTGACACCGAGTTGTACCACTTCATTGGCAAAGACATCATCAACTTCCACGGCCTGTTTTGGCCCGCCATGCTGCAATCAGCCGGGCTGCGCGCGCCCACTGCCGTCTACGCACACGGCTTCCTAACCGTTAATGGCAACAAAATGTCCAAAAGTCGCGGCACCTTCATCAAGGCCAGCACGTATCTGGAGTACCTCGACGCAGAGTATCTGCGCTATTATTTTGCCGCCAAGCTATCGGCTTCTGTGGACGACATCGATCTCAATTTGGAGGACTTCATTCAACGGGTCAACTCCGACATTGTCGGTAAGGTGGTGAATATCGCCAGTCGTTGCGCGGGCTTTTTGCGCAACTCTTTTGACAGTCAACTTGCTCCCAGTTGCGCAGAACACGCGCTAGTGCAGGACTTTATTGCCAAAGGCAGTGCCATCGCCGAATTGTATGAACAGCGCGAATTCAACAAGGCAATGCGTGAAATTCTGGCGCTGGCGGACAAAGCGAATCAGTACATCGATGAGAAAAAACCGTGGGTACTGGCCAAGCAGGATGGGACTGAACAGCAGGTGCACGATGTATGCAGCGTCGGCATCAATCTATTTCGAGTACTGATGACCTACCTGAAGCCCGTGTTGCCTGCCATGTCCGAAAAGGCTGAAACCTTTCTGAACTGTTCACTGGATTGGACGGCACTGGAATCACCCCTGATAGGGCATCAGCTGGCAACGTTCGTGCCACTCCTCACGCGCATCGACAGCAAAAAGGTGGAAGCCCTGATAGAGGCCAGCAAGGATTCGCAGGCGGCAGAGGTCGCGCTATCGAACGAAACCGATAACGCACCCGCCCAAGACAGCACTATCGAGTTTGACGACTTTGCCAAAATTGACTTGAGAATCGTTGAAATTATCGCAGCTGAACACGTCGAGGGTGCGGACAAATTGCTGCGCCTGACACTCAGCCTCGATGCGGAAGGAACCCCTGCGGGACGCAGGCAAGTATTAGCGGGCATCAAATCAGCCTACCAACCGGAAGACCTGGTGGGCAAACTGACGGTGATGGTGGCCAACCTGGCGCCACGTAAAATGCGGTTTGGCCTGTCGGAGGGTATGGTGCTGGCCGCCGGACCCGGAGGCAAGGATATCTTCCTTTTAGAGCCACACGCGGGAGCTACGCCGGGGATGCAAGTCAAATAGTCCCAAAAAGCGACTTTTACCTAATGGTCGTTAGTCTGTAAAATTAGACTCCTTTAATCCGTCAGAAACGCTAAAATGACGGTCCTAGAATTGCAGGCGCGAGCGCGCTTAGCGCACAAAGCGCAGCGAGAACCTAACCATGCTGGCAGACTATTCCATATTGTTGATCGGAGCCATTCTGGTCAACAACTTCGTACTGGTGCAGTTCTTGGGACTGTGCCCGTTCATGGGCGTGTCAAATAAGCTAGAAGCCGCTATGGGCATGTCTATGGCGACCACCTTCGTGCTGACGCTCGCAGCGGCCTGTAGCAACCTGACCTATCAGTTCTTGCTGGTCCCGCTAGGGCTGGGCTACCTAAAAACGATCGCATTCATTCTGGTGATCGCCGTCGTCGTGCAGTTTACTGAAATGGTCATGCGCAAGACCAGTCCACTGCTGCACCGTGTACTGGGTGTTTATCTGCCGCTGATTACAACCAATTGCGCCGTGCTGGGCGTTGCACTGCTCAACATCTCGAAAGACCACAGTTTTTTGGAGTCGCTGTTCTACGGTTTCGGCGCGGGCGCGGGCTTCTCTTTGGTATTGGTTCTTTTCGCTGCCATGCGTGAACGCTTGACGGTGGCGGATGTGCCTGCGCCCTTCAAGGGCGCAGCCGTGGGTATGATAACCGCCGGCCTGATGTCTTTGGCCTTTATGGGATTTGCTGGACTGGTATAAACACAAGTGATTGACCTCCTAACACAATATCCGCTGTTTGCTGCCCTCATCGCTTTGGTAGGACTCGCGGCTGCGTTTGGCGCTCTTTTGGGATTTGCTGCGGAGAAATTCAAAACCGAAGGCAATCCCATTGCGGACGAGATCAACAACATCTTGCCCCAGACCCAATGTGGCCAGTGTGGGTATCCTGGCTGTCGACCCTATGCGGAGGCCATCGCCAACGGCGAAGCCATTAACAAATGTCCACCTGGAGGGGAAGCGGGCGTTCAGGCCCTGGCCGACTTATTAGATCTGGAGCCGCTGCCCCTAGATGAGGAACACGGCGAGGCCAAAAAAGTCACAACGGTAGCCTTCATCCGTGAAGATGAATGTATTGGCTGCACTAAATGCATACAGGCCTGTCCTGTCGACGCGATTCTAGGCGCGGCGAAGCAGATGCATACGGTTATCATCAGCGAATGCACCGGCTGTGATCTGTGCGTTGAGCCCTGCCCTGTCGACTGCATCGACATGATTGCTCAGGAGGAATCGCTAAAGACCTGGCACTGGCAACTACCTGACCCCGTTAGCCGACGCGTGGACATCATTGCCAGCGATGTTGTCCTTAGCGATGCACCCGAGGACCGCGCTGCATGAGAAAAGTTTTTGACTTCCACGGCGGCATCCATCCGGCTGAAAACAAACATCAGTCTGTGCGCACACCGATTGCCGATGCCGGCATTCCACCTGAGCTGATCATTCCACTATCTCAGCACATCGGTGCACCGGCCCGCCCAGTAGTATCTATTGGCGAGCGTGTGCTCAAGGGCCAGATGATCGCCGAAGCACGAGGCTTTGTCAGCGTGCCGGTGCACGCACCGACTTCGGGTACAGTTCACGCCATTGAGGACCGCCTCATTGCACACCCCTCCGGCTACCTTGCACCCTGTATCGTGATCACCTCAGACGGCCAGGATGAGTGGGCAGAACACAGCGGCGTCTCGGACTATCAGAAACTGGAGACAGCTGACCTGATTGGTATAATTCGCGATGCCGGAATTGCAGGCATGGGCGGCGCCGGTTTTCCGAGCGCGGTCAAACTGTCGGTCAAGTCGGACACCCAAATTAAAACACTGATCATCAACGGCACAGAGTGTGAGCCTTACATCACTGCTGACGATATCCTGATGCGCGAACAGGCTTACGAGATCATTGAGGGCACAAAAATTCTGCGGCAAATCATCTCTCCGAAAGAAACTCTGATCGGTGTCGAGGACAATAAACCAGAAGGCATTGCCGCTCTGCGTGCGGCAGCTCAAGGTACAGATATTGAGATCGTCACGTTCCCCACCAAGTATCCCTCCGGCGGCGAAAAGCAACTCGTTGAGATCCTCACAGGAAAACAAGTGCCCAGCGGCGGTTTGCCTTCTCAGGTTGGCGTTGTCTGCCAGAACATTGGCAGCACTGTGGCTATTTTCAACGCTGTTGTACACGGGCAGCCGCTTATTTCCAGAATTACCACTGTCACCGGAGAAAGCGTACATGAACCGCAAAATTTTGAGGTATTGATCGGCACCCCGGTGCAGTATCTGATAGAAAAAGCCGGTTACCAGAGCGAGAAAAACAACCGCCTCATTATGGGCGGACCGATGATGGGCTTCACCATACCGGATACAGATGTGCCTGTCGTAAAAACGACCAACTGCCTGCTCGCGCCCAGTGAAACAGAATTGTCCACACCACCACCTGCCCAAGCCTGCATCCGTTGCGGCATGTGTGCTGAGGTCTGCCCGGCCAGCCTATTACCACAACAGATGTTCTGGTTCGCACAGGGCAAAGAATTCGAAAAGCTGGAAGAGCACAACCTGTTCGATTGCATCGAATGCGGCGCTTGCTCCTTTGCCTGCCCTAGTCACATTCCATTGGTCCAATACTACCGGGCCTCCAAGGCCGAAATTTTACAAATGCGTCGCGATCATGAAATCGCGGAGCAGTCTCGCATTCGATTCGAGGCTCGCCAACAACGCCTAGAGCATGCCGAGGAAGAAAAAGAGGCGAAACGCGCTGCACGAAAAGTTGCGGCAAAACAGCGTGCCCAGGCAGCGGAAGAAAGTGGCGAAGAAGACCCGATCCAAGCTGCCATTGAGCGCGCTAAGGCTAAAAAAATTGCACAACAGGCCGGTGCTGGTGAGGAGAGTGAACTGGAGAAGTTGGAGAAAGCCGTTGTATCCACGTCTAAGCGGCTGGCTACTGCAACGACTAAGCTGGAACAGGCCAAGGCAGAAGGGAGTGATCTTGTAGGGGCACTGCAAACCGGTGTCGACAAGACCCGAGACAAACTGACAGCGGCGGAGCAGGCCCTAAAAGACTGTGAGCAGCGTCTCGGCACCCACTCTGCAGAGCAGCCTCCTGTTGACGCTGCGCAGGCGGCTATTGCACGAGCAATGCAAGCGCGCACATCAGAAGCGTCCTTAAGCCCACAAGAGAAAGCACGACTCGATCTGGAAAAATTACAACACCGTCTGCAAAAATCACAGACCGTGCTCATCCAGAGTCGGGAAAATGCAGAGGAAGACAAGGTCATCGATGCACTGGAATCAACAGTCGCGCGTCTAACCGAAAAAATCAACGCTGTGCAACAGCAGTTGAATGCCGCCGAGGACGCATGACATGGCTCTGATGCGCCTCACATCACCCCACGCACATGGCCCGATGAGTACTCAGAGGGTGATGCAAAGTGTGCTGCTTGCCACTATTCCAGGCGTTATTGTGCTAACCCATTTTTTTGGCTTTGGCACGCTGGTCAATATCCTTTGGGGAAGTATCGTGGCGCTAGCCTGTGAAGCGCTTGCACTGAAACTGAGACGACGCCCTCTGGGTTTTTATCTGAAAGACTATAGTGCACTGGTAACGGCCGTTTTATTGTGCATTGCCCTACCACCTTATGCACCGTGGTGGCTCATTGCAGTGGGTATCGCGAGCTCTATCTTGTTAGCGAAGCACTTGTACGGTGGGCTGGGCTATAACCCATTCAACCCTGCCATGGTGGGCTACGTTATTCTGCTCATTTCTTTCCCGATACAGATGACCGCATGGGCGCCACCGCGTGGCCTCGGGGAGTTGCCCGGATTTATTGAAGCCTTGCAGGCGTGTTTTACCCCCGCGGCCTATGACGGCACTACCATGGCAACACCGTTGGACCTGTTAAAACAGAACAATAGTCTGCTAATTAAAGATCTATGGAGCCAGTATCCGCAGTTTGGACGCTGGTCTGGCCTAGGTTGGGAGTGGGCTAATATTGCTTTTTTAGCCGGAGGCGTCTGGTTGTTGTATCAGCGTATATTTACCTGGCATGCGCCTGTGGCAATGCTGGTCACTCTTGGGCTACTCGCCGCCATCTTTTATGACGGCGGCAGTTCCGCAAGTGGGGGTTCGCCGCTGTTTCACCTGCTAGGCGGTGCCACCATGTTTGGAGCCTTCTTCATTGTTACTGACCCGGTGAGTTCCGCGGTGTCCTTACGCGGCCGTTTAATCTTTGGCGCCCTGATCGGTGTGCTGATATATACTATTAGGATCAAGGGAAATTATCCGGACTCGGTGGCTTTTGCCGTACTGATTATGAATTTTGCGGCGCCATTCATCGATTACTATACCCAGCCTCGCACGTATGGCCATCGCGATAAGCGCGCAGGAGAATAGGATGCTTGGTCGATCTATTACCCGCAACAGCATTCTGCTCGCAATTTTTGCTGCGTGCACGACGGCGCTGATCGCTGGCACACACCTGCTAACAAAAGACGATATCGCAGAGCAAAAACGCTTGGCGGAAGAGAAAGCCTTGCTACAAATTGTTCCCAGAAGCCGACACGACAATTCAATGCTGGATGACACCATAGCCGTCGGCCCGCAGGACGTAGAGCTAGGCTTGAGAGAGGACAAGCAAATTTATGTCGCCCGCCAAGATGGCGAGGTGATAGCGGTGATAATCCCAGCCGTCGCACGCGATGGCTATACTGGAGACATCGAACTGATTGTGGGCGTCAATGAAGATGGCACGATAGCAGGCGTACGCGCACTCGCACAGAGAGAAACACCCGGGCTAGGCGACAAAGTGGACCTCAAAAAGTCTGACTGGATGCTGGGCTTCAATGGACGCTCACTGCAAAACCCGACGTTGTCCGGTTGGGCTGTCAAAAAAGACAAGGGTATTTTTGACCAGTTTACGGGCGCCACGATTACTCCCAGAGCTGTCGTTGCGGCCATCCTCAGAGTCTTACAATTTGCCGAAAAAAATAGAGAGACCCTGTTCGATACTGGCGACACCAACATTGCCCCCACTGGAGATGACACATAATGGCGGATGTCAGTTACAAGGATCTATCCCTTAATGGCTTATGGAAAAACAACCCGGCCATTGTCCAGTTACTGGGATTATGCCCGCTGCTTGCGGTCACTGGCAGTGTGGTCAATGCGCTTGGACTGGGAATGGCCACGATGATGGTACTGATCATTTCTAATACGTCCGTATCACTGATTCGCAATCTCGTTTCCGACGCCGTGCGCCTTCCCACATTCGTAATGATTATTGCGGCAGCCGTGACGTGTATTGAATTGTTGATGCAGGCCTTTACGTATGAATTATTCCAAATTCTGGGTATTTTCCTGCCCTTAATCACAACCAATTGCGTCATCCTGGGCCGGGCCGATGGATTTGCCGCCAGAAATTCAATAGGGCCGTCCTTCTACGATGGCCTGATTATGGGATTAGGCTTTGCTTGTGTACTTGCTGTCCTAGGTGCTCTGCGCGAACTGAGTGGCACCGGTGCGGTGTTCGCCAATATGGATTTGCTGTTCGGACCAAGCGCGGCCAACTGGAAAATCGTCATGTATTCGGATTACCAACCGTTCCTGTTGGCAATCCTGCCGCCCGGTGCTTTTATCTTTACCGGCCTGATTATTGCCGTTAAAAACCTAATCGACCATCGAATAAAGAAACGGCAGGACGCGGTGAAAGCCAGTCCTGTAAAAGGTGCCAAACGCGTGCGCGTAACAGGGGCTGTGTCTTAAGGGTTATTCTGTCGCCAACATGAGCGTATCGAGTATTTCATCCACTGCGGCATCATCCATGCCACCGTTTTCTTCATCGCAACTGTAAGTAATAAATAACAGCAGGGTGCCGTTTGACACATACCATTCACGAACCGCCGCGTCCTCCTCCACGTAGCGGCTGCTGACGCCAGAGAATTCTACCAGCGTCACTGGCTGCCACTCCAGCACCTGCTCCGATTCCTCTTGCGCTATTGCTGTCACGGAATTTTGATCGAAGTCTCCCTCCTCTTTGTGCAGCGTGCTTATCTCGATGCAGCCTACATCGTCGCGATCGCCGACTAAAATACTGTCCTCCTCAGAATCTGCCCACCACTCGGGTGGAAGCGCAAGGGTCCACCACTCAGTTTCCAGAACATTCATTGCATATTCCTTTATAAGCACCGCGACATTAACAGGGCATCCTCTCGTCCGCCTTCTGTGGGGTAATAGCTTTTGCGTATCCCATCCAACTTAAATCCATTGCCCTCATACAGTCGTCGGGCAACGGCATTGGACTGACGCACTTCCAAATGACAGCGAGTGGCGCCATCATGCTTCATTTTTAGCAGCGCAGATTCTAACAGCAGGCACCCCAGACCCTTTCGCTGATGCGCCAAATGAACGCCAATACTATAGATAGAGGCCTCGTCCAGCACCTGAGAAAACACCACAAAACCGTCTATTCGGTCATCCTCCTCGACCACCATCGCACACTGTTTGTTGATGCTGGCACCGCCGCAGGCAGCGGCGAACTGCCGCGCATTCCAAGGATTGATATTGACGTTGACATCAATGGCCGCCAGCGATCCGGCGTCTGCCGGAAAAGCGGGCCTAACCGTGCGCGACACAGCTGCAGACAATCTGATTCAGGACGGCAGGGGCACTATCGTCTATCACGCCTTCCTAGCCAGCGGCAACAAATCGCGCCACACCTGCCGCTTGAGAGCGGGTTGTGCCAATATTTCTGCGCTGCTCATAGTATTCACAGTCACAACGCTAGTCTGCTGCCGAGGCACGCGCTGCACACAGGCTTGACCTAGCAGCACCAGACCACGGCATCCGTGTTCTCCCAGCCTTCTATCAACAAAGCCCGCGACACTGGCTCGAGCCGCCTCTTCACCCAGATCAAGTTGATGGTTCGTATGAATAGGCCAATCAAACTGGGCCACTTCAGGCTCGACGGCCGGTTTTACTTCAACCCCTGGCGATGCATGACATAGCAGCAGGGCTTGAGCCATTGATTGCACCAGCCTGACCTGATCCGTGGTCAGCGGCCCGGCCAACTCCTCAAGCCACAACCAATCACCGGCAACAATCGCGGTCAAACTGAACCGGGGCACAGGCTCGCTCTGCGGTGACGCGCCACTAGCCTCCGCGCTCACCTTCGCCGAACGTGCGGGCTCAGCAACGAGCGAAGTCCGTGATAGTAGGGGCTCTGGTATCTCTCCAGCAGGTAGCTGCTGGCTGCTAGGCGCTATCACTATCGCCAGGCGTCGAGTAGCGGCTGCACCTGGCAACTGGGCCCGCGACACATAACTGTCGATCCCCAGTGCGTCTAGGTACGCCATACGACTCAATTCATGCATTTTTGCTCTCATTTAGACCCGGTAACCGAGCGTAAAGTCTAACAGTTTTTAACAGCTGACTATATCCAGCGCCACCCATGACGGTTAAAAAACATCATTCCTGACGTAATGAAGTACCGCAGGTGGAGTCGACCCTTGTTCGCCGCGTAACCTCCGTGATGAATAATTCGCATGTCCGGATCAAAGACGAGGCGGCCCACCTTGCCCAGCCGCAGCGACAGATCGAAATCCTCAAAGTACAAGAAAAAATCCTCATTAAAGCCGCTGATTGCTCGCAGGTCAGGCGTGCGGACCAGCATGAAGCATCCACTCGCTATTGCCACGTTGACCTGTCCTTGTCCTTGTCCCTGTCCCTGTCCGTGTCCCTCATCCTGACACAGATCACGCATTTCATAGGCGGCTAGCTGCTGACGGAATAGACGACGGAGAAACCGCGGGGCGAAGCCTCGCAATAACAAGACAAGAACCGAGGGATAGCGTTTACACAGAAATTCCTGCTCGCCGCCACCGCTAAACACTTTAGGGCTGGCCAACGCAACATCCTCGTTGTCCATTAGCAAGGTCAAGCCCGTCCGAAGCGCATCGTCCTGCAACTCTACATCGGGATTTAGCACCAAATGAAAATCACTCGCCAGCCGTTGGAGGACTTCATTATGGCCAGCGCCGAAGCCCCGATTGCTCGCTAATGGAAGGTACTGAATATCGAAAAATTCACTTTGCGGCCAGCCCGTGATCTCCTGGGTCAGCTCGGCGCGGTAGGACTCTTGCGATAAATTGTCGATCAAATACACCGTCACTCGGGCCAGACAGTTAGCCTGAAAAGCGGTTTGAGCTGACCTGTGCAAACTCTGCATGGCGCTGTTCAATAGCGCCAGTGGGCTATTGTGAAGCACCACTGAGACAGATAGGTAGAGTTGAGGTTTAGAGGACACATTCATGGGGCCGATGGTATCAGCTAGCAAGCACTGTGCAACGTTTCAGATGGTGTTAAAGCCCAACTGTGTTAACGGGCTCAGACAATGCCCACGAAAGTCGCAAGTCCGCACCGAGATAGAACCTGCGTAAAAAATAACAAACGTGCCTATCGTTATGTTATTTATCGAGTTTTTATAGTGTGTCGTGCTAGTCTATCAATAGAGGAGACGTCACCGGTTGACGGTTAGAACGAAAACCTCAACAACGATCCAAGGCAAGGTCACGCTGCAAGGCCCGCTCATCAGTGAACAATAGGGGATAATCAATGACCATTCGAGGCACCATTCTTTTCGGCCGTCTGGCTAGTTTATGTGCACTATTGTTTGTCCTCGCTGGGTGTGGCGGTGGCGGCGGCGGATTTTTAGCTGACAATACAGAACTGGCCATCACCACGACTGGGCTTCCTGAGGCATCTGCAGGTTCGGGCTATACTGCGGTAGTCGAGGCTACAGGAGGGAATCCACCGTATGCATGGTCCATTACAAACAGCAATAGCACGGGCCTTGAAATTGATAACCAGGGGTTCATCACAGGTACGGCACCAGCAGAGGGAAACTACCCTTTAGTCATCGAGGTCGAGGATAGAAGCAATAACAAAAGACTGTTATCGGTTATCTTGTCTGTCATCATCGGTCCAGATTCTCTGGCTATTGCAACCACCGCGCTACCAAATGCTATCGATGGTATCCGGTACACGGCGGTGATTGACGGGGCCGGGGGCGAAAAGCCCTATATATGGTCTGTGACTGATGGGGGTGGCACCGGGTTTGGTATTAATAATGAAGGGATTCTCTCTGGCATAGCGCCACGGATCGGAGACTATGGACTGTCCCTGCGGTTAACCGATAACGCTAACACACAAACAACAGCCTCCTTCGTGTTGACGGTTACCGGAGATACGCCGCAGCCTCTTGCCATTAGCACAACATCACCGCTACCGAGTGTCGAAGAAGGCAAAGCTTATACGGCGATTCTTGAGGCTGTCGGCGGTAACGGCGGCTATCTTTGGTTGTTGGAAAATGGCGGCGGCAGTGGCTTGCAACTGCGAGACGACGGAGCCCTAACTGGCACGGCACCCGTTGAAGGGCAATATGCCATCGCTGTGTCTGTTACCGACGACACTCGCACAGTATCGAAGGTTTTGATATTAGAGGTGACCACCGATTCCTCTCCGCTGACGATCACCGCGCAATCGCTTCCCAACGGTACCATCGATGACCGTTATGCCGCCGTTTTAACCGCATCAGGCGGGGATAAACCTTACGCTTGGACACTCGTTTCAAATGGCGGGCAACCTGGTCTAGTGCTTAGCCCCTCCGCTGGTGTATTGTCGGGCACTCCAACACTAGCAGGCACCTTTGGTCTCGTAATCCAAGTCAGTGATGGCATCAGTACAGATGAATCCGCCATCACCTTGACCATTGCTCCAGCGGGCGGTGGTTCAGAAGTGCTGGACATTACGACAGGCTCTCTTCCGGACGCAGACAGAACGCTGTACGCAGCCTTGGTCGAAGCGACTGGGGGAGAACAGCCCTACGTTTGGTCTGGCAACGATATCAGCGTCCCCGGTACCGGCTTTCAAATGAATCCGGCTTCAGGGTTGATCACCGGCAACACCAATGAACTCCTGCCTGGCCAGTATGGCTATACCGTCACCGTCAGTGGCAGAGCGGGTGCCACGGATACCCAGTCTTATGT
>OJHF01000249.1_pt1 | contig 14826 bp, 14 predicted proteins | sample 1594891 | NCBI WGS metagenome assembly OJHF01 (sample SAMN05416737, study PRJEB24817) | seawater metagenome | isolation source: Sea water | place: Canada:Atlantic | collected 2013-07 | reverse complement strand
GCAGCGTCAGATGTGTATAAGAGACAGGTGATGGTCAAGAGTTGATTATGATGGGAGGTAAACAAGTTAATTCAAGAGCGTATCTAAGTCGTTTTAACTTTGGTGGAAGTGAACAAAACAAAAAAGTTGCTACGCTTTCTGGTGGAGAACGCAACCGGTTGCATCTTGCAATGACCTTACGTGAAGAAGGAAACGTGTTATTATTAGATGAGCCTACCAATGATTTGGACGTCAATACACTTAGAGCCTTGGAAGAAGGTTTAGAGAGTTTTGCAGGTTGTGCAGTAGTAATTTCTCACGACAGGTGGTTTTTAGATCGTGTTTGTACTCATATTTTAGCTTTTGAAGGAGACAGTCAAGTTTATTTCTTTGAAGGCGGGTTTAGTGATTATGAAGAGAATAAAAAGAAGCGATTGGGTGGTGACTTACTGCCAAAAAGAATCAAATACAAAAAACTAATTAGATAATTTTTTTAATGTTTAGTACCATAAAAGTTATTGCTTTTGATGCCGATGATACCTTATGGGTAAATGAACCTTATTTCAGAACTGCAGAAAAAGCGTTTTGTGAGCTTTTAAAAGAGTATGTTCCTGAAGAAGAATGTAACGAGTTGTTATATAAATTTGAAATGCAAAATTTACCTTTGTATGGGTATGGTATCAAACCTTTTGTATTATCCTTGATTGAAGCTGCCATTACTATTTCAAAAAAGCAAATTCCTTTAGAAATTGTTTCAGAAATTATTGCAATAGGAAAAAAAATGTTGCAAATGCCTGTTGAACTCATTGATGGAATTGAAACAACTTTAGCGCATCTTTCAAAAAAGTATCTTTTGGTAATGGCTACCAAAGGAGATTTATTAGATCAAGAACGTAAATTGATAAAATCTGGTTTGGAAAAATATTTTCATCACATAGAAGTGATGAGTGATAAACAACCTAAGAATTATCAAAAATTAATCACCCATTTAGACATTCCTCCTTCGCAATTTTTAATGGTTGGTAATTCCTTAAAATCTGATGTTCTTCCAGTTTTAGCAATTGAATCTTATGCAATTCACATTCCGTTCCATACTACTTGGGAACATGAAAAAATAGAAGAAGAAGTAATGCATTACAATTTTAAGGAACTGAAATTGGCTTCAGAATTGATCGATTTATTATAAGTATAGTACTCCATTTTTAAAAATTAAATTATGTCTAATTTATTTCAACGAACAGTATTTGTTTTAACTTCCTTTTTAGTTGTTTTTAGTGCTTCTGCACAAGAAAAAACTAATTTTACTTCATTAGATGTCTTTCAGTTAGAATTTGCTGCTGACCCGCAAATAGCACCAGATGGCTCCACTATAGTGTATAGAAGAAAAGGCTTTGATATCATGAAAGATCGCTCTAAAGGAAGTCTTTGGGTGCTTTCATCCGATGGTAAAAACCATCATAAACTAACAAATAGAGAAACTGACGAAAGTCAAGCAAAATGGTCGCCAACTGGAGACCGAATTGCCTTTGTAAGTAATTCAGAAAATGGAAGTGAAATATATTTGTATTGGCTAAGTTCTAAAGTTACTGCAAAGTTAACTCAACTTGAAAACAGTCCTTCCTCTATTACTTGGTCTCCCGATGGAAAGCATGTAGCATTTTCAATGAAAGTAAACGCTAAAGCGCCAGTAATTGCAAAAATGCCTTTAAAACCAAAAGATGCAAAATGGGCAGCTGCACCACGAATTACAGACCGTTTAAAACATGAGGCAGATGGACAAGGATATATCAAACCCGGGTTCTCTCAAATTTTTCTTATTTCTGCAGAAGGAGGGTCACCAAGACAATTAACAAAAGGTAATTATAACCATCGAGGACCTTTATCTTGGTCTCCTAATGGAACGGAAATTTTCTTTTCAGGAAATCTTACTGAAAATTGGGAATATGATTTTAGAAATTCTGAAGTGTATTCAGTGAATAGCCAAACGTTAAAAATTAAATCTTATACTTCACAAAATGGACCTGATTATCAACCTAAAGTAGCTCCAAATGGGAACTTTATATCTTATTTAGGATATAAAGATAAGGTGCAGACGTATCAGGTAAATCAGTTAACGATTATGGATCGGGACGGGGAAAATAAACGTGTAATTTCAAACGATTTAGACCGAAGTATTAAAAATGCGGTTTGGTCTAAGGATAGTAAAGGACTTTATATTTTATATGAAGATAAAGGAAAAACGAATCTTGCTTTTATGGATTTGAATGGGAAAATTTCAAAAATAACTGATCAAATAGGAGGAACTAGTCTTGGAAGGCCCTATGCGAGTGGAAGTTTTTCTGTGTCTAATAAAGGGAAAATAGCGTTTACCTATGCTGCTGTTAACCGTCCAGCAGATCTTGCCATCACTTCCTTAAGATCAAAAGAAATTAAAGTGTTAACTCACTTAAATGCAGATTTATTGGATTACCGTTCCTTAGGTGAGGTAGAAGAAATATGGTATACATCAAGTGTTGATGGTAGAGATATTCAAGGTTGGATTGTTTATCCTTATGGCTATGATAAAAACAAAAAATATCCAATTATCATTGAAAACCATGGAGGACCTATATTAAATTATACCGCTAATTTTTCAGCTGAAATACAATTATATGCTGCAGCTGGGTATCTGGTTTTTTATCCTAATCCCAGAGGAAGTACAAGTTATGGCGAGGAATTTGGTAATTTATTATACAATAATTACCCAGGGGAAGATTATAACGATGTCATGGATGGATTGGACGCTGTTATTAAAAAGGGAATTATAGATGAACAACGATTGTATGTTACCGGAGGAAGTGCGGGAGGAATAATGACCGCTTGGATCATTGGAAAAACCGATCGATTTAAAGCAGCTGTTGTAGCAAAACCAGTAATGAATTGGATCAGCAAGACCTTAACAGCAGATAATTATTACGGGTATGCAAATTCTAGGTATCCAGGGCAGCCTTGGGAGAATTTTGAAAACTATTGGAAATTCTCACCAATTTCCTTGGTAGGGAATGTAGAAACACCAACGATGGTAATGGTTGGGATGAATGATTTGCGAACACCACCGAGTGAAGCGAAGCAATTGTATCACGCTTTAAAACTTAGAAAAATACCCACCGTTTTAGTTGAAATTCCTGGTGCTTCTCATGGAATTGCATCCAGACCTAGTAATTTAATTACTAAAGTAGCACATACCATTGCTTGGTTTGAAACGTATAAATAAACAATACTGAATATTTAAAATCATTCAACAATCAACTTTTTAGAGACAGACTGATTTCCAGTATTTATAGTTATAAAGTAAACTCCAGATGATAAGTCTTCCACAGAATAATTAAGTGTATTGGATTCTGAAAAATTTCCTTGAAACAACGTTTTAATTTCCTTTCCATTTAAATTAAATAGTTTGATAGAACCGTTTGAATTTATTTGATGATAAATTTTAAAATACGATCGTGCAGGATTTGGAAAAACTGATATAGGTGAAATTGATAAATTATTTTCGATAGTACCTAAAATTAAATTGCTTAAATCATAACTATGCATTGATCTCCCAAAGGTTCCTGCGTAAAGTTTATTTGTTGGTTCATGTAATTTAAGGTCTCTTATAATAGTAAATGGTAAATCATTTCCTAAGACATCCCATACAACACCATCATTTTCAGAATACCAAACATTCATATCAGTAGCGATAAATATATAATCTTCTGAAGAATGTAAAATAACATCATTAATGGGAATACTTGGTAAGTTTGAAGAAATGTTGCTCCAGTTTTGACCTCCATCTATCGTTTTAAATAAGTGTGCTGTCTCATCTAAAACTCCATAACCAGAAAATGTTGCATAAAGTACCTGATCATCACTATGGGAGATGGCTAATGATGTAATATACCTGTCTGGTAAATTATTACTTACGTTTTCCCAGGTAGCACCTCCATTAAAAGTTACGTTTAGATTTCCATCATCACTACCTGTGTAAATAACGTCTAAATTGCTATAGGATGCTGCAATTGCTGTTATGGTTCCATACGCTAAGGATCCACTTGGATGTTGACCATTGGTTAAATCAGGGCTGATAGCCGACCATAACTCTGCTCGATTTGAAACATATAATTTATTTGCACCATAATAAACTATTTCAGAATTAAAAGGAGATAGTATTACTGGTGTATTCCAATTGGTTCTATCGTAATCTAAACCACTAGTTGCAGATGAAAATGAATTACCTCCATTTATTGAACGTCCTAAATTTCCCCATTGAGATTCCACATAAATAAAATTATTATCGATAGGATCTACATTTACATGAAAACCATCTCCTCCCCAAATTGAATTCCAATCGTTTGTTCCAGCGGTTAGTGTTCTTATGGTGTTGTTGTCTTGAGTTCCTCCATACAGCCTATTTGGTTGTTGAAAATCGATATCAATATTATAAAACTGTGTAATTGGAAGGTTTTCAAAATGAAACCAAGAATTCCCTCCATCTTCCGATAAGTAAGCACCTCCGTCGTTACCAGCCAGTATAAAATCATTATTAGTTCTAGAATATTCTAAGGCATGATGATCGACATGCATTCCGCTTACACTTTGCCAATTGATTCCGCTATTACTAGTTTTACTAATTCCTTGACCAAGAACATATACTTCTTCTGCGTCTTCTGGGTTAATTCTAATATTCCCAAAATACCAACCAAAAGAAGAGTCAATTCCCAATAAGTCGTTAAGAGTTACAAGTAACCAATTATCGCCATTGTCGATTGATTTATACAAACCATTAAATTCATTAGTAATTTCGTTGGTTGTATATCGAGCATAAATGATAGTTGGCTCTGATTCTGAAATTGCGATACCAATTCTTCCTGTTTGGCTATCAGGAGCTGGTAAACCATTAATTTCTCCTAATTCTTCCCAAGTATCTCCTCCATCTAAAGACCTGTGTATGGCTGAGGTTTCACCTCCATAAGATCGCTGCCAAGGTTTGCGAGTCCGTTCCCACATCGAAGCGAAAATAATATCAGTATCATTATAGTTGATCGCAACATCTATTGCAGCAGTAGAGTCTGTTACAAATAGTACTTGTTCCCATTCGTTTCCTCCGTTAGTTGTTCTATAAATTCCCCTATCAGAATTGTAACCATAAAGTTTACCAGTAGCTGCTACAAATACCCGATCTTGATTTGTTGGGTCAACAACAATACGACCAATATGATTAGATTCTTCTAAACCGATACTAGACCAAGAACCTCCTCCATCATCTGATCGATACATGCCGTCTCCAAAAAAAGCACCCGAAGTTGCACTTCCATTAGCTTCTCCTGTACCTACATAAATTCGTTGTGAATTGCTAGGCGCAATTGCAATATTTCCTATGGATGGCTTTCCGTTTTCATTAAAAATAGGAATCCAATTTTCACCTCTATCGATGGTCTTAAAAACTCCACCTACAGGCGTTGTTACATAAAGTATGTCGTCATTATCAGGTGAAATTGCAAGATCAGTAATCCTACCACCTGTATTTAAAGGACCTATCTCTGTCCAATCACTAGTTAGTACCGCTCTATTCTCTACAATAGATTTAGATTGCTGAAAAGCATCTTTAATCGCATCTGCATTAATGTAATTATTTGGATACGCCCTTTGATTATACATCCACTCACTTGGATATTCTTTTTGCAATGCTGATACTTTTGATTCTTTATCGCTTAGGTGGTTATTGGATTTATAAAATAACAAGATTCCTATTATTGTTATAAAGGAAAGACTTAATAATGTGTACTTCTTTTTCATAATTTTAATTTTTATTTAAATCTTTTCTATATAACAATTGAATGGTTGGTTACCCTACTATTTATAAATACTTAAAACAGATTATAAATTGTCGTGTATTATCTAGTTTTTTTAAGAGGTGTCGATGAGTCAATTTATGGTGAGGTTTTTAAAAAATTAAGTACTGGCTCTAGACTTTCAAGAGGACTTTCCTCCATTGGTGTATGTCCAGTATCATCCAATATGACTAATGTATTATTTGGTAAATCTTGATGAAATTTATAGGCATTTTCGACTGGGATTAATAAATCTTGCGCTCCCCAAAGCAGGAGTGTTGGCTGCTTAATATATTTTATATTGCTATAAGCACTCGTATCTTTTGGTATTTTGAGTCGATCTACGAAGGCTTTGCGATTTCCTTTTCTAAGAGTAAGTTCAAAGTACCGTTCAACTAATGTATCCGTTACTTTTGAGTTGTCAAAATATACATTTTCAACACTAGCTCTCACTAAAAAACGTGGAGTTATAAAGCTAAGTAACTTGTTAATCACAGGAATTTTAGCCAAGCTAAAGGCAATGGGTACACTCTTGGAAGCTATCGGATATCCAGATGCATCAATTAAAATCAATTTTGTTACCATGCTTGGTTGTTCCAAGGTAAAATTCCAAGCGATCGCTCCCCCTAAAGAATTACCAGCCAGCACACATTTCTTGATGTTTAAAGCTGTTAAAAAATCCTTTAAAAAAGCGGTATAATGAGCCATTGTATAATTCCCATCAGGAAAGGGACCGGTTAAACCGTAAGCAGGAAGATCCATTCTAATCACACGATGTAACTTCTTTAAACGATCGGACCAGGCATTAAAAGTATGTAAACTCGCTCCTGTGCCATGGATAAGTACAATTGGAATGGTGTCTGTTTGTAATCCTTCGTCGCGAAAATGAACATCCATTCCATTGACAGCAATAAACGAAGAGCTGGAATTGGCATATTTTATTTTTAATTCATTTAAAGGAATGTCTCGATGTACAAACAATAGAATAACAGCAATAATAAACAGTAAGGGAATGCTTAAAATAACCGTTAACTTTTTAGTCAAATAATTCATGATTTTACAATAGATATTATTAATGGAGTTATTTTCACTGAAGTTTTATCTATCTTGGTTTACTTTGGCAGGTATTTGATCCATTGCTCGCTCTGCAATAGCCGTTATTGATAATGATGGATTTACCCCCGGATTTGAAGAAATCATAGCGCCATCAATAATATAAAGGTTCTTATAGCCAAAAACGTTATTGTTTTTATCAATCACGCCTTCCGAAGGATTTTTTCCCATCACTGCACCTCCTAAAATATGTGCAGTTGATGGAATTCCTGCAATGGTTTCTAAAGCAAATGAGGTGCTCACCCCATTTACAGCTTTGGCATATTCCTTAATTAATTGGACTGATTCTTTGATAAAAGGAGTCGGTTTTTTTCCTGTACTAATCCTTGAACCCATCAAACCAAAAATAGTCCTCTTAAATCTTAGTGTACTATCAAGGGTTTGCATAAAAAGAAGTGTCACTGTTTTTTTTGCCCAGCTGTTCACAAGGTAAATTTTAAAATAGTTTCGGGGAGATTTTATAAAAGACACAAGCACCATTGCCAAACGAGAGAAAATAGTACTGCCCGTAACATAGGGTAGGTGTAGGAATTTCCAGGCATTGGATCCTTCAGAATACCTCACCACTTCTAGGTGACTATTTTCATCGGTATCTAAAATACTTCCGATGGCCACACCTTTCGAATAATTTTTGTCTTTATCAAGGCTAGAGATACTTACCAGGGTTTCATTATTGGTTCGTATGTCATGCCCCAACCTATTTGATAGCTTAGGTAATGAACTGGTTTTTAACTTAAGCAGTAGTTTGATGGTTCCTAAAACACCGCCAGAAAAAATCACTCCTTGGCTTTTTATTTTCCTTCGCTTGGTCACAAATTTTGTACTGGTTTTTATGGCTACTTCGTAGCCATTAGCACCATCTTCTTCGTTAATTGGGCGTACATCATACACCTCATGTTCAGCGAGTATTTCAGCGCCCAGTTTTTGAGCCAAATACAAATAGTTTTTGTCCAATGTGTTTTTGGAATTATTTCTACAGCCTGTCATGCAAGCACCACAATAATTGCAACCGGTTCTTTCGGGACCCTTGCCTTTAAAATAGGGATCTTCTTTGGTGACATTTTCTTCACCGAAATAGACCGCAACATTGGTAGCGTCAAATTTATCTTCCATATGAAGCCTTTGAGCTACTTTTTTTAGCCCTAGATCTGCATCAAATAATTTGGGTGTTTTGGCAGCACCAAGCATTTTTAAGGCTTCTTTGTAATAGGGACTTAATTCATTTTCCCAATCGAGTAGTTGACTCCAGCTACCGGTTTTAAAAAATGTGGATTTTGGAATGGGCAATGTATTGGCATACACTAAAGAACCTCCACCGACTCCTGTTCCTGAAAGAACTGCTATGTGCCTAAAAAAAGTTAATTTCATGATGCCAAAGAAACGCATGCTCGGAATCCAAAGCCATTTTCTGAAATTCCAGTTGGTTTTAGGAAAATCTGTAGCCTTGAACCATTTACCTTTTTCAACCACTAACACCTTATAGCCTTTTTTTGATAACCTTAAGGCACTCACCGAACCTCCAAAACCACTTCCTACTATAATATAATCGTACTTCATTTTTATTTTATACTATTTTCTTGTATGATTTGCTGCCTCGGTATTGCATTTACTAGCACTAAATTAGTAAAAGAAAACGAACCAGAGAATGTCTTGCAGAAATAAACAATTATACTTCTGATAAACAATTAGTTACAATTAGTATAGACTTGTTTTTAATAAATCCTATAGCTAATTGAAGGCTTACTTTATTGGATTCGTTCCTTTATTAAGTTGTATTTTCGCCTGCAATTATCAATTGTATTTTACTATTAAAATTATAAATGATTTGTTTAAAAAAAAATGAAAATTAAAATGCAGCGTTTTTTTAATTTTAAAATTGCTATTGCTGGTGCATTAATAATGGGTATTTCGGTATTTTGTATCAATTATTTCTCCACAAAATTTCTTTTTGAATCGATCACTGCTGCCTTAAAACAAAGTGCATACACATTTATTTTTGGAGGCTTTTTAATAAAAAGCTGTGAGTATATTGCTGCCTATTTTAAAAAAAATAGTATTGCTATCTTATTAGCAATAGCAATACCCACCATCATTACCTTATTGCTTACCTATGGTTTGCATATGCTAAAAGGTACTCCAAAACCCTTAGCGTCAACACTACCAACATTGGCTATTATTCCTGCTACTGCAGTTTGGGCTATTAGAAAAAGAAGCTTGTTAAAATAATAAATTTAAATCTTAATCCGTGCAAGACTAAAAGATGGATTTAGCATCCCATTAATCCGAAAGAAACGACGAGTTCTTGATCTACTTTTTCTCCTTTACTATTTTCAGCTGGTTCCCATGTTCCAGGAAAATTTGTAATGAGTTCGGACATTTTTTGATCTAGTTCTGGATAGCCTGAGAGTCTATCTTGATATACCTGTTCAATAGTACCGTTTTTAGTCACTGTAAAAAATACTTTTGCAGCTTGCAATTTTTCAGGATCTACATGAACCCTGGCCTTCTTACTGCCTTCTCTAAGATAATCTTTTAGTGTTTCTATTCCCATAAAATAAGTAGCTTGTTTTTCTGGGACAATGGTGAGGTGTGGAGTGCTATAACTTTCTTCTAAGTTACCTGTTTCTTTATTCTTTTCTAGATAATCTGCCCTAACTATAAAGTTGGTACCGTAATCCGATGATTGTAACAGTTCTAATTGAGCTTCATTAAGTTCATTGCTATATCCAATTTCCCTGATATCGGATTGTTGATCATCAATAACTAAAATTAGAGTCACCGATTTAAGGGTTTCGATTTTTTGGAGCTGTTCTTTATCATAAAAAGCTTTAATAGACCTTGCATTTTTAACATCTTCTTTTTTAATAGCAGCAAACCTAGGGCCTACCCCATAAATAAAATCATCAAATACTTTTTTATTATTTTTTTCTATTGCTGGTTTAGCACTAGCAATGTCTTTATTAACTGCTGATTTTTCTAGGCTAACTGTTTCTTTTTTATTACAATTCATAAACAAATAGGCTGATAGCCCTAAGATGATTAGTACTGCGCCAAAAAATAAAATACTCTTTTTCATAGTGTTTGTTTACTGATTAATTTCAATCAAATATAGATGAATATTGGGTTCTATGATTATTTGTGTTGCTACTAATATAAAAAAATTATAAAACTCTTAAAAGGTTTGAGAAAGTATACCGATTAATGCAAATGTAATGGTCAGTGATACTATTATGATTGTTTTCATATTCGTTCAATTTTAGGTTGCTCTTTTGTAATGAGAAAAATATTTAATGATTTGTAAATTAAGGTGTTTGCGGGGATTAGTTATAACATGTTGCCTGCAGCTTTGACTTGTGCATCTTTGTTACGCCCAATCATTGAACCCACTACCATTCCACCAATTAAACCTATAGTAATGCCTAAGGAACGTTCTAGATTAGACAGAATAGCTACTCCAAATAGCAAACCGAATGACAATCCTAAAGCACCATACCTATTGGTATAATAGCCTTTGGACGTTAAGGAAAAGGTATCCATTAAATAGGTTTCAAATTTACTTAATGATTTCTTAAAATATTTTTTTCTGTTCTCAGGATTTGATTCTAAATTTAAATGATCAAGTGCTGTTTCTATAGCTTCAATTTCATCTTTTGAGAATTCTCTAAGTTTTAATTCGTTTAGGATATGGAGAAATTTTTTATAAACGGTGTTTTCCGATTTTTTAGTCGGTTCTGATGCCAAACGTTCTAAAACTTCACTTGCTTTATTTAGTGTCATGGTGTTTAATACTAATTGGTTTTAGCTTAAATTAAAAATGAACTGCCATTAAAACAGGCAATGTTTAAAAAACTTTAAATCGAGTTTTAGTCATTTTCATAAAGTCTTAATCTATTTTTTAGCGCATTTAATTCCTTCCGCAAGGCTCTTTCTTTTTTTAATAAATTAAATACTACATCAATGCCTTCAAGGTTCATGTTTAATTCGTTGTGGAGTCTGATTATTTTTTCTAGATCACTAATTTGATCTTGATGTATAAATTGTTTTTCGGCTATAATTTCGATTTGAATGAGCCCCATCGTGTTCAAAGCAGTTACAAATGAAATTTCTATGTTGTAATGATAACAAAGAGTTTGTGTCGATATTAAAGCTTTTTCATTCATTTTTCATTCATTTTTTGCAATTCCTTAAATAACTCTATTTCTTGTTCAGTTAGATCTGTCGGCATCTTTATATGATAGGTGATATACAAATCTCCAAATTTCCCTTCTTTTTTATAGATAGGAAATCCTTTTCCTGTTAATTTTACTTTCGATTCATTTTTTGTTTCAGGCTTTATATGGAGCTTGACTTTACCATTAAAAGTAGCTACTGTTATTTCTCCACCCAACACAGCGGTGTATAGCTCCAAATCGATATTCAGGTATAGGTGCTTGCCTTCCCGTTTGAACCGGCTATGATTATCGATGGTGAATTTAATATATAAATCACCATGTGGTCCGCCGTTGATTCCTGCTGCTCCTTTTTCTTTTATTTTTATAACTTGACCGTTTTCAACTCCTGCAGGAATTTTCAGCCTAATTTTTTTCCCATTGATTGTTAGAACTTGTTGTTGCGTGGTATAAACGTCTTTTAAATTCAGTTGTAATTCAGTATGGTAATCCTGACCTTTAAACTTTGGACTGCGACTTTTGCTATAGGAGGATCTTCCGCCTCCAAACATGGATCCGAAAAAATCCGAATATTCTTCGTTTGAAAAGTCCTGCTGACCTGATTGCTGTTGTTGCTGTTGTTGCTGCTTTCTGGCTTTTTCATGTGCTTCTCCCTGTTTCCATTCCTTCCCGTAGGTATCGTATTTTTTACGGCTTTCAGGATCGCTTAAAACTTCGTTTGCCTCGTTTATTTCTTTGAATTTTCTTTCTGACTCCTTGTTATCTGGATTTAAATCGGGATGGTATTTACGTGCGAGTTTCCGATAGGCGGTTTTAATATTCTTTCCAGTTGCTGTCTTCGAAATGCCCAAGATTTTATAGTAGTCTACAAATGCCATGTATTGATGTTGTTTTTCTTAAAAGGGTTTCTAATGGTACTTAGTTATTATATATGGTTGTTACGCTTAAAAAACCGGAAGGAGTTTGTTTCTTAACAACGAAGTTAGTAAAAATGCTTGGATTTCAAAACGGAAATTTAATAGCAATACATTATAGACATAGTAATATATTCGTTATTTTTTTATTAGTTGTTTTATAAGGATGGAGTTGTTGATTTTGATATGAGCAATATAATGCCCTGGATTAAGATTTTCTATTGAAATTTTTTTCACATACTGTTGTTTTGTAACTATACTTCCAAGTAAATCAAAAATAATTATTTCATCAACTTTTTCACTTAGATTTAATGTTTTATTCAAAGGATTTGGAAAAATGGTAAAAGTTAGATCAGAAGTAATATCTAGAACATCCAAAGTAATTGTTTCAGCATCAATTTCGATAAGCCATAATTTGGGAGGGAATATTATTGTTATATCTTCATAAGAAAAGATGAATTTTTCATTGGAAATATATAAACGATGTTGGTTAGGTGTAATTTCGAAAAGAGCAATTGCTTCAACTTGATTGCCTAATGGAACAATATTAGATACTTTTTCTGAGATTATTCCAGAAAATATATCTAAACTATTATTTGGTATACCATGTATCGTGTACATAAAAGGAGCTTGAGAATTGCTATACCCTATTAGGTAAATAATATTTTCATTAAGAGAAATTTCTGCACTAGTAATAAGGCCGTTTGTATTGTAACTGCTTTCTAAAAGAGCACTATATGTGCCATTGGTTTTAGGTATTGAGTAAACATTAACCCTATTGTCTACCCAGTTTTTGGAAAATATAAGTAGTTGTTCGCCATAAGAAATCAATCCTTCGGCATCCCAATTAGTATTGTTTGGGTTTGAATTAAAATCAAGTTGGTCAGCATATGAATAGGATATGATTTCTGCTACAGCGATATCATCAGATCCATTGTAGTCATTTTTAGCTATTTTGTATATTTTTAAATCGGTTCTATTTCCATTGTTATTTCCAATATCACCAATATAGATATATGAAGCATCTTGTGTGATATCCTCCCAATCTACATTTGTAGCATTAGTTATTGTGACGGTTCTTGTGATGTTACCAGTGCTGGCGTTTATTTCATATAAATTAGCTTCACCACCACTATCATTAAAAGTAATGATGTTATTATTATAAAAAATTAATCCAGAGTTCTCATCTAAATCAGGGGTTTGTATGTTTGTTATTTCTGAGGCTGTTTGAGATTTGATTGTTAATAAACCAAAAAATAAGAATATTAAGGTTATTAAGTATTTCATTTATTGAGTGCTTTAATAATGTTTAACGTGTTATTATTTAAAACAAAAGTTCAACGGAATTTAAGGCCTTCTTTTTTCAGATTGTGTTAGATAAACCAGCTTCAATTATTACTATCGTTTTGTAAAAATAATAAAAAAAAATTAAATCATCTTTACTTCAGACTTAGGTTTTCGCATCTTTTTAGGGGCACTTAATCGCTAATTCCATTTTAATATTACCTCGTTGATAAGGGCTTTTTTCTTCTACAGGTATTTCTATAAATCCATATTTTCGGTAGATATAAATAGCATTTTCTAATAAGGTATTGGAATATAAAACCAGTGCATCAAATTTATTTTTTATAGCAAAATCGATGCAGTATTGCATTAACTGTTGACCAATTTTATTTCCTCTATGCTTGGGGGCTACCGCCATTTTAGTCAATTCAAAAACACGTTCTGAATAAGGCATTAATGCTACAGTTCCAATAACAGTATCATGCTCAATAACTGAGAAGATATAGCCACCGGGATTGATGATGTATTTTTTTGGATTGCTTAAAACTTCTTTATCATAATCTTCTACGTAAAAATAAGTTTCTAACCATTCTATGTTTAATTCATAAAAGGCCTTAGCAAATTCATCTTGAAAGGGAAGGATTTTTAAATCCATTACATTTTTGAATCTATATAGGCAATGGTATCGTTCTCAATAGCGATCGTTTGTTGATAGATACTTGCTGCTTTTGCTAATATCTTTTCTGCAAATTCTCTGTTCTTGATGTCTTTCGCATTGATACGTACATTAAAATAAGCGCCAATAACAGCAGTTCTCGCACAAAGTACTCCAACACCAGCATCTGATAAGGAATTTTGCAAGCCATCTTTTAGCATTGCTTGCATCACTTCCATAGATTGAAAAGCGGTTTCCATGACTTTAAATGGAATTTCTGTGGCGTATATGGTGGCATTTTCTATAGCCAATGCTCTTGCCTCCTTTTCATCATCCGTATCCTTTGGCATTCTAAAGCCATCGATAATTTTATTAAAAGCATGGGTATCCTCATCTACTAAAAACAATAATTGTTCTTTATAAGCTTGCCCTTTTACAGCCCAATTTGAAAAGAATTCCCATTGGTCATCCCAACCGGCTTTATGCGCAGATAGATTGGCAACCATGGTTCCTAATGAAACCCCTAAGGCACCTACATAAGCTGCGATAGATCCACCGCCCGGAGCCATGGATTCCCCAGCGGTTTCATCTGCGAAATCATCCAATTTAAAATCGATTAATTTTTTCTCATCATTGCCAAGCATGTATTCAATGACCTTTTCTTCTGGATGAAAAGGCTTTAAATCGTCCAGTCCTAATGACTTTACGGCGATTTTAATTTTTTCGCTTTCTGAAATCCCTAAAGAACGTTCTTGCTTGATCAGGTAATAATCTGCAGCATCTACCATTGCCTGTAAGGGAATCAATCCAATAACTGTCTCTTATACACATCTCCGAGCCCACGAGACAAGAGGCAATCT
>OJHF01000247.1_pt1 | contig 14903 bp, 12 predicted proteins | sample 1594891 | NCBI WGS metagenome assembly OJHF01 (sample SAMN05416737, study PRJEB24817) | seawater metagenome | isolation source: Sea water | place: Canada:Atlantic | collected 2013-07 | reverse complement strand
GAGATTGCCTCTTGTCTCGTGGGCTCGGAGATGTGTATAAGAGACAGCTCATATTCTGGAGTCTAAGCTCTGATGCCGCAGACCGATATATTGAATTACGGATTGGCCGCTGCAGAGATCGCATTGGCGGTGGGCATTTGCCTGGTGTTGGTGGTTGATCTATTTGTTCGTGACAAGGATCGTGACATCACTTACGGGTTAAGTCTGGCCGTTCTTGCAGTGACGGCATGGCTCTCTGCGCCAATCGGCATGGACGGGCGCGAAGTGACGTTTTACGGAAGCTTCGTGGTTGACCCGATGACGCGCGTGCTAAAACTGTTCAGTTTATTGACGGTTGCTGTGGTGTTTTTGTATTCACGTAAATACCTCAAGGAACGCGGCCTCTATAAAGGCGAGTTTTTTCTGCTGAGTCTGTTCGCGTTGCTTGGTGTATTCGTGCTCATTTCGGCCAACAGTCTGCTGACAGTATTTTTGGGCTTGGAATTGATGTCGCTGAGTTTGTACGCGATGGTCGCGTTTGACCGCGACTCGCCGAAAGCGGCTGAGGCCGCAATGAAATATTTTGTGCTGGGTGCTATTGCCTCGGGCGTGCTGCTCTATGGCATGTCCATCATCTATGGTGTTACCGGCAGCTTGCAGTTGGACGAAATTGCGACATCGCTAGCGGCAGGGCAGTCGAATTATCTTAGTGTGTTGCTGGGCCTTGCATTTATTCTGGTCGGGGTAGGATTTAAATTAGGCGCCGTGCCTTTCCACATGTGGCTTCCGGACGTCTATGAAGGTGCGCCAACCAGCGTGACATTATTCGTTGCGACGGTGCCTAAGTTGGCCGGCTTTGCTATGGCAGTGCGATTGTTGGTCGAGGCTATGGCGCCAGTCGCGGCCGATTGGCAGTCAATGATGATTGTGCTGGCGCTGCTTTCACTGGGAGTGGGCAATGTTGTCGCTATCGCTCAGACCAACATTAAACGCATGCTGGCTTATTCAACCATTGCGCATGTCGGTTTTATTTTAATCGGCTTTATTGCCGGCAGTCCGATGGGGCTTGCGGCATCGCTGTTTTATTCGATCATCTACGTGCTAATGAGCGCCGCTGCTTTTGGTGGCATTATTCTGCTCGGCACTAAAGAGGCTGAAGCAGATCAGCTTGATTCATTCAAGGGTTTGAATGAGCGCAGTCCGTGGCTTGCTGCCATGATGTTATTGGTTATGGCCAGCATGATAGGCATACCGCCGTTCGCCGGCTTTTACGCGAAGTGGGCGGTGCTCTCGGCAATTGTGGAGCGCGGCGAAATCTGGATTGCGATAGTGGCGGTGCTATTTTCGGTGATAGGCGCGTTTTATTACCTGCGGGTAATACGGCTGATGTATTTCGATCCGCCCGAGCGTGTATCAACTGATGGCGCTGAGTTGGTTCCGATAGTGGCAGGCTTCGACGTTAAGCTGGTGTTCAGTTTGAACGCTCTGGCTCTGCTTGCTTTGGGTATTTTCCCCAACCAGCTGCTGGCTTTATGCACGGCTGCCTTCATGTAATGCAGCGCATCCGCTGTGGGTTATTTCTGGCTCGCGGTCGACTGAAAATCTTCAGAAAGCCAAAGGATTGCTTGCAAAAACCACCAATGTCAGTAGTATGCCGTTTTCCGGTGCGGGGTGGAGCAGTCTGGCAGCTCGTCGGGCTCATAACCCGAAGGTCGTAGGTTCGAATCCTACCCCCGCTACCAATAAATACGAAACCCTTGAGTTGGAAACGACTCAGGGGTTTTTTATTGCAATAATTGGAACCTACGACAAATCAGACAAGTAAGGTTCGATTCGGGTCCGATTGATGGCCGTAGGCCAGCAGATGGGGAGAACGGGGAGCGCAGCGACCCAATCCTACCCACGCTACCAACAAATACCGAAGCCCCTGAGTTCTTAGTAACTCCGGGGCTTTTTTATTGCCCCATGTAAGCCTGGTAAGACTGCGAATTTCAGTAAGGCAGGTGTTCCGCGAGGACCGGGTTGGCGACCAGCCAGTTATGCGTGTTCAGTACGCTTTAGCTGACTTTCGTGCGTTTGTCTCTGCCATTTAGGCTGCGGCTTTGATACAATGCTCCGCGCGCTGAAGTATGGCGCGCTTTGGGCACCTGATTTGCTTATAGATCAATAGCTTATGCTCATCGGAAAAACGGATATTGGCTGTCGGTTATTTTGTTACGGCCGATAGAGATAGCTCCAGTAGGGGCTTTTTGTTTTTCTAGGGTTCGGATTTGCACGCTCATTAGTGGGTGCGGCAAGTGCCGCTACGGATGGGCCTACGGCCCATTTTTTGTGTTTAACCTATTGGTTTTGTTGAGGTGTTTGTGGTTGCTGCGAGTCGTGATGCCCTGTTGAAACTGCTCGAACCTGAGGTTCTGGCATTGGGCTACGAGTTGACGGATATAGAAGTGCGGTTGGGTAACGGGCGGGGGTTGTTGCGCTTGTATATAGACAGTCCCAATGGCATTGGTCTGCAAGATTGCGAGAAGGTTAGCCGTCAGGCCAGCGCCATACTCGATGTAGAAGACCCGATTCCGGATGATTACAACCTTGAGGTTTCATCGCCGGGTATGAATCGTAAGCTGGTGAAGCCCGCTCATTTTGAGCAGTTCGCTGGCAGAATAGTGAAAGTTAAGCTGCATCGTTTGGTCAATGGGCGGCGGAATGTTAAGGGTGTTTTGATCGGCCTAGATGGCGACGAAATACTCGTAAGAGAAGATGAAGAAGATATTCGTTTGCCGCTGGCTGATGTGGATGTTGCACGGGTGGTGCCTGAGTAGCTCAGGTAGCCGGACAATGTAATTGTGAGTACGTTGAAATGATGAACAAAGATATCCTGAACGTTGTTGAAGTTGTCTCCAACGAGAAGGGCGTAGAAAAAGAAATTATTTTCGAAGCAATGGAAGCTGCATTGGCTTCTGCCATTCGTCGTCGTAACGATGAAGAGGGTATCGACGTTCGCGTCGAGATTGATCGAACAAATGGTGATTACAGAGCATTCCGTCAATGGAAGGTTTTCGCTGACGAATCAACTGAGCTTGAAACTCCCGAGTGTGAGTTGCGCATGATTGATGCCCTGGATATTAATCCGGATGCCCAGCCAGGTGATTTCGTTGAAGAGCCAATGCCTGAAGAAGACTCAAACAGTGAGACTTCGTCTGCTGAGTTTGGCCGTATTGCGGCACAAACCGCGAAGCAGGTTATTGTGCAGAAGGTTCGCGAAGCCGAGCGTGCTCAAGTCGTCGAAGCGTTCCAGGATCGCGTTGGCGAGCTGATTAATGGCAGCGTCAAGCGCGTTGATCGCAAAGGCATTTATATTGATCTGGGTGGCACTGCCGAAGGCTTTATCTCCCGTGAGCAGATGATTCCACGCGAGGCTGCACGGCCGAACGACCGCATTAAGGCCCTGTTGTATGAAGTGCGCAGCGAATTGCGTGGTCCACAGTTGTTCATGACCCGTAACTCCCCTGAATTTCTTATTGAGCTGTTTAAGATCGAAGTCCCTGAGGTCGGTCAGGACTTAATCGAAATTCGTGGTGCTGCGCGCGACCCGGGGTTGCGGGCCAAGATTGCTGTTAAGAGCAATGATAAGCGTATTGATCCTGTTGGTGCGTGTGTGGGTATGCGTGGTTCGCGTGTCCAGGCTGTTTCCAATGAGTTGGCTGGTGAGCGTGTCGATATTATTCTTGCCGATGATGAGCCAGCACAGTTTGTTATTAATGCCATGTCACCTGCTGAAGTTACCTCCATCGTTGTTGATGAAGACAAGCACAGTATGGATATCGCTGTTGAAGAAGATAAGTTGTCGCAAGCAATCGGTCGCGGTGGGCAGAATATTCGCCTGGCGAGTGAGCTTACCGGTTGGGCTTTGAATGTGATGACCGAAGCCGACGCCGATGCGAAAGGCGAGCAGGAAGCTAAAACTATTCTTGATAGCTTCAAAGAAGCGCTCGATGTCGATGAAGAAGTTGCTTTGATTCTGGTTCAGGAGGGTTTTACCTCTATTGAAGAACTGGCCTATGTTCCCGAGAGCGAGTTATTGGCGATTGAAGAGTTCGACGAGACTATTGTCGCTGAGTTGCGTAACCGCGCACGTGATCTTCTGTTGACCCGTGCGATTGTGAGCGAAGAGGCTGCTGAGCCTGCCGAAGACCTGCTGTCGCTTGAGGGTATGACACCTGAGCTTGCAGCAGAACTGGCTAAAAAAGGTATTAAAGACCGCGAAGAGTTAGCCGAGCAGGCTGTTGATGACCTGCTTGAAATCGCTGGTCTGGACGAAGAGAGCGCAGGTAAGTTGATCATGGCTGCCCGCGCACACTGGTTTGAAGAAGAGGAAGCGCAAGAGCTGTAGCTCTGCGCAGGTAAACGGAGAAACTGTATGGCAGCTGCTGTAACTGTAGCGCAATTTGCTGATGTTCTTAAGGTGCCCGTCGAACGGCTGCTTGAGCAATTGGCAGAAGCTGGTGTCGATATTAAAGACGCGGATGCGTTGGTCGATGACGATACAAAGATGGTTTTGTTGAACCATCTGCAGCGCCGTCATGGCAATGATGATGCGGCAGCATCCACTCCGACAAAGGTGACGTTGAATCGCCGCGATCGCAGTGAGCTAAAGGTTTCCGGTTCTGCCGGTAGAGCCCGCACAGTGAATGTTGAGGTTCGCCGGAAGCGCACCTATGTAAAGCGTGATGTCATCGAAGAGCAGAATCGTGCTCAGCAGGAAGAGACCGACTCTAAGCTTCGCGAAGAAGACGAAGCTCGTTTGGCCGTTGAGAAAGCGGAATCCGATCGCATCGCTGCCCGTAAGGCAGAGAAGGAAGCCGAGCAGCGCGTCAAAGATGAAGATGTGGCTCGTCGTGATGTTGAACGCGAAGAGCGTTTGGCTGAAGCACGACGTAAAGATGAACAGAATCAGGCTGTAGCCGCACCAAAAACTGAAGCGGCCAAGCCAACAACTAAGCCTGGTGATAAGCCGGTTCGTGGTCGGGTTAAGACTGACAAGCGTGAGTCTGGCGGTGGTGGCAACACACCGGATCGTTCGGGCCGCAAAAAATTGCATGTCGCATCAGATATGCGTGGCAAGCGTCGCACAAGCGCGTCTACACGCAAATCATCGCGTCGGCGTGGCAGCTCAGTTAATGTCGATTCGCAGCATGGTTTTGAATTGCCAACCGCTCCGGTAGTCCGTGAGGTTAGCGTTATCGATGGCATGACCGTTGGCGAGCTCGCACAGGGCATGGCGGTAAAAGGCGGTGAAGTTATTAAGTCGCTGATGGGCATGGGCATGATGGTTACCATCAATCAGCCTCTTGATCAGGATACTGCGATTCTATTGGTTGAAGAGCTGGGTCATATTCCTAAGCCAGAAGATCCTGCGTTGCTGGATGAGCAAATCATCAACATCACCGACGAAGAAACGGGTGAGGAAGTTCCTCGTTCTCCGGTGGTGACAATTATGGGTCACGTGGATCACGGTAAGACATCGTTGCTCGACTATATTCGTCGTACCAAAGTAACAGCCGATGAAGCCGGTGGCATTACTCAGCATATCGGCGCGTATAAAGTTCACACAGATTCCGGCGCCATTACATTCCTAGATACTCCGGGACATGCTGCATTTACCTCAATGCGTGAACGCGGTGCCAAGGTTACCGACGTGGTGATTCTGGTGGTTGCCGGTGATGACGGTGTTAAGCCGCAGACTGAAGAGGCCGTTAAGCATGCGAAAGCTGCTGGCGTGCCGATCATCGTTGCTATTAATAAAATGGATAAGCCTGAAGCTGATCCTGATCGTGTTCGTAATGAGCTGTCTCAGCTGGAAGTTATTTCTGAAGAGTGGGGCGGCGACACGCAGTTTGTAAATGTATCGGCGCATACCGGCGACGGTATTGATGCTTTGCTTTCTGCAATTTCTCTGCAGGCAGAGTTGCTTGAGCTGAAAGCGTTTGCCGACTGCCGTGCGACAGGTGTGGTGATTGAATCCAGCCTTGAACGGGGACGTGGTCCAGTGGCTACTGTGCTGGTTACCCGTGGCACTTTGCGCCAGGGTGATGTTCTCGTCGCGGGTCAGGTGCACGGCAAGGTGCGCCGTATGCATGACGATACTGGTGCAACGGTTGGCGAAGCTGGCCCCGGTACTCCGGTGGCTGTGCTCGGACTTTCCGGCACTCCGGTTTCAGGTGATGATGCGATTGTGCTTGAGGACGAGCGTAAGGCGCGTGAAGTTGCTGAGTTCCGTCACACACGTGCGCGTGAAATTAAATTGTCACAGCAGCAGGCTGCGAAGCTTGATGATGTGTTTGGTCAGCTGAAGGCTGGCGCGATGAAATCTGTGACATTGCTGGTGAAGGCCGATGTGCACGGCAGTGCTGAAGCCCTTTGCGAAGCGTTGGAAGATATATCCAACGACGAAGTTAAGGTTAAAATTGTTTCATCTGGCGTTGGTGGCATTACCGAAACCGATGTAAATCTGGCCGCTACATCTAAAGCGATCATCATTGGCTTTAATGTTCGTGCCGATGGCAAAGCCCGCGATGCTATTAAAGATCAGGGTATTGATATTCAATACTTCAGTATTATTTATGAAGCCATTGACGTTGTTAAGGCTGCAGTTACCGGACTTCTGGCACCCGAGATTCGCGAAGAGATTGTTGGTCTTGCTGAGGTGCGTGATGTCTTTACTTCACCGAAGTTTGGCGATATCGCCGGTTGCCTTGTTACAGAGGGCCTTGTGAAGCGCGATAATCCGATCCGTGTGCTGCGTGATAGCGTTGTTATTTACGAAGGTGAGCTCGAATCATTGCGTCGCTTCAAAGATGACGTCAACGAAGTTCGCTCCGGTACTGAATGCGGTATTGGCGTTAAAGACTACAATGATGTGCAGCCTGGTGATCAGATCGAGTGCTTCCAGCGTGTCGAAATCGCCCGCACGCTCGATTCAATGTAGAACCGATATGTCGTCACGGGATTTTTATCGCAGCAGTCGTCTTGAAGAGCAGGTTCAGCGTACTTTGAGCGATGTGCTGCGCAGTGAAACCCGCGACCCGCGTCTGCTCAATGTGATTGTGACAGACGCTCGGGTGACTAAAGATTTGAGTGTCGCGTGGGTTTATTACAGCCTGCTCGATAAGGATGTGTCGCCTGAGGACGTCAATGAGGCCTTTGTGAAGGCGGGCGGTTTTTTGCGCACACGTTTAGCCAAAGAACTCACTATTCGCCGCGTGCCTGAGTTGCGTTTTGAGTATGACGATTCGGGTATTCGCGGCGCGGAACTTGAAAGCCTTATTGACTCCGCCGTAGCAAAAGACAGAGAACATGAATCAGACGGTGACGAGGAAGTCTAAGCGCGACGTCAACGGTATTTTGATTCTGGATAAGCCGCGGGGTATTTCTTCAAACCGCGCGCTACAGATTGCCAAACGCCTTTACGCTGCGCGAAAGGCCGGACATACCGGCAGCCTTGATCCCCTGGCAACGGGCATGTTACCCCTGTGCTTTGGTCATGCGACCAAAGTGTCAGGTTTGCTTCTGGAGTCGGATAAGGCTTATGAAGTGCGCATTCGCTTCGGAGCCAAAACGAATACGGCCGACGCTGAAGGCGAGATTATTGAAGAGTGCGCGGTGCAATCGGTTGAGGCTGGGATTCTGGAGCAGCTGCTGAAGGGGTTTGTTGGTGATTCTGAGCAGATTCCACCGATGTACTCAGCGCTAAAGCAAGATGGCCAGCGGCTGTATAAGTTAGCGCGGGAAGGCATAGAAGTAGAGCGCAAGCCGCGGCATATCCGTATTTTTGATTTGCGGGTTCTGGACGCTGACCCTGCAGAGCCGAAACTGTTTGTTCACTGCAGTAAAGGCACGTATATACGTTCGTTGGCAGAGGATATTGCTGCTGCTGCAGGCACGCTGGGCTACGTTACAGAGCTGCATCGCGTTTGGGTAGAACCGTTCGCCGATATGCCGATGGTGACGCTGGAGCAGCTAGAGGCGCTTGCAGAGCAAGGTGAGGCAGCGCTGGACCAGCTCTTGACTGGTGCAGATATGGCTTTACAGCACTTGGCTGGCGTATCGTTTGATGCACTTAACGTAAGGCGGTTATTGCAGGGTCAAGTCGCGAACGGTGCGGGCCTTGCTGAATCCGGTGCAGATGTCCGGATGTACGATGATAGTGGTGATTTTATTGGCCTTGGGCAGGTTTTGTCACTGCCGGAAGGTTATTTGGAAGTCGCTCCAAAGCGACTTTTTATGTCGGCGTAGCGGTGTTTGCTAATCCGATTGCATGATTTATTGGAAATAAATAAAAATCAGGGTGTTACATGTGTGCAACAGCGGTTAGAATACTGCGCGCATGCAATGGGCAAGTATTGAAAAGTAATAAGACAGGAGTAATAGCCAATGTCTCTCTCCGGAGACCAGAAGGTCCAGTTAGTTAAAGATTATGCCGTGAACCCGAAAGACACCGGTTCACCAGAGGTTCAGGTTGCTTTGTTGACGACTCGTATTAATGAGCTTCAGGATCACTTTAAGAGCAATAAGAAAGATCACCATTCTCGTCGTGGTCTTTTAAGCATGGTAAACCGTCGCCGTAAGCTTCTTGATTACCTTAAGGGTAAAGATAGGGAACGCTATCGTGAATTAATTTCACGTCTTGGTCTGCGTCGTTAGGCTCTGCATTCGCTGATATAAAAAATATTCAGTTAACCGGCACGTAGCGTTTTGTTACCTGCCGGTTTTCTTATTTTTTTTAGTGGTATGTAACCTCAACACAGTTCCGGAAATTGGTATGCCTGTCGGAAACAGGCTTCCGGGACATTAAAATAGGAATAGGTTAAGTGGCAGCAATTAAGAAAGTATTTCAGTATGGCGAACACGAAGTAACCATCGAAACCGGTGAGATCGCACGACAGGCCGGTGGCGCAGTAATGGTAACCATGGCAGAGACAGTTGTTTTAGTGACAACAGTTGCGCGTAAAGATGCAAAGCCTGGTCAGCCGTTTTTCCCCCTTACGGTTAACTACCAAGAAAAAACATACGCAGCGGGTAAAATCCCCGGTGGCTTCTTTAAGCGGGAAGGTCGTCCGAGCGAGAAAGAAACGCTGACCTCACGTCTTATCGATCGCCCCTTACGTCCGTTGTTTCCCAAAGGCTTCATGAACGAAGTGCAGATCATCGCAACTGTCGTTTCCATGAACCCTGATATTGATCCTGATATTCCTGCCATCATTGGCGCATCTGCTTCTGTAGTTCTGACCGGCGCACCGTTTGCTGGTCCTATTGGTGGTGCGCGCGTGGGCTATATTGACGGCGCCTATGTGCTGAACCCGAGTTACTCACAGCTTACAGAATCGAGTCTGAATCTGGTTGTAGCGGGTACCGGCGATGCTGTGCTGATGGTTGAGTCAGAAGCTGATCAGCTTTCTGAAGAAGTCATGCTTGGTGCGGTGATGTTCGGTCATGAACAGTCACAGGTTGTGATTAAGGCCATCAATGAACTGAAAGCCGAAGTTGGCACAGTCGATTGGGAGTGGTCTGCACCTGCTGTCGATTCAGCATTGGTTGATGCTGTTGCCGCCGCTGCAAGCGCAGATTTGACTGCCGCTTACGCGATCACCGAAAAGCAGGCTCGTTATGAGCGTATTGGTGAGCTTAAGTCAGCTCTGGCTGCTCAGCTTGCTGGTCATGATAATGAAAAGGGTTGGAGCTGGCACCAAGATTCTGGTGATGGTAATGCACACGGTTGGAGCTCAGACGATGTTAAAGGTGCTTTCGGTAAGCTAGAAAGCAACATCGTTCGTGAACGCGTTCTGGCAGGTGAGTCGCGTATTGACGGTCGTGATACCACCACCGTTCGTCCGATTTCTGTCCGCACTGGTGTGCTGCCGCGTACTCATGGTTCTGCGCTGTTCACCCGTGGTGAGACTCAGGCCATTGTTGTGGCGACTCTGGGTACTGACCGTGATGCACAGATTATTGATGCGCTGGAAGGCGAGCGTCGTGATCGCTTCATGCTTCACTACAACTTCCCTCCATACTGCGTAGGCGAAACCGGTTTTGTCGGCTCACCTAAGCGTCGTGAAATCGGTCATGGCCGTTTGGCACGTCGTGGTATTGAGTCAGTTCTTCCTGGTGATGAGTTTCCGTATGTGATTCGTGTGGTTTCTGAAATCACTGAGTCTAACGGCTCAAGTTCTATGGCCAGTGTTTGTGGCACCAGCCTTGCTCTTATGGACGCCGGTGTGCCAATTAAGGCGCCCGTTGCTGGTGTTGCGATGGGTCTGGTTAAAGATGGCGATCGCTATAAAGTGCTGACCGATATTCTGGGTGATGAAGATCATCTGGGCGACATGGACTTTAAGGTTGCCGGAACCGCGAACGGTATTACAGCTCTGCAGATGGATATCAAAATTACTGGTATTACCAGCGATATCATGAAAGACGCAGTGGTTCAGGCTAAGGCGGCACGTCTGCATATTCTGAATGAAATGAACGCAGTCATTAGCACCCACCGTAATGAAATGTCTGATTACGCTCCGACCATCATCACGATCAAAATTGATCCTGAGAAGATCCGTGACGTCATTGGTAAAGGTGGTGCAACTATTCGTTCAATCACTGAAGAGACCGGTGCTAGCATCGATATCGACAATGACGGTACTGTGAAGATTGCTTCTGTAATGGCCACACACGGCCGTGAGGCGCTGAAGCGTATCGAACTGATAACCGCTGAGGTTGCCGTTGGCACCGTCTATGAAGGCCGCGTAGCGCGTCTGATGGACTTTGGTGCGTTTGTTACCATTCTGCCGGGTAAAGACGGTCTGGTGCACATCTCGCAGATTTCTGAAGAGCGCGTTGAGCAGGTTAGTGACAAGCTTAAGGAAGGCGATATCGTGAAAGTTAAGGTGCTGGAAGTAGACCGTCAGGGTCGTGTGCGTCTTAGCATGAAAGAAGTAGAGCAGGGTTAAACTAATTTAACCCTCGCTTTGCCCTGTTACTCAGGGCAATAAAAAGCCGCATCGCTCCCTGAGCTTTGCGGCTTTTTTATGTTTGGAAGTACGCATTAAGTAACGGCTGTAATTCGAGTCCCAGCACTTTATGCAGGCCCGGATGCTCTGTGAGCCATTATCAAATTAATGATTATGAATGCTTAGAACGCCCCGGCAGGCCTGCTGCAGCTTTCCCGCCAGTGCCGGATCCTGATTGGTTGCACTGGTACGGATCAGGTCCGTCAGTATGTCCGAGGAGAGTAGTGGACCTGTTTCCGGCTCCTGTGCGGCAATAATCTGCAACAGAATGCTGTTGGTGATGTCGCTCTTCGTCGCCTGGTCTTCAACTTTTATGTATTTGCCAGCCAGGATAAGGAGCCGAACATCGTGAAGATTGACATAGCGACTTTGCGCCGTGTCATAAAGTCGCCGGTTTGCGTATTTCCGAATGAGTCTTGGGTTACTGTCCATAATTATAAACCCCTGTTTTAATCGCAGGTTATAGAATTCCGGCGAGATTAATTATCGGGTCTGCACCATCGCGCAACCCATATATAATGGACACTTGATAGCAGCACTAAGTTCGTCCATTTTACTTAAGATGTCCAATTTCAGGTCTTTCCAGAACCCCTCGCAGCGGCTCTATGCTCCAGCTATCCCTTGCCCAGAGCCAGATTTCGGCGATTCCGGCATTTTCGAGTTCAATGGGTGGACTCAGTCCTAGAAACCGCATTCCCCGCAGTAAATTGACCCCGGCGAGTGCGAGGTCCAGTTCATCGGCACCGCCGCGTTTGCAGAGCTTTTTACCGCTGGCATCGGTCGCTATCGGAAGATGCATATAGCTTGGTTCGACATAGCCGAGGCGTTGTTGCAAGTGAATGTGGCAAGCGGTCGACATCAGCAGATCGCTGCCGCGAACGACATCAGTGATATTCTGCAGGGCATCATCGACAGTAACGGCTAAATGGTAAGCCGCGAGGCCATCGCCACGACGAAGCAGAAAGTCGCCAACATTTTTATGCAGATTTAGTTCGGTATGACCCTGTAATTTATCGTTGAAGCTAACCGCATGTTCGTCGGTGCGCAGTCTGATGGCATGTCGCGTATCGAATGAATGGTTTTTTTTACTGCAGATGCCTGGGTAAATTAGCCCCAGCGGACCGGGCTTCGCCAAACCACTAAGTTGCTTCCTGGTGCAGTGACAGACGTAGGCGAGATCACCCGCGTGAAGTTCACTCAGCGCGCTAGCGTATATGTCTAAGCGGGTGCTTTGCCATAGGGGTTCTTCATCCCATTCAAAGCCGTGCGCATCGAGTGCGCGAAGAATATCCGTATCGGCACCCGCAACTTCGCGTGGAGGGTCGAGATCTTCTATCCGGACAAGCCACTCACCATCATTGCAGCGCGCTTCTAAATAGCTGGCAATGGCTGTGACCAATGACCCAAAGTGCAGGGGCCCTGTTGGTGAAGGAGCGAAACGACCCCGGTAGCCTTTATTCTGCGAGGCTTGCGGCCGGTTAGGCTCCTCCCGGCTGGTCATTTGCAACCGCAGGGAGTCTGTAGCAGTGATTTACCGGTAACGATCGTCATTGTCACGGAATTGTCTTTCCGCAAGTTCACGGCGTTCCTGAGCCTCGACCGAAAGTGTTGCTACGGGACGGGCTTCCAGGCGACGCAGACCGATTTCTTCACCGGTTTCTTCGCAGTAGCCATAGTCACCTTGTTCAATGCGTTTGAGCGTTGAGTCGATCTTTTTGATCAACTTACGTTCTCGGTCACGGGTGCGCAGCTCCAGTCCGAATTCAGACTCCTGGGTTGCACGGTCGGTAGGGTCGGGGAAGTTGCTGGCTTCGTCCTGCATATGGTGCATAGTGCGATCGACTTCCTGCATCAGTTCGGCTTTCCAGGCTAGCAAAATGCCCTCGAAGTGGTCGAGCTGATCATCATTCATGTAGTGTTCGCCAGCCGTTGATTTATAAGGTGCAATACCATGGATTGCATCTTCTGCATCGCTGAACTGAACGTTGCGTTTACGTTCCGAAACGCGAATGCGTTTGGGCGGGGTGGGTTTATTAATAACTCGCTTCTCTTTAGGCTTTTTAACGGCCTTTTTCTTGGTGCTAACCTTTTTACTACTGACGCTTTTAACGACAGGTTTTGCCACGGCCTTTTTCTTAGCGGCGGCCTTAGTCGTACTTACAGCTTTCTTCTTGGAAGCTGTTTTCTTAGTCGAGGCTTTTTTTACGGCTTTCTTCTTAGAAGAGACCTTTTTGTCGATCTTCTTGGCGCTTTTCTTCTTAGAAGAGGCCTTTTTATCGACCTTCTTGGCCACTTTCTTCTTAGAAGAGGTCTTTTTGTCGGCTTTCTTAATGACTTTTTTCTTAGAAGAGGCCTTTTTCTCGACCTTCTTGGCCACTTTCTTCTTAGAAGGGGTCTTTTTATCGACCTTCTTGACCACTTTCTTCTTAGAAGCTGCCTTTGTCTTGCCCGCAGGTTTATTAGCAACCTTTTTGGTCGCTTTCTTGGTACTGACCTTGCCCACCTTCTTATTGGCGGTAGCGGCCTTCTTTACAGGCGATTTCTTGCTCGCTGATTTTTTGGGAGATTTCTTCCTAGAAGCCATGCGGAATCCCTTACTAAAAAGTCTGAAAACGCGGCATTATACATAGGCAGCGGCGCTAGTGAAGCCTTAATTTATAGCAGTTGCTGATTTTGGTGCTTTTTGGTGCTTGTAGCACCCTAGACTCAGTCTTAGCATTACGCGGGTTTAACCCGATGAGTGCGTCTCAGATATCACCGTTAGGGATTATTAAGTGAATTGATCAAGCTGTCTGACGGAGTCCAATCAGCAGCAGTGTGTTCAGCTATTACGTCGGTATAGACGCCGCCGCGCACGTTGAAATCGGCTGTCACCCGCAGGTATCTGGGGGCAATGGCGGCAACCAGGTCCTCGAGTATTTTGTTGGTAACGGCCTCATGGAACGCCCCTTCATTGCGATAAGACCAGAAGTAGAGTTTCAATGCTTTCAATTCGATACAGTGCTCTGCTGGCACGTATTCAAGCCTGATGGTGGCAAAGTCGGGTTGTCCGGTTTTGGGGCAGAGGCAGGTGAACTCGGGGGTTTCGATCCGAATAATATAGTCCCGTGATGGATTGGGGTTCTCAAATGTTTCGAGAACCGCATTTTCCGGCGTTGGCTGCGGTGTCGCTTTTGACATGAATCTTTACCCTGTGGATGTGGCTCACAATCGTGTGCCAAGTCGTTTTTTTTACTTTACACTACACAACTGTTGTCGACCATGAGCGGATGCCGTTCATAGGATTATTATAATAGGCATCATTGGGGGGTGTGACCTGCTGATCGTCCTGATCAGCATTCAGGCTATCAGCTTTCCGATGTTGTCAGATAGCCATTAGGCTTCAAATTAGCGGGTTAATAAATAGTGCGTCTAAGCAAACTTAAGCTGGCAGGCTTCAAATCATTCGTCGATCCAACCACCATTTTGCTGCCTAGCAATCTCGTGGGCGTTGTCGGACCGAACGGTTGTGGTAAGTCGAATGTTATTGATGCCATACGTTGGGTGATGGGTGAAAGCTCCGCCAAGAACCTTCGTGGCGATAACATGACTGACGTTATCTTTAACGGTTCCTCGCAGCGTAAGCCGGTTGGTTCGGCTTCTATCGAGCTGTTCTTTGATAACAGTGATGGCACCATCACCGGGCAGTTTGCCGGCTACGCCGAAATATCGATCCGTCGCAAGGTCTCCCGTGACGGCACTTCCCAGTATTTTTTGAATAATGTGCGTTGTCGCCGCAAGGACATTGTGAGTATTTTCCTCGGCACCGGTTTGGGTCCTCGCAGTTATTCCATTATCTGTCTCTTATACACATCTGACGCTGCCGAC
>OJHF01000246.1_pt1 | contig 14919 bp, 10 predicted proteins | sample 1594891 | NCBI WGS metagenome assembly OJHF01 (sample SAMN05416737, study PRJEB24817) | seawater metagenome | isolation source: Sea water | place: Canada:Atlantic | collected 2013-07 | reverse complement strand
CGAGATTGCCTCTTGTCTCGTGGGCTCGGAGATGTGTATAAGAGACAGCGCTTTATGCGCCCGTGGTGAGAAGGAGATGAAAATTTACCTGGAAGGCTTACGCCCGCTCAGCTGATAGTCGTATACGGTTCGCCGTTTTGTTAGGTGGATTTAGGCGCTGGTATTGTACACTGATCCTCGGGCAATTCCAGTTAAGTGCCTTTCTGTCGGGGAGTTGCCATAATTATTTGCCCCATCGAGACGTAGGTCATTGAGTATGATAGAGGAAATACCCTACTTATGTGTCGCAAGCACTCGGTATTTCGTAAGCTGCGCCCTCTATTTTGAAAGAGGCTGAACCCCGCAATAGGTTGAGCACTGGCTACCCCCACAGTATTGCGCACCTGTGCTTTGCGGAGACGAAGATAAAAAAACAATCAGTGAGTGATACTATATTTCGCAATTATGATTGCTGTCGTCGCAGCGGTTGAGCGGGTTGAAAGTGATCATGAAGGCCAGAAAACGTAAAATAGAGTCTATTATTAGGAATTAGGGCTATCCTCACATAGCATGTGCCATGGCGTATAAGACACGCACTGCGAGTTGCGTTTAGGATCAGGAGCTAGATTATGGATAAGGATATGTTGGCAAGGATAGACCGGTTGGAGTCACTGGACGAAATCCGGCAACTCGTGGCTAAGTACTCCTTGTCGTTGGATATGCGCGATTTAGACGCACACGTTAACCTGTTCGCTGAGGATATTAGGGTCAGTCGCGAACTGACCGGGCGCGCTCATCTCAAACAGTGGCTTGACGATACCCTGCGCAATCAATTCACCGGCACATCGCATCATATTGGCAATCATGTGATTGAGTTTGATGACCCCGACCACGCGCATGGTGTTGTGTATTCCAAGAACGAGCATGAGACGGGGAAAGAATGGGTGATCATGCAAATGTTATACTGGGACAATTACGACCGCATTGATGGTCGCTGGTATTTTCGCCGTCGATTACCGTGTTACTGGTACGCTACCGACCTGAATAAGCCGCCCTTGGGCGACAACAAAATGCGCTGGCCCGACCGAGAGCCATACGCCGGAGCGTATCATGATCTGTGGCCTTCCTGGCAGGCTTTCTGGGCCAATCCTCCGGATGCCAAAGCGCCGGGGGTTGCAGCCCCCGCGCCATTGGAAGAGTTCTTGCGCACCATGCGTGGAGACGTAACTGAACCGAAAATCCGCGTGCGCTAGACGATTAATACACAAAGCGACTTAGCGGACAGAGCCGCCTCCATCCACCGACAAAATTTGCCCGGTAATAAACGAAGCTCGGTCACTGGACAAGAAGCTTACCGCGTCTGCAATCTCCTCAGGTGCTCCTAAGCGATTCATTACGGATTTCTTTCTGAGCCCGTCCTCCTTATCGGGCTGCTCCTCAAAGTATTGTTCTAAGCCTGGAGTGAGAATGACGCCAGGAGACACGGCATTAATACGAATACCCTTGGCACCGTACTCCGCAGCGGCGCTCTTCGTGAGGATGTTGACTCCACCTTTAGCGGCGGCATAGGCCGTATTAAACGCTTGACCTCGCAATGAAGCGTTGGAAGAGATATTGACGATTGCACCGCCACCATTTTCCAGCATTGCGGCAATCTCGTACTTCATACATAGCCAGGTGTTAGTGAGGCACATCTCGAGGGTTTGATCGAAGATGCTGCGCTCGTACTCGTGTACTGGGCCGCTACCACGACTCACTGCCGCGCTGTTACAAGCGATGTCGAGACGGCCATAGGTGGTGAGTACAAAATCTATTGTGGTCTTGACGGCATCTTCTTTACTGATGTCGCCGTAGATGAAGCTTGCGGTACCTCCGGCATTTGTAATCAATTCCACTGTTTGCTGTCCCATCTCCTCATTGAAGTCGGCCACCACAACCTTGGCACCTTCGCGAGCGAACGAAAGCGCAATAGCGCGTCCAATGCCTTGGCCGGAACCTGTGACCAAGCCGATTTTGTTACTCAATGCTGACATGACTAGCTCCCGTGTACTGCGACTGTATGTGTGGATGCGTTTTCACGCAGTGCAATCAAGACCATGGGTACTACTAGGATGGCTGCTATCAGCCCGGCCCAAAGGCCTTTAAAGACCGCGTAGTATTCTGGGCTAATGGTCTGGACGCCAAATAGGTAGAGTCCAGTGAGGGTCACTGGGGCGATGATCAAAATACCTATCAGGCCAAATAGCAATGCGCTTTTTGCTGTGCTGGCGGGGAAGCGATCGGCCAAAGACTGCATAAAGGACGATGGGCCCAAGTTGATCGGTTGCAGCGTTCCTTTATTGAGTTTACTGCGCTGCAGTGGAATGACGATAAACGCCACGATCAGTGGTAAAAGAAACGCAGTCGCCACCACATCGACGGCAAAGGAGTCGTCTCCGCTCCATTGTAAGCTGCCCCCACCTTTCATCAACAGCCAGGCACTAAGCCCATTAAAAATAGTGTTGGATCCACCGCAAACCCATACTTCATGTAAAATATGCCCACTACTATTCTCTACGCTACTCATTTTTTTAAGCTCCCCGTTACGTCATCGTATCATTGCGGAAGGTCTCATGGTATGTGACGGGCTAGGCTAGGGTAGGACTCAAACGATCAGTTTATTGCACATATCCGATCAGACAGCTGGAGGGCACTTGGAGAGGATTAAAGTGAGCCAATGTTGTGCTAGAATCAAAAAATAATGAGATAAGACCGGACTCGCTAACTGCGGTGGAAGTTGAAACTCTGATGGCCGAAATTACCGTACCTGCGAAAAAATTTGTACGCCTCTTTGATTACATGGAGCGAATTGGTATCGATGTGCCGGCTGTGGCGGCCTCTGTGGAACTTAGGCCTGATCGAATAGCAGCCCTTGCGCCAGAACATACGCTCCCTGCTTTACAGTATTCTCGGTTATACAAGGCCGCAGTGGCCGAAATGGAACAGCTGGAACAGGGCCTAGTCTGGGCCGCTGGACTTGGGGGCGAGGCATTTGAGCTGATGTGTCACTGCATGGTTGGCGCACGCACGCTGAGGGACGCATTGCAACTTGCTGAACGTTTCGACGGTCTGCTGTATCCGCTGAATGGCTATCGTGTGCGCTTGTTGGAAGACCCGTCTCTCAAAACGGTGCGCTTAAGTTACGAAATTGAGGTAGCAGAGTCTGAGACGACACTGATCCCCGAAGACTGGGACAGGTTCAGGTTTCGTTTGACTGCTGCGCGCGCTTCAGGCCTGCTGGTCTGGCATGCGCTCTGTGGTTGGCTGATCGGTCAGGCGCTTACCTCTGCAGAGCTGCGTGTTGATGCGCCATTTCTTAACCAAAATTACCATGACAGTCTGGCGCGCACTATCAGCGGCCCGGTGTACTTCGATGCAGATGAAAACACCTGTAGCTTTGATCGAGTACTTTTGGATCGTCGTGTGGTTCATACGCCGGAGTCACTGTTAGACTTTTTCAAGAACAGCGTATATCACCTGATTGCTATGGATAGAGTTCCGGCAAGTACCAGTGCTGCGATCAAATCTCTGGTCACTATTGATCTACACGACGGCATGCCCTCCTTTACGTCCGTTGCGGCTATGCTGTATATGTCCGAGTCTAGCCTCAGGCGTCGTTTACAGGCAGAGGAAACTAGTTACCAGACGATAAAAGATGAAGTGCGCTGTCAGGTGGCCATCGACAAGCTATTGAATGAAGACTCTCGCGTAGCAGACTTGGCAGAGTTGCTTGGTTTTACTGAACCCAGTTCCTTTGTGCGCTCCTTTAAGAGTTGGACAGGGTATACACCAAAGGCCTACAAGGACATGATTGAAGCGCTAGGCCGTAAGTGATAACCACAGGCTGATCACAGCACTAAAGTTCCATCTGCTGTACCAGTTTTCGTGCATCCAAGATGGCGCCATCGATATAGCCAACCTCACGGCAATCGCCGATTTGGTGAATACGAGCGCTGCTCCCCGCCAGTTCCTTCAATAGGCTGTCATCCGGCTCCGCCCCCATTGCAATGATGACTTGTGTGCATTTTCTCTCCTGCACCTCTCCGTCTAGTGAGAACCTGATCATGTGTGCTCCGATCTCCAGATCTCCCACAGATTTGTGCAGTTCTGCGCCATCTTCCCCGAGCAGATGGAGTACACGCGCTCGCCTTACTATCGAAAGCTCGGCACCGAAGGAGGGGCCAGGCTCGAGTACAATCACTTTACGATTACGTTCGACCAAAAACTCTGCAAGTTCTAGTCCCACCAGACCTCCGCCAATAATGAAGACTTCGCGGCGAATCGGCATCCAGAGCTTGCTAAGAAAACGCATTAGGCGAATATTACGCAATAGTTGACTGAGACGCCCTATCTTCACCAGAAGCTGTTGTAGCGTTGACAACTTTGCTATCGCCGCAGGGCTATTACCCAATAAAATTCCATGCAGCTGGTCACCGTCGAACACATGGCGCTGCTCCTTGCCCCTAATTGCGGGAGCAACCCGTTTCGCGCCTGTGGCAAGAATGATGTGGTCGGGGTCAAGAGTGTCTATATTTTCACGATTGGCTGTGGTGCCCAGCTGAATCGCGATGGGCAGCGCGCGAACAGCGTTCACAAGATAATGTACTAGCCGCTCGTTGGGCTCGTAGGCGAGAGCCGCAATCCGCGCCGTACCACCAAGATCTAGGTCCTTTTCCCACAGGGTGACATGATGACCTTTCTTGGACAGCAGCCGAGCTGATTCCATGCCACCCGGGCCACCGCCGATCACCAGTACCTGTTGGGGAGAGGCGGTACGAGCAATGATATCACCCTCGTATTCGCGACCGGTATTGTGATTGACGGCACAGCAGACGGCGCGATTGATGAATATCTGACTCACACAAATATAGCAGTAGATGCAGGGGATAACTGACTTCTCATCGCCTGCGGCAAGTTTAGCCGGCAAGTCGGGGTCAGCAAGTAATCCTCGGCCCATCGCCACGAAGTCAAAGTAGCCAGCAGCAATCCCACTGTCGCCCACGTCAGGCTCAATGCGTCCTACGCCTATGACCGGGATTGAGACCGCCTGCTTGACGGCTTTCGCAAAGGCAATAAAACCGCCTGGGTCATGCACCAGTGGTGCCTCGGTAAAAGCTATGGAATGTGCCACATTGCCATATGCGCTGACATCGATAGCATTGGCTCCGCTACGTTCACACAGGTAAGCTGTTTCGACGCAATCCGGCAGCGTAATGCCACCTTCGACTCGGAATTCTTGGGCATCCAGTCGAACCAGAATGGGGAAATCGGGTGCGGTAGCCTCACGAACGGCAGTAATGGTTTCGAGCAAAAAGCGAGCCCGATTTTCACTTGAACCGCCGTAGTGGTCTGAGCGCTGATTGGTGTAGGGGGATAAAAAATTAGCTAAAAGATAGCCGTGTCCAGCATGCAGTTCGATGCCGTCAAATCCTGCTTGCCGAGCCCGCGCCGCAGCAGAGGCGAAGCCCTGACTCGTTTCCGCGATCTGCTCGGGCGTCATCTCATAGTACTGGGGGCCAACGCCGTCGGCCCCGGCGCCCTTAATGAAACTCTGCAGCTCGTCGTTGGTCAGTACCCTGACCATATCGCTACGCGATTTCTTCACCGCTGAGGGTACCGGGATGGGGCGACCAGCGATGGTGTCGGCCTGAGATATACTGCCACTGTGGTTTAGCTGGGCAATAATTCTGGCGCCATGCTGATGGACGCGGCGTGTGAGTTCACTCAGCCCCGGTATGAAAACATCATTTGAAAAGCCGATGGTATTTGGCATACTCGCGCCGCGGGGCCAAAGTGCGGCCGATGTCTCCAGTACTATCAGTCCAGCACCGCCTTTCGCACGAGCTTCATAGTAGCTTATGAGACGTTCCGTGGTGTGCCCATCCTCTGCCGCAAAATTAGTCCCCATGGCGGCCATCACAATGCGATTACGCAACTGCAATGCACCGATTTTACCCGGTGAAAGTAGGTGTCCGTAACGATGTGACATAGGCTATGCCTGGTTAGACTAAATAAAAGAATATGATGTTAGACGGCCAAAAAAAATCTCACAGAACCCTTCAAGCCAAATGTATAAACATTTTCGGCCTTCCTTGGTGGGCACAATCAGAAGGTCGCAGAAAAAGATGACAGTATTATTCGGGCTGGCGAAATCAATACGTTAACAACGCTCTGTAGTCGACAAACGCTGAACACCTACCTCTGCACAAATAAATACACAGCTATATATTGGTGTGGAGATCTTCCTTCAGAAGGTGTTTCAGCACCTTACCCGCAGCGTTGCGGGGTAATGGATTCTCCAGCATCGTCAGGCTAGACGGCATTTTAAAGGCGGCCAAGTGTTGCGAGGCAAAATTTTTGAGAGCCTCTTCGGTTAGTGATGCGCCGGCTTTCGGCACCACCACCACCACAACTTTCTCACCCAATTTTTCATCTGCAATGCCAAAAGCCGCCACCTCTTGCACGGCAGGGTGCTCACACAGCACCGCTTCAATTTCAGCCGGGTAGATATTCTCTCCACCGCGAATAATCATGTCTTTGGCCCGATCAGACAAGTATAGATACCCTTTTTCGTCAAAGTACCCGATATCCTCGCTATCAAACCAGCCATCTCGGAAGCTTTTCTTATTAGCATCGGGTCTTCTCCAGTAACCGCTGATCACTGTCGGGGTCTTGATCCAGATGCGGCCCGGTCTACCTGCAGGTAGTTCGGAGCCGTCCTGGTCACAAATTTTTAGTTCAACCGTGGCATGGCAAAAGCCGACGCTGCCAGGATTATCGATGAATGCTTGGCCGGTGAATGCCGTACCAATAGAATTGGTTTCTGTCATACCCCAGCCCGTTCCTCCGTACATATCTTTCACCTTTTCACGCATCAGGACAGCAACTTTCGCGGGCGTTGCCGAACCCCCTCCCCCAAGGCTGGAAAGACTACTGGTGTCGTGCTGGTCAAACTCGGGTGACTCGAAAAGCTGTAACAACATTGATGGCGCTGCACTGAGTATGGTGATCCGCTCCTGCTCGATAAGTTGTAGGGCCGAAAGCGTGTCCCATTTGTACATCATGACAACCTTTCGCCCCGCACGGAGCGCCGTAAAAAATATGGCATGCAGCCCACTGACGTGAAATAAGGGTACCGCTAGCATTTGCGATGGTTCAAACTCTTTGGAAAACATTGCACCAATCAGCTCTGGATTGGCCATCGCGCACGCAGTCCCCGTACATTCAAAATTTATTATGGCCTGACAAAGCGCGCGATGGGTGGAGACTGCGCCCTTGGGTTGTCCTGTAGTACCTGATGTATACATAATCAATGCGTTGTCTTCGCTCTGGATGGTGACATTTGGCCGCGAAGCATTTTTGCTATCTGCGATAAAGTCTTCCAATGTTTGCTCAAACTTAAGAGCTGAAGGCGCACTAGAACGGGCGATCACGGCGTTAATATTAGACTCTGCAAGTCCTGCCGCCATGAGGGTGTGGCGCTGTTGATCACAAAACACAGTCTTGCACTCACTATCGCGCGCTGCGAACAAAAGATCCCGCCCAGTACCCCAACTGTTGATCGGTACTGCCAAGGCGCCAATTGATGTAATAGCAACGAATGTGCTGAGCCATTCGGGGTAGTTTCGCATCGCAATACCCACGCGGTCACCGGGCACTATATGATGTTTGGTCGTCAAGGCATCAGCCAGTGACCACGCTTGCTGGAAAAATGTATTAAAACTCCAGCGCTCGCCCTGATAGATGATAAATTCACTTTCGCCGTGGGCGGCAGCTGCGAAATAGACCTCTTGCAGTGTTTTTGGCGCGTTTTTGTAAACTGTGTAGTCTACGTTGTCGATTGAGCATCGGGTGAGCTCAAAATCGCGGCCCGCTCCCGTGAGTGCTGTAACCGATCTATCGTATGCTAACTTACTCTCGTCCATTTCTTTCTCCTAAAGGGGTATGCAGCGCGACCTAATAATATTGGAAGGGGTCAACTCCATTTTAAGGCCAGTCTATAGAAAACTAAGGATGTGTATATATTTGCCTAGCAAATCTAATCGAATTCGGGAAGAAGACACAAAGCACAACCGTTCGTGAACCGTCGATTCAGGCACCAGTAAGAGAGCCCGATGCCTTAGAAGCGCGTTGGCGGACGCAAATATGCACATTTGGGCCGCGAGGGGCAAGGGGTGACTCTATTTGTTCATAAATATGGTCTGCTTTGCTATGTCCTGTTTTTTACAAACTGAGCATAATTTTCAATTATTGGTCCTTAGTTAACCGTCAGAGACGGCAAAGTCAGATCTATTACGGAGGCATTCGAAATGCGCATAAAAAAGTATAAGAGCTCAGTGTTATCCATGGCAGTGGTTTCCGCCTTAGGAGTTACCGATTTTGCCCAGGCCCAAGTGCTAGAGGAAGTCGTTGTAACGGCTCGTAAGCGCTCGGAAAATCTTCAAGAAGTGCCGATGGCCGTAAGCTCGTTCAGCGCTGCACAGCTTCGTGCAGCTCAAGTAGATGGCATTCTTGATTTGGAGCGCATGACGCCTAATGTCACATTGACTGAGACCGGTGGCCTGGTGGCGGGTGCTATCCAAGTATTTATTCGCGGTATTGGTAATGACGCCGGTTTCGATCAGGGTGTCGGCATCTACGCTGACGATGTTTACCTCAATCGCACCACCGGCGCTTTGTTAGAGGTGTTTGATATAGAGCGAATTGAAATACTCAAGGGTCCTCAGGGCAACCTTTATGGCCGTAATACTATAGGCGGCGCGATTAGATTTATCTCTAAAGAACCCACAGAAGAGCTGTCAGGAAGAGTAGAAGTGTCCGCTGGTGATTATGACATGATGAGGATCAGGGGGAATGTCTCCGGTCCCATCATTGGCGATACTTTACTCGGTAATTTTGGTGCTCTTTATAAAACTCGCGACGGTATTCAGACCAACACGTTTAACGACGGCGATTATTGGAGCGAAGACGTGCAGGCCTATCGGGGTAGCCTCGTATGGCGAGCCACAGACGCCTTAAAAGTGAAGCTCGCAGCCGACTACTCCAAGGACAAGTCTGATCCAAGTATTCCGAATCGAGTCGCGGTTGATGCCGGGGCGCTAGAAGGAATCGATTTTGTTATCGGAGGCGCTAATACGTATCTGGGCCCAGGCACTGGCCTGACCAACATTCCTAATGATGCTTCTATGCCAACAGACATAGACACAGTGTCGAGTGAGTTTGTGGAAGGCTTTGCACAGTATGAAATCGAGGCAACGACAGTGGCCATGACGGTAGAGTGGGCGCTTAACGATCAGTGGAATCTCAAATCCATAACCGCCAACCGGAGCATGGATAATACGCAGCCCTATGATTTCGATAACACTGATCAGCAGTTTATTACGACCATTAACAATCGAACATCGGATGACTTCAGTCAAGAGTTTCAGGCCAATTTCGACTCAGATAATATCAATGCTGTAATGGGTCTGTATTATCTGGATGGGACGCAGAAATCGCCTCAATTTACTAACCAGTATGAGCGTCTTCGCGCCGTTCAATTTCAAACAAAAGATACCACCAAGGCTCAGAATGACATAGAGTCTAAGTCAGCCTACGCTACTGTAGATTGGAACATTACAGAGGAGTGGCAGCTCTCTATTGGTGGGCGCTATACCGAAGACACTAAGAAGCAGACTCAGCGTGCGACTGTCACAGAGAACCTGTTTGCGTTTGCCGGACTGACGGGTTTTCCGCAGGATGCAGTTGTTTCCGTGGCGCCGGGACAGGAAGCTAATGCAATGCAGAGTCCTTTGTTCGCCTACTGGGCATCAGAGTTCGCGCCGCCGGGGTTTAACTCTGAGTTCACCACGCTGACTTATCCCGAAAATACTGACGCCGATGAGTCCTGGAGTGAATTTTCGCCTAGTGCACGCATCACCTGGTTTATTAATGATGATTTGATGGCGTATACGGCTTATCAGCAGGGGTTTAAGTCTGGTGGGTTTCAGAATTCGGGCGGCCTCACTACAGTCTATGATCCAGAGACTGTGGATGCTTACAGTATCGGACTGAAGAGCACATGGCTTGACGGCACCCTGCGGCTCAATACCGAAGCATTCTATAACGACTATAAAGATAAACAGCTGTCGACTATTGTCTTAAATGGCGCCAGCCTTGACCAAAGTGTTGGTAACGTCGGAGAGGTTGAAACCACCGGTGCTGAGGTAGAGCTGATGTGGCTGCCGCCAGTTGACGGCTTGATGGTTGGGATCAACGTCGGCTATCTTGATACCGAAATTAAATCTTATGAGAGTGGCGGTGAAAATATAGCCGACAAAACAGCGCTAGGTTTTTCACCGGACTGGACCGCGCAGGGTAGAGTCAGTTACGCGTTTGATGTCTCAGACTGGGGTAGCTTGACGGCGTCCACCGACGTCTCCTATCGCGACAGCGCTTATACTAACTCGCCAATCGATACGACGGACGCTCTGGGTGAGTCCCAGTATCAGGATGCTTATGTCATTTGGAATGCGATCCTTTCATTCCGCACTCAGGATGATCGTTGGGATGTATCTTTGGAAGGTAAAAACTTAGATGACAAGCGGGTTCTGACCAATACCTATGTAGTTGGGCCGTTTGTCGGCGGCGGCTACAATATGCCGCGCACTTGGGCAGCTTCCGTCGCGTATAACTTCTTCTGAGTCCTTGCGGATTCGTTAGCCGCGCCTCAAGCGGGTGCGGCTTTTTTTTGAGCCAAATAAAAGCAATGTCGCGAGTTATCGATAGAAAAGTAGACCTCCTTGCGGCCGCTATCCTCATGTGAGTGACGTTGAGTTCGGGTGTTTTTAGGGTCGTAGCCGACTCTGATGTTAGATTGGAAGTACTTTTTATAAATTCGAATGCTGGACAGATTTAGAGCGCCGCGGGCTCAGTGTATAGTGGTATTCCATTAATAAAGTTGCTGTGAGTATGTTAAATAAAAAGGTATCGTTAGAGCAGCAGTTAGAAAGTCTCAAAGGGCAGCGTAAAGGCCCTTATTTGAGCCATAACCCTGTTAGCGCGACGCAGATCTGGCAGTGGTGCTCAGCGATGGGCGATAAAAACTCACGCTACTCACCCGGAACCGATCAGGTCGCGCCTCCTGCAATGATGCAGATGTGGACGATGCGCGATATCAGCGACCGCTATGCGCCGAATTCAACCGATGCTCCCCCGTATCACGTTTTTGATGAAATGAGCACAATGGGCTATTCGTCTAACGTTGCTGTCAGTTATGACATCAGCTTTCATCGCTACTTGCAGATTGGTGAGCGCGCGAAACATTACACTAGCATTGTGAAGATCAGTGATAAAAAATCGACGTCACTTGGCGAAGGGTTTTTTGTGACCGAACAACTCGAGTACTTAACGGTTGATGAAAAACCGTTTGCAGATGCTCTGATTACTTACTTTCAGTATCAGGCAGCTGAGGGAAAGGCTGAAGAGAACACACACCGCCACAGTAAGCAGATGGAGGCAGGGCCACCCTTGATCAGAGGGCTGTCTAGTGAGCAGACTGACTCTACAGATATAGAAATATCCGCCCTTCACGTGGGCGATCGATTACCAAAGGTTGTTATCCCCATTACCCACAGGCTCATCGTAGGTGGAGCACTAGCAACACAAGATTTTACTCCTGTGCATCACAATGCGGGCATAGCACAGGCTGCTGGAATGCCAGACATTTTCATGAATATTCTGACGACCAGCGGACTGGCTGCTCGCTATCTGGGTGACTGGGCTGGTGCGAATAGTCGCTTGGAAAAACTTCAATTTGATTTGAGGGCGCCTAACTTTCCCGGGGATGTCATGGTGATGACGGGGGAGGTCGTTGCTCTGACGCTAGAACCTTCGGCCGATTTGGTGACAGTTGCATTCACAGGGGAAAATAGTCTAGGCATGCATATATCGGGAAGCGCCACGCTGGCACTTTCAGGGAAAAAACAGAGGCTATAGGACAACCAATATGACTAGATCACGCTTTAAAGGAAAGGTCGCTATTGTTACAGGCGGCAGTATGGGGATCGGCAGGAGTACAGTACTGCAGCTGGTAGAAGAGGGTGCTCATGTCGTGACTTGCGCCCGCCGTAAGCCCAAATTGGACGAGCTGGAAGAAGCCTCGAAAAAGCTGAGCGGCAGCTTCACTGGCCATGAATTGGATGTTGGCGATACCGAGGCTTTCGCCAGACTCATTAATGAGACGGCACAACAGTATGGTCGGCTGGATGTACTGGTCAACAACGCGCCATCCGTTATAGGGGGCATGGTCGTCGATCAGACTTTGGATCAGTGGCGATCGAATTTCGGCATTGGCGTTGATAGTGTCTTTATTGGTGTGCAGGCGGCATTGAGGATTATGATTCCTCAGGGTAGTGGCTCGATCGTCAATATCTCATCGGTGAGTAGTCTTCGGGCAGGGATCGCTTCGGGTGCTTATGGCGCAGCCAAGGCCGCACTTAATCAATTTAGCCTATGCGCGGCTATGGAAGCGGCCCCCCACAACGTACGTATAAATGTGGTTGCCCCCGGCGCCGTTGAGACGCCGGGGCTCAATGCGGCCACCATGAAAAATGACGCGGTGAAGAAAATAATTACTGACGCAATCCCGATGCTGCGAGCCGCTACAGCTGAAGAGGTGGCCCACGCTATCTGTTTCCTCGCCTCCGACGACGCCTCTTTTATTACCGGCGTAGTATTGCCCGTCGATGGAGGAAAAGCCCCGCAGTTATATGTGCCTGCTTTTGATATTACTAATTTGGACAATCAGGCCAAAGATCGATAAAGGTGAGGAAGTGATTCGCTACCATGCGGTGTAAGAGAGTCTATTAGTGCTCTGATATGTCATGATTGACGACGGTATTGTAAGTTGCAAGGCGATTAATATGGGTCGATTGTTCTATATAGTATTAGCATCAGTGAGCTTGCAGATCGGTTGCAGCTCGTCTGATTCTGACTCCTTGTCTTCATCCGCGTCTGAATATGGGCTCACTGAAAAGCCTTATACGTCGCTACAACAGGTATGGGTGCCCAAAGAGCCTTCGCCTGAGGTTCGGGCGATGATGGATGATGGCACCTTTACGGTCTACCAACACCCGCAGTACGCAGGAAACGGTCTTGGCGCCAGATTGGAAAGCGGCCTGCCTTGGATAGAGCATTTGGAATTGGCGCCTAATTTTGCAGCGCAGGGTGCCCAGCGATCAAGTCTTGCTTATATTTTGGTGATCGCAGACCCGCAGATCATTGATGAAGAGTCACCCATAAGAATGGACGGCTATGCCAATGTGTATCGGCCTGGCGGGCAACTGACGCCCCAAGTTTTTGAGGCTAATATTCGCACTGCACGGCGTATCAGCGACAGGAGCAGCAGGCCGTTTGATTTCGCTATTATCGCGGGCGACCTGACGGACACCAGTCAAAAGAATGAACTCGACTGGATGATCACGGCGCTGAATGGCGGCGTTATTGATCCCGACTCTGGCGTTGATGATGACCCAATCCCTGGCCCTGGGAATGACTACAATGATCCGTTTCTTGCGATAGGGATTGAATCACCGTGGTACGTCGCCCTCGGCAATCACGATGTCCTGCATGTTGGCGGTTTCGGGCTGATTGACAATACCCTGCGAGATGCTGCGCAGGGCGACCACCTGTTTACCGGTAGCAATTTCAGCAAGATCTGGGGGGGCTATGTGGCGGGTGATACGGCAGATCATCAGGTCGTTCTAGATGCCAGTGTTACGACACCCCCAGATCCCGCCCGAATACCACTCAATGAGACAGAGTTGCTACAAACGCTTTACGAAGCCGGAGGTGCGCCGGCGGGCCATGGTTACAGTCCAGAGGATATTGCAGCCCAAAAAAGCTATTACAGTGTTTATCCCGTTGCAGATAAACCTATCAGGATGGTTGTCTTGGACTCGACGGATGCTGCAAAGAATACCCCTTTGGGTTCTATGGATGAGCACCAATTTACATGGTTGCATGAGGAATTGGTGAGTGCTGCTGATCAGCATGAATTGGTTATCGTGGTCTCGCACCACCGCCTGCAAGACTTTGACGATAAAAGTAAAGTCTCTGGTGAAATGGTAAAGGACTTATTGGTGAGCTCGGACAACGTGATTCTCCATCTCACCGGGCACGGCCATAGAGACAGGAAAAGCTTACAGACGGCAAACGGCGAGGGTGGTTTTTGGGAGTTAATGACAACATCCACGATAGACTTCCCGATGCAGAGCAGAGTTTTGGAGCTCGTGGATGAAAATAATGGCTACCTGTCGATTTACGTAACTAACGTTGGCCACAATTCAGCTGCGACTACATTGGCCTCTAAGGCACGGCAGCTGGCGGCAGGGAAGTTGGCTTTCGGCACGACATTTTTTGATGGTGATACGGTAGCTTTTTGGGAGGACGAAGTTCAGGCGCAGAATTTATTGTTACGGGTAGCGTTGCCGGATGATATAAGCAGCAATTTGGCTACGATTTCCGACTGGCCCGACACTATTGAATCTATTCACACCCTGTCACATTTTTGAGAGGACTGCACCCAGTATTAGCGTGATGAATGTTGTAGGGACGGCGGGGTTAGAACAAAGGGGGTACGGTAGGGGGCTCGGCAGTGACAGTCGGAGCCCTTCCGCTCAGCTTGTCCGCTTCGTCGATCCAGCCGCCGCCCATTGCCTTATAGATATTGGCCGATGCTGCTAATACAGCCGCACGTAATTCCGCAAGTGCCAGCTCGGCAGGGAATAGGTTTTGCTGCGCTTGCAGCACAGTGGAGTAGGGGACATATCCCGCATCGTACTGTAATTTAGCGAGCCGCTCGTACTCGGTTAATGCCGATACCTGTCTCTTATACACATCTCCGAGCCCACGAGACAAGAG
>OJHF01000236.1_pt1 | contig 15266 bp, 3 predicted proteins | sample 1594891 | NCBI WGS metagenome assembly OJHF01 (sample SAMN05416737, study PRJEB24817) | seawater metagenome | isolation source: Sea water | place: Canada:Atlantic | collected 2013-07 | reverse complement strand
CTACACAGAGTAGATCGTCGGCAGCGTCAGATGTGTATAAGAGACAGATCTACTTGCTCGTTTTGAGCAAAAACCGCGTTAATCAGGGGCAACGCGCAAACCACCATCAGTATAAATCGTTTCGTCATAGATAAAGAATTTTTAAAAGTTCCCAAATTACTCTCTCCGAGACAAGGGTATTCAGCTGGCGTGCCCCCGTTCTTTGATCTTGAGGACGCCCAAGAGAAGCTTGATCAATGGCGCAAAGATTATAATTCAGACAGTCCGTATGGCGCACTGGGAGAAATGACACCCGCTGAGTTTGCCAACAAACAAAGAACCTCGAAAATCTAGAGCCCAGATCGTCCAGTTCTAGGGGGCACGTCATCTTTGAGCCAACTCTTATGGGAGTTGGCTCGAAGAACGGGGGCACACGAAGTGGAGAGAGCCAGATGCTTTTGTGAGATCGCTGCGTTCCTGCTCCGTCACGCTACCCGCACCGCACCCTCGCGGCGCCCTGCCCTCTCGTGAAATCACTCCGACGTTTTTCTCTTCTAGTCAGCTATTCCGCATGAGCTAAACCCACTTGCATCAAACGCTCCAGCGGCTTCGCTTACAATGCACACAAATTACCCGTCCTCTTTTGAAACTCAAGACAGTAACATTAAGACCTTTTTTTAAAAAAAAGCGAGCTATGAGCAAAGACCCTCAGCAATTAACGGACTATAATCCTGAAGAATAATCTAAGTTCGCCGACTGGATGGGTCACAGTCTGAATACTGCCTTTTCCAAGAATACCGACCCCTACGTTTTGCCAATTTGTGGCTTCAAGAGCTGTTGAACTTTGAAGCTGATAATCCCCCCCATCCTCACCATAAAATGAAATTGAAAGGAAGTTTCCTGAGACGCTACTGAAGGTTGGCACTGCTGAAACTTCAGGCGGTCCTGGGACAAAACGAAAGGCGTCGAGAGTAAAACCAAGTTTATCCTTATGGACCACAAGAGAATAGACAAAGCCCGGCGCGCGCGCCGCCTGTTCTCCGCTAAAGGTAAGCGGATCGCCACCTTCCTCTTCCTCATCTCCAGAAAAGAACTTGACCGAAGATTCATTAGCGTTGCCCGAGGCATCAATGGTAACTGATCGAAGCTCCCGACCACGATAGTAAACTAGATGATTACGTCGAACTGCCACAATATCGCCCCTCGTCTGCCAATCGGAAGTCCAAAGAGGCTCTGTCGGATCGGTTCCGTCAGCTTTAGCTTTCACCCAAAAAATCTTACTCTGAAGAGGACCGGCTCCACCGTCTCCACGGGTTATCACGAAAGCGACACTTCCATCCGTCCCAACATTCAAAGCAGCCCCGAAGATAATCTGTTTCCCCACCCCAATATCATTAAAAGAATACCCCCAGGGATTTTCCAATGACTGAGAGTGAGCAGGTGACCCGATGGCGAACATCGAGATCAAACATAAACTAAGAAAAAAAGTCTTCATGATGAGATAATAGAGCTGATGAATTACAATTAAAAGGAGGAGATTACTTGAAAATAGAACTCTCCGTCTCCCGAATCAACGGATTGGCTTTTCGAGGTCATTTCCTTAACTGCTAAACCGTAGCCGAGTGAAGCCCTCAGTGCATTATTGAACTTAGCATCGAGCCCAAAACCGACTGACCAGAGTGTGTCATCCTGCTCGAAGATGAGAGCGTCGGCATTATTCATCGTCGCAAAATCACTGAAGAATCCGGCTGATAATCCTAAGGGTTTCTCACCTAGATTCGGGCTATCGAAGTGATACTTGTAATCAAGCTTTACCATTAACATACCATCCCCGGATGCCGCTCCCAGCGGGTAGCCACGAACGGTCTGTAATCCTCCAGCAACGTTCAGGAAAGAGGGAGGCAGACGATCTCCAAAGCTGGTATTTGCCGATGCAAATAGTGCCAATTCATGTTGCCGTCCTTCTCTTCCACTCAAAAACTCATCGAGATAGAGACGATACGCGGTATAAAACGAAGCCGTAGCGAAGGAATCCTCAGCAAAGAGACGCCCCTGGCCGGCAAGGGCCAAACCTGAGTCAGTGTTTGCTATGCTAGAGAGATTAGCCTCCACCCGCCCACCCAAGATCAGAGAACTATTTGGAGTCGTTCTAGAATAACGAAGCCCAAGAGATGGAAGTAGGAATCCAGTATTAGCTTCAGGAATTCCGATACTTGTCTGATCCTGTGTGACATCAAGATAACGCAACCCAACAATACTATCCAGATACTGCCCATTGGCATTCCAAAGAGTTTTTTCCCAGCTCACTCCAAGATTAAAACTATTTCCGCCAAAATCAATTCCGGCAGCTCCTGAGAGACCAACGTCTTCTGCAACGAAACGGCTGTAAGAAAGATTGAATCCTAGACGACTGGAGGCTAAATCATCGAGTGGCATCATGTAATCCGCTCCAAAGAAATTACTTTCACCGCCAAAGGTTGAGAGTGCTTTGAGGTGAAATTTGTCATCCGTGACAAGCACATTCCAATGGGTATGATCAAGCGTGACCCGTTCACGGCCGAGGCGTTCGGCACCGTAATTATCAACGGTAAGCGAGGTCATATGCTCAGGAAGCTGTTTCACCCGATATTCTAAAACAAGGTCTCCATCTTCAGGCACGAGCACCGGACGCACTTGTTGACGACTAAAGCGGTTCATTTGTCCAACGGTTCCATCGAGAGCCCTCGCTGAAATGGTCTCACCCACTCCGATCGGAGCGGCTGAAATAATCCGATTACGCTTAGCGTCAGAAATGATCTGATTCTCTTCCATCCCTAAAATCCGGGTCTTGGTGATTCGACCCTCTACGATTTTCACATCAAGTGGCTTCCCATCTAGAGAAGCGCGATATCCCGAGCCCGTCACCACCGCGCGGGTGGCTAGGATTCCTCGTTCTTGATAGAGTGCGCTCACGGCACGTAATATCGCTGAAATGGTAGCAGGTGAAAGGGTCTTGGCATCAAGATCACTCAGTCGATAGGAAAGCCCGGTCGAATCAGGGACGAGTCCCCCTTCGCCTTCTTTTAGCTGCAAAGTAACGGCCATCAGGTCGTCGGTCTGAATACTAGAATTTCCGGAGAACTTCAGCGGCCCGCCGAGGGCAGATCCAGCTAAAAGAGCACCTGCAGTGGCACCGGCTAAGAACTTTACGTATGAGATCATGAACAAGAAGTGGTGAATGGTTAGAAGAAAAAACAGATAAGACTTATTTAATCTCTTCTATGAGCTTTTCAGCGAGGTCAAGGGTCTGAAGATGCAGTGGAACCGCATCGAGTGAGGAGAGAACCGTCTGCTTCTTACTTGCAGAAAGCTTAGCCCATGAATCGAGTGAGAGCAGGCGGACGCCAACGCTCTGGGAAATCGCATAGCTATTAGCGAAAGGATCGATTGAATCGTAGCCGATCTTATCCAGAATCCACTGCTCTTGAGAAAGGTCTTGGCTCATTGCGGCCAAACCAGGGAAAGGCTTAATCTCAAAATCTCCGGGAATAACGGTCAGATTGTAATTACTGAGGCTAAATCCGTTTGACCCTAGAGCAGAAGTGGGATCGGCGACGAATTCACCGGGATAGAGTCCCATCATCGCGCCCGGGTTTTCGGCCACTCCGTTGAGGCTCATGATCGCCAGTGAATCGACACTCTCACCATTTGGGAGAATTGTGTCGCCATCCAAGTCTATGGTCGTGAAAGCGGTCGGGTCGATCTGGTAAAGAGCACCCGCGTAACGCTTGTCGCTTCCAATCACCAGCTCTGCAGCCCGGCGAGTAACACTGTAATCACCGGCGGTGTAGGAAATGTCGTAATTTGAAGCGAGGAACCCACTCGAACCGGCCTGACCGGAGATATTCAACTCATCGGTGTAAGTATTCACCACTGCCGTTGTATCCCCCGGAAGAGTGGTCGCTGCGAAGGAAACGGCATCGATGCTTTCTCCGTTTGGAAGATTAGTTCCTCCGCCTCCGAAGGTATCGATCACGGTGAAGGCGGCATCTTCGAGAGTGTCGGTATTTCCGTAAATCTTGCTCTGATCTTGGGCAGTCAGCAGAATCGCCCGCTGGTTGATAATGTAAGTTCCACTCACTCTCGTGATGTCATAGTTACTCTCGTTGAAGCCATTCGAAGAAGTCAGAATACTGGTCGGAGCAAGATCACTCGCGTGACTCCCAACATTGGAAGTGGCATCTCCAGCCACACTGCTTGTGATTGTGACGGTGTCGATCGATTCGCCATTTGGAAGGGCTGCATCACTATCAAGATCAAGAACGCTGAAGTCTGTTATGCTTGTCGTGACAGATTCTCCATAAGTTTTTGACTGCGGAAGTGCCGTTAGTGCAATAGCCCGCTTATTCACTTTAAGATCACCCGAAACGTAGGTGATGTCGTAATTACTCTCCAGGAATCCATCTCCAGTTCCCGCAGTTCCCACTACCGGACTCTCGATATTGATCTCATCGGTGTAGGTCGTAACATCAGAACTGGTTGAAGCATCCACTCCCGTCGCGGAGCCAATCGTAACATTGGTGACAACTTCCCCATTCGGCAAAGCGCTATCACCATCTTTGTCTAAGGTGGTGAAGGCGGTATCGTCTAAGTTGAGAACGTTCCCGTAGATTTTCTCCTGCTGGCTCGCAGTCAGAGTGATCGCTCGCTGATTGATGACAAGGTCTCCCGTATTGTAGCTGAAGAGGTAGTTCTCTTGGTCAAACCCATTAGTTCCGGTAAGCGTCGAGGTGGCAGTGCTGGTCGGCGTGATGGAAAGGTCATTACTGTAAGTTCCGGTATCAGCGTCGGTCGAGGAATCGACCCCACCGCCACTCACGAGGGTCACGGTATCGATGGTCTCGCCATTTGGAAGGAGCGCGTCGTTATCGAGATCAGTGACACTGAAAGTAGTCGTGTCGAGGGTGTGAACATCGCCGTAGTCTTTCTCTTGTTGAAGTGCGGTGAGAGTCACGGCACGACGGTTGATAACGAGGTCGGACAAGTTGGAGAAGTCGATCGTGTAGTTATTGAGATCAAATCCAGCACTGCTTGTCGCAACACTCGTGGCCTCAAGGTCATCGGCGTAGGTCACCGCAGAGGATGTCGTTGAGGCATCATGAGCTCCGCGGCTGATGACGCTGACGGTGTCAATCGATTCGCCATTTGGAAGGAGCGCGTCGTTATCAAGATCAGTCACGGTAAAGGCTGTTTGATCAAGGGTCAGGGTGTTGCCGTAAATCTTTTCCTGCTGAGTCGGTGTGACCGTGATCGGGCGAGGATTCACTAACACATCACCACTGGTGTAGGTGATGTCGTAATTACTCTCCCGGAACCCATCGCCGGTGCCTGGAGTTCCCGTCACCACACTCCCGATATCGATTTCATTGGAATAAAGACTCGTAGCAGCAGTCGTCGAAGTGGCGATTCCGTTTGTTGAGCCGATCGTAACATTGGTGACTTCTTCCCCGTTAGGTAGAGCACTATCAAGAGCGTCTCCTTGATCGACGACCGTGAAGTTCGTGTCATCGAGATCTAGGGCATCGCCATAGAATTTCTCTTGGCGTCCTGCGATGAGTTCAACTTGGCGTTGGTCAATTATGAGATCGCCTGTTGCAAAAGTGACGTCGTAGTTACTTTCGACAAAGCCATTTGATCCGTTGGTATTATCGAAGGCATTTGAATCGATGCTGATGTTATCGCTGTAGGTTGCAACATCGTCATCCGTGCTGGCAGCACTGCCGTTGGCACTGACAAGCACGACGGTGTCGATCTGCTCACCATTGGGCAGTGCCGCATCTCCACCATCGGTCAGGCCATTATCGAGAACGGTGAAGGCTGTGGTTCCAAGTGGTAGGACATCGCCATATTGCTTGGCCTGACCATCAGGAGTCAGCGTGATGGGACGAGCATATACGACCAAGTCTCCATCGACGAAGCTGAGGTTGTAGTTGTTGACATCAAATCCTCCGCCACCGGTCACGCCCGTCGCCCGGAGTTCGTCGGAATAGGTTCCGATGCTTTCAGTCGTGCTTGCGGCAACATCCACCGGAAGCACACTTTGCAGAGACACGGTGCGGATTGTCTCACCATTGGGCAGTGCCGCATCTCCACCATCGGTCAGCCCATTATCGGTCAGCCCATTATCGAGAATGGTGAAAGCGGTTTCGCTTACATTTGAACTTAGGTCCAGGACATCGCCGTAGGATTTGGCCTGCGGGGATGCGGTGACAGTCACATTGCGTTGATCGACGACGAGATCGCCAGCGACATAGGAAATGTCGTAGTTAGACTCAAGGAACCCGTCTCCACTTCCATCAGTTCCAGCCACTGGACCTGAAATTACGATCTCATCCGCATAAGTTGCGACATCCGAAGTGGTCGATGCGTCCACTCCAGCTGCAGAGTTAATCGTCACATTGGTCACAACCTCTCCATTGGGTAAGGTTGCATCGGAATCAAGGTCCAGCACCGTGAATGCAGTGTCATCGAGAGTCAGAACGTCACCATACTGCTTATTTTGTTGGCTCGCCGTGAGAGTGATTGCTCTTTGATTGACGGTGAGAGCTCCGGTGAGAGCTCCGTCGGTGGTGTAGCTCAAAGCGTAGCCATTGTTGCTGGTCGCTCCAGTCGGAGTGATTGGATAAGATGCGACATTCGCAGCGGTCACGGCCCCTTCCGAACTCGTCGTCACGCCGGTCAGATCAAGCGTATTAGCCGTGGTGTCTTGTAGAAAGGGATTACCCAATGGGACTTGGACAAAATCGCTCGTCTCGACGGTGACAGCTGGGCCGCCCGTTAGAAGATTGAAGGTGTTTCCGTAAGTTTTCGAACCATCTTGTGCGGTAATTCTAACGGTAGGTTGAGATTTGTAATAATAGCGATTACCGGAGATGCCGGCGGTGGGTGTAGGAAAATCTAAACCATTAACATTAACATTAAAGAGCGCGCGGGAACCACTTTGGATCCCGTTGTAGATGTGATTCGTGCCAGAATCATTGTCAGTAGGATTTGGGAGACGGACGGCGAAGAAGCTCTGTGACAAATCATTGCGGGAGATTGCAGATGAGCCCGTGTTGTTTCTCAACAGAGCTGTATCGATGAAAACGTCAGTGCCACCGAAGGTTTGAATAAGTCCACCGCCGAAGGTCACCCCGCTGGTAGCTTTGATATCGACACTCGATGTATTTTCCCCGACGAATCCTGCTAACAAGCCACTGCTTAAGCCATTGAGGATGAGGTTTTCTGCACTAATCTCAATCGATCCTCCATTGGAATCTACAGAAACATTGTTAACGCTGAGGTCTTGCCCGGCTTTGAGAAAAATCGTGCCACGGCCCGTTTCGCCGTTAATTCCAGAGTGTCTAAGATCGCCATTCAGAAGAATATCTCTTCCGGCGGTAAAATCAAAGACGCGCTGACCAGGGGTGAAGTCTTCCTGAAGGTTCTGGACGATGACGTCACCGTTTACGATGAAATCGTGCGTTGCGTTCAAGATCAGGGTACCAGTGTCACCAGAATTGTTCGTGGGAACCTGAATGTTTGCCGCGATCGTAATATCTCCCTCATCAGTATCTGTTGCACTGGTGGTGTCCAATGTGACATCGGCTCCGCTAGCCAGCGTCCCCTCAATCGAGCTTGCCAGCCCGCTATCAATTAAAATATTTGTAGGATCGAGCAAGAAATGACCACCTGATCCGAGCCTGAGTTGCTCTACGAAGCTATCGTAGCTGAAGGTTTTACCAGAAACCTCAATGTGTCCGCCTTGGCCAGCATTGCTCGACGCATCGGCCTGGCCTTTAAAATCAGTATGTCCATCAGACCAGACTACGACGTGTCCGCCTTGGCCCGAGTCAGAACTGGCATCGAGAGTAGCGCTCTCGGTGATCGTGGTGCTTGAAGCGCTTGGAGCGGTGCTAGCCCCTCGATCGGTTCCACCGACTTCGATCCGCCCACCTTGGCCCGAGTCATTCTGAGCCGTGACCGATCCAGAAACCTCTACGCGGCCTCCATCAGAATAAATTTTTGCGCTCTTGCGCGCGGTTACCTTACCCGATTGCTGAATCGCGGTGGCGAAGGCATCTCCTGCGGAAAACATGACATCTTCCCCGTCGACCGTTCCCAAATTACGAATGGCGGTGCCCGCTTTAGAAGATCGAGCCGAGTCTGTGACATCGACAGTGAGCCCCGTCCCACCCTGGCGCACATGGACTTCATCACCACTTGCGACGATGGCGTAACCCTTCTTCGCGACAAGCTCACCTGTGTTCTCCACCTGCTGTCCGAAAAGCCCTACCCCATTCTCAGTCTGAATCGAACCGTGGTTCGTAATGTTTCCGCTGAGGCTGAAGTTTTGAATATTATTCAAGAAGTCGGTATCTGAAATCTGACCAGCTGCCGCCATGAAAATATCAGCACGAATCACGGAATTCGGCCCGAAGGTCACGCCAGCCGGATTCACGAAGTATATTTGGCCATTCGCGGTAAGACTACCGTTCAGCAGTGAAGGATCGGCTCCGGTAATCCGGTTCAGGATGGAGGCCTGGCTGTTCGGCTGAAGGAATTGCACCGATGAGCCAGCTGGGATGTTGAAGTGGGAATAATCCACAATCGCCTTCTGGGTCTGCTGCGTGATCACCGCGCTGTGGGTATCCAAGCCTGAAAAATCGACCTGTCCGGTCACAACCGTAGGTATTGGGTCAATGGGATTAGCTATCAAAGGAGCTAAAGAAGCAGCGAAAAAAGATAAACTCTGCCGAGGAGAAATATGATGATTCATAACAAGAGAAAAAGGGCTGATTACAATATTCTACGGGAAAGGTTTACTGGAAAGAACTAAATTTTAAGAGGCTAATCAAAGTTCGAAAACAGTTCCTAATTGAAGTGGGAGTGGACGTAAATTTTCCTCAACAAGGTAACCGCTCACTGTGATGAGAGTCCCGCCTTGGGAATTTTCAGAAGAAGTCAGAAGAGTCCAATCGTGATAAGCAAGGGGGCCACCGGCTCCGATATTCAAGCGACCAGTTCCAGTCGCGATGTAGGCCGCGTTTTGCGTGATCACCTTATCAGAACCAGAGCCTGCAATCACCCAGTGCGGTGCGCCGGAAAGCTCGATACGATCATTCCCACCCACTCCCGGGAAGGTGGAGACCATTTCGGTAACAGAGTTAATCCCGGTGCCAGGATCATACGTGAAGGTCACTTCACCAATGTCTCCCAGCACAGTGGAGAAGTCGCCCGCAGCCGCGACGCTGCCCGTGTCGATCTGGTCATTGCCCAACCCGCCGATGATCCAGTTCTGACCATCACCTCCCGAGAGGATGTCATTAGTGCCGTCCTGCTGGAAAGAGTCCGTCGATTTAATGATGGCGAAGTGTCCGGCATCGTAGCTCACGCGTCCGCCATCACCGATGAGGACATCATTCCCCTCACCCGCAGTCAGACGATCTGCTCCGAAACCACCGATGAGAATATCATTCCCCTTACCAGTCACGATCACATCATCCCCGGCGGTGCCACTATTGACTGAGCTGACCTCAAGCAAACGATAGTCGCCGGATGGTAGACGTTTTTGGCCGGTAGAGCGACTGTCTATCGCTTCTCCTTCTGCGGATGCGGAGAGGTAGGAAACACGGCCATGATCACCAAAGATAATGTCTTGGTCTGCTGTGAGTTGATTTGCCTCCACGGTGTTGATGATGTCCGAACCTGAACGCCCGAAGACGATGTCATCTCCACGACCGGAGCGAATCACGTCATCATTCTGACCACCAATGATCACATCATCTCCACTACCAGAAGAGATGGTGAGCGGTAAGGTGGAACCGGAAGCATTCACGAAGTCATCATCACGCTGGCCAAGCGACTGGACTGTCTGGGACTCGATCAAGTAACGGGTAGCTTCCCAGACGATATCGCCATTTCGGAAGAAGTTGAAACGACCATTGAAGACGAGGATGAATTGTTGAGGCCTCAGCTGATAGAAGAAGTAATCAGCTCCCTGACGTAGCTCCAGTCCTGCGGAGAAGAGCTTCACTGTTTCGTCAGAGTGGAGTTGGTAATTGACCACGTATTGACGCTGGTCCTGCACTTCTGAGATGCGACCGCGGGTCACACGAGCGAGCTGGACTTCGACGACGCTGGTCCGAGAGAGATTGCCATCGATCTTAAGGTCGATCGCGTTCTGACCCAGCACCGCGCGGAACTGATCGCTTCCGAGACGGACGCCGTCGACAAATACGGCGATTTCATCTTCCGGATTCGTCAGATCGGCAATATTGAGACCACTGCGGAGAATCATACGGTAGTTGAACTCGCCTTGAGTGCGGATGATCAGGTCGGAGTTACCACTCTCGGTGAGGGTTGCAAAGACGTCGTCATTTCCGAGCCCGGTGTCGAGTTCCAGCTCAGCGGCATTCGCGATACGATTTCGGTAAATGGTATTCGTGATATTTACGGTATCATCGCCCGCGCCAGTCTCGATCCTGAAGCCTTCGCGGAAGGTTCCTTCGACCCGGTCGGCCTGGATTGAAATCGGTGCCGGGGAGGCTCCGATAACGAAGAGCTCGGCAAAGGCATCCAGATTAGTAAGGTCCTGACCAGGTAGCCCGCGGAATGGAGGGCGGTTAATGATGGAAACGAAGTCTCCGGTCAGCGATGAGGCATCAGAGATGAGGAGACGTTGATCTCCGGTTCCACCATCGATATTCAAGGTACCCCGAATGCGGTCGAGGTTTCCAATAAAACTCGGATCGCGCTTCGTAAAGTCGAGATCGCTGAGCGAGGAGATATAGATTTCATCATTGCCTCCACCGAGGTCCACATTCGTAGTGGCTGAGGAGCCTTGGATATTCAGAACATTCGCACCATCACCGAGCGTCAGGTCAAACTGCTCGAGATTGAAGTAACTGATGCCGGTCTCTCGGGTGGTGAGTTCCACCGTTGCTCCGCGCAGGTTAGAGACATCGATATCGACTCCGGCAATCGAGAGATCGCGATGCTCACCCTTGAAGGTGAGAAGGAAGCGATTACCGATTTTGACGATATCGAAGTTATTCGTAAATGGCTTGGAAGGATCAGAATTATTCGGATTCAGGATCGGCTGCAGGGCATCGATCAGCTTCTCGAGGGTGACACCGAATGGCAGCGGCGCGGTCGCTTGATCCAGAAGCGTGATGGTGAAGGTTCCGCGATCTGCATTCACAATCTCAAGGAACTGCTGGGTATTTCCGCCGGATGGGTCTTTCTCAGCAGAGGTGCGGGTTCCCACCTCGATACCAGCTTTGTTCGAGTTGGCGTTCGGCAGATTGATGGTGCCGAGATCACCATTGGCGACCAGATTAATCGGCCCAGGATCAGCCCAGCGGATTGGAGCGACATCAGCTCCCGCGAGCTGGCCGATGAATTCGATTCCGTAGGTCTTCGCGCCATCTCCGGTGGAGATCAGGGAGACTGCGACATTTCCAAAGCCGTAGATGTATTCGAGATGTTGTTGAATCTGTGCACTGGAGAAGCGGACATCGAGAACCACTCCAAGTGATCCCGGACGAGCGACACCCGGACGGATGTAATACCATGGGACATTTACATCTCCACGGCTGATCCGGTAGAAGCCAGATTGACCAATGACAGTGAGAGTTTGAACCTCTGAGACAGAACCGAAGCCGTAACCGGTGAGTGAATCTTCGGTGAGTGTTCCGACTTCTGCACTGGAGTCGTTGGAATCGTCAACCGTCATACGATCCGTTCCGGCACCACCATCGAAGAGGAGGTGGCCCATGATGGTCTCAAGGCGACCCTGCGCGTCGGTGATATTTCCACTCAGGTCAGAAGTCGCGATATGGATGGTGTCATCACCAGCATCACCCTCGATATTGAGGGTGCCAGAGGTATTGCCGATCGCGACAACGTCATCCCCCTCTCCGGTGTTGATCGTCGTCTTACCAGCGTGAGTGTCTTCAATGACGAGGCTGTCATTTCCAGTGCCTAGCTCGATGTTCAGCTCCTCGAGTGACGTGTAAGTGATGCCACCAGGAAGAAGTCGCCCACCGATCACAGTGTCACCACCCATGCCAAACCCGGTGAGGCGATCCCCAGTGAGAGTGCCGGAATCGTTAGACGGGCTGTTGCCATTGGAAACATTCAGAACGTCCACCTGATCGGTCTCTTCGACATCGAAGTTCGCATTCAATGGTGCGTAGTAATAAGCATCACCGAGGAGCGGCTTAACAAGGTTACCCGTTTCCTGATTCGTAAGCCAATCACTCTCAAAGGCCACGCGGCGACCGGAAATGGCAGGGTTCAAGACGGACTCGGCACTGGTTCCCGCGACAACTGAAACGATGTCATTAAGCACCGAGGCGATGTTCGCGGTTCCGCTGATATTGATGGGTTGAGTGAGAGTCTGCGCCGCGCCCGAGGTATCGGTGTAATCAATCGAGAGACTGAGTGATTGGCCGGTGAGAGCAGAGAAGTCCTGATCACGCTTCGCGAAGAGCGCATAAGTGGTGACGACATTTCCAGCGAGGCTCGGTGGGTTATCTCCAAGGAAGCCGCTCATGGTGAGAGTGTTTTCAATCGAAGAAGGATCATTGGTCCGGGTGCGGCTGGCAGTGACTGAGAAGTCATCGCCATCATTGTGCTCGATGAGAAGGTTCACCTCGCCAAGGAGTCCAACGCGGACCTCTGCCTTGTAGTCGGCAGTGGCATTGATCTGATCACGGAGGTTGAAGATGCCGCGTCCGAGGGTGTTGATCGCTCCTGAGGCATTATTACTCCGGTCGATCTGGGTGCTGACCGAGGTGCCGCCGGTGAGGTTGATGGTCCAGCTCTCAGTGGTCGCGGCATTGCCCTTGAAGGTGAGCATGGTCTGGCTCCAGCCCACTCCAGAATTGAAGGTGCTGATGGTCTCACCCGCAGCCGGACTGCTACTGCTCAGGAATTCAGAGGTCAGTAAGGTGACCTGGGTCTGGAAATAAGTATCGATGACCGACTGGCTCGCACCCCAATCAACATTGAGGCCACGGCTGTTTCCAACGGAGAAGATATCTTGCGAAACTCCATGATCCTGAAGCACGCGGTAAACGCCACCTTTCGCACGTCCTTCGAGGAACTCGACAGTGTAGAGGAAGTCGTTCATGCGAGGATCAAAGCCTGGGCGCAGTCCGGTGTTCGGATTAATGTGAGTGGCGAAGAGGTCCTCGATAAAGGCGCGGCTCCCGTTATCGAGGCTTGTGACCAACTCAGGGATCACCAGGCTGCCGACGATCTGGGAAAGGCCATCTGCGAGTGGCTCATTGGTTTCACCTGGGTAAAGGATCGGGTTGTTGAGGAAACGTTCATCACTCTCACCGAAGCCGCCATTGATGGTGAGCGGTCCACGGATGCTATTAATGCGCTCCTCAAAGGCCGCGAAGACGAGTGCATCACCTCCATCGATGAAGTCGTCATCGATCGCTTCCACCCCGACAGCCACTCCGCTGAGGTAGTTCGAGCTATCCAGGACAACCTGCTGCACGACCTGTGCATGGATCGGCTGGATGGAAATGCCACCACTCGTGGAGGCCGCTCCATTATTAGTTACCGAGACCGTGCTAGTGAAGTCCGCCGCTTGCGAGATATTCAGGATCCGACCATTACGAGTGACGCTGTAGTCCACCAACTCTGGTGCACTCTCAATGAGGTCTTCGATCGAAGTCGTGATCGTCGTGAGACGTGCGCCGGAGTTCGCAAGCGCCGTCCAGGTGAAGTCATTTCCACTCTGAATCCACTGCCCGAGGCTGTCGCGATCCGTAGTGCTGGAAACGACCTCGAAGACCAGAGTATTTCCACCGAGTTGCAGCGTCCAATCTTGACCAGCCTCGATCACTCCTGCGAGTTCCACATCAATCTGGTTTCCATTGTAAGTGGCAACTCGGCTAGCGGTCTCAAGCTCGGTGTAGAAGCGCTCCGTAGCGTGCGTGAGAGTCAGATCATTTCCGGTAATCACTGCACTAAGGTCTATGATCGCGGTCGTGTGTGCGGTCGCCGAGTTACCCGCAGCATTGATCAATCTTGACTCAACGCCACCTGCAGACGGATCGTCAATCGCGGCCTTAAGATCCGCGAGGCTGTTGCCCGTGATGGTGTATTCCGTGATGCCGATGGTCAGCGTGAGGGTCATCGAGGAAACGTCAGTATCAGTCACGCGAATCTGAGCTTGCTGGGTCGCAAGACGCACTTGGACTTCATTTTGCTCACCGTAGAAGACGACTGGGTTGAAGGCTTCGTCAGCATTATAGGTCCGAGTCCGCTCAGGCAACAGGTCGATGATGACGGGCGCATCCGGAGACTTACTCAGACGGATCGTGTATTCGTCGCGGATGATATTGGCGAAATAGTCGTCCGACGGCAGTTCGAAGATATCAAAACGAGAGGTCTGATCAGGAGTCTCAACCCATGGATCGATTCCACTATCATCCGGATCTACGATGAAGAGATTGTTAATCGGATCATAGGAAACGATCGTTCCTGATTGTCCGACTCCTTGGCCATCTGAGAACTCAAGGCGCGTGCCATCTAGAGTGACCGCAGCTGGGTTCGTCTCTTGACCTGGGATGGAGACCACCGCGCTGTAGGTCTGACCGATGGCCACGCCCTGTCTAGCGTCTGGGAACGGACTTGTTGATCCGAAGATCGTAGAAAATTCGTTGTAGTTAACTTCAGAGCCAATCACGATATAGTATGTGCCTCCTTCGTCGAGGCTATACTCGTGGAATGGATCATCAGAGAAGTCACTCCCGTTATCTGTGATCGTGTCAAGGGTGCGATCCAGTGTTGGATCTACTTTAACCAAGTTCCCACTAACCTCTTTGAAGAGATCTACCGTTGGCTTGGCCTCGAACTCAACGAAGTCATTCATGGTGAATCCGAAGATGCCTCCGAAGATGCCTCCGAAGAGCGAGAAGTCCTCGCCACCTTCGATTCGATTCGCGTCGTCAATATCGACCAACACCCGGACGGATCCGGTGCCACGTGAGACATCGAGAGTGAAGGGAACCTGTGCTCCCGGTGCCGTCGATGCGCGCGAGATCGTAATCGTCTCACCTGCGGCGGATGCTTCAAGCTCGACGGGGCCTGCACCAGCGAGAGTAGCTAGATCGGCATTAATCTTCTCTGCGAGTTTGAAGGCCACCGTGCCAAGGGTATTCGGCAAGTTAGTTTCCGACTGAGCGGTGTAACTACTGTCTCTTATACACATCTCCGAGCCCACGAGACAAGAGGCAATCTCG
>OJHF01000230.1_pt1 | contig 15468 bp, 10 predicted proteins | sample 1594891 | NCBI WGS metagenome assembly OJHF01 (sample SAMN05416737, study PRJEB24817) | seawater metagenome | isolation source: Sea water | place: Canada:Atlantic | collected 2013-07 | reverse complement strand
CTACACAGAGTAGATCGTCGGCAGCGTCAGATGTGTATAAGAGACAGGTGGCAGCCTGTCAACCTCACCCTCGATGGCCCCTTCGCCAACGAACTTGACCAGAAGCCCAACCCGTTCCGCGATTACTCCCTCGTTGTCACCTTTACCCACTCCTCCGGGGAACCTGAATATCACGTCCCCGGATACTTCGCCGCCGATGGTAACGCCGGCGAAACCTCCGCCAAATCCGGCACCAAATGGCGCGCTCATTTCTCGCCAGATACACCCGGAAAATGGACTTACAATACCGTCTTCCTTACCGGTGAAGACGTCGCCCTTCTCCCCATCAGCACCTTCCCCGACGCCCCCCTTGACCCTTTCAAAGAATTCAACCAGTCCGGTAAGATCACGATCAAGACAGCCCCGGCCGATGCCCCCGGATTCTACGCCGAAGGCCGCCTCACTTACGTCGGCAAATCCTACCTCCAATTCGCCGGCTCCAAGCGCTACTTTCTCAAGGCCGGTGCCGATGCTCCCGAAACCCTCCTCGGATACGCCGACTTCGATGACACCACCGCCTCCACCAAAAAGGTCCCCTTGAAAACCTATGCGCCTCACCTCCAGGACTGGAAAAAGGGCGACCCCATCTGGAAGGGAAACAAAGGCAAAGGCCTCATCGGTGCCCTCAACTACCTCTCCTCGAAAGGCATAAACGCCTTCTCCTTCCTCCCCTATAACGCCGGCGGGGATGGGGACAATATCTGGCCCTTCGTCTCCCGCAACCAGAAATTCCACTACGACTGTTCCAAGCTCGATCAATGGAACGTCGTCTTTACCCACGCCCAGGCCAAGGGCCTCTTCCTCCACTTCAAACTCCAGGAAACCGAAATGGACGACAATAACCGCGGTGGTCACAACGGCGACAAAATACGCGACGTCCCCACCGCGCTCGATGGTGGAGATCTCGGCCCCGAGCGCAAACTCTACTGCCGCGAACTCATTGCCCGCTTCGGTCACCACCTCGCCCTCAATTGGAACCTCGGTGAGGAAAACACCCAGACCACCAAGCAGCAGATGGCCATGGCCCTCCGCCTCCGCGAGCTCGATCCCTACAACCACCATCTCGTTGTCCACACCTACCCCAACATGCAGGACAAGGTCTACAACCCTCTTCTCGGCTCCGAAGCCTTCAGTGGCGTCTCCCTCCAAAACTCCCACCTCAAGGATGTCCACTGGCAGACCGTCAAATGGAACCGCGCCTCTATCAAAGCCAAACACCCCTGGTGCGTAGCATTCGATGAACCCGGCGATGCCCAATACGGCATGCCCCCCGATTCCAACTACCCCGGAATGCCCAAGGACTACGATGGCCCCTCCGTTGAAGAAACCCGGAAGTGGGTCCTCTGGGGTAACCTCCTCGGCGGCGGATGGGGAGTCGAATACTACTTCGGCTACAAGCTCCCGCAAAATGACCTCGTCTGCCAAGACTGGCGCTCCCGCGACCAATCCTGGGACTACGCCCGCATCGCCCTCGAGTTTTTCCGCTTCCAGGAAATTCCCTTCTGGGAAATGACTCCGCAGCCCGAAGCTGTCGGTAATCCCGAAAAAGGAAACGACACCTACTGCCTCGCCGGTTCTGACCTCTACCTTCTCGCCTTCCCCGATGGCGGAACCTGCGACCTTGCCCTCCCGGAGGGTAAAGCAGTTATCTCTATCCAGTGGTTCAACCCACGCAACGGACGAATTCAAAAGCCCACGGAAACCGAAAGCGCCACCATTACCTGCCCCGACCGAAAAGACTGGGTCGCCATCGTCCGGACCAAATAGCCAAAAGCTCCCGCTTTTATTCCCCCTTATTCTCAAAGCGTGACTTATCAAAGTGGCCCTTTTTGGTGGCCAGCGGGACAGCCTTTGACCTCGTCAATCTCCAAATGTCTTTCTTAAGAACCACAAAAGTCGAAGTTTCCGAAAGCTTCAAGCGCACACCCTCTTTCTCATAGCCGATGATTCACTCCGAAAAGTGACTATTTCTCCGTCTTGCAGCTTATAGAAATCCGAACTAACTGGACCCCGATAGTGATCTGCTCGTTAAAAAAACGTGGTAATTTCAGCGCATCCTTCTTCACTGCAGTCCAACCCCTTTTTCCCCCCTCTCCGATCCCTTGGACGACTCACTCAAGCGCTCAACGCAAAAAGGAAATTCCTAGGAGTCAGTCCACAAAAAAAGGCCACGCCCGGGTAGGCGCGGCTATTAAAGTAAGGCTGGATACACCGTTTTTCTACCGGCGGCGGCGGATGAGACCCAGCGCTCCGAGGGCGAGGAAGAGTGCGCTGCTAGGCTCAGGGACCGATGTGACCTCCAAATTATCGAACACGCCAAAACTCAGGGCCGGGTTTCCCGAGACCGAACTGAACAGATCCGCAAAAGCCACACCCGCTCCACCACTGGTGGCGAACGAGCTGCCCACGCCAACATCCAGGATGCCGATCGAAACTATATTGCCGGAGGCGGCGCTGGTCATCGAGAACGTCGCGGTTCCTGCTTCCTGATTGACAAGGGCATTCAGGGTCATCCACTGGAAACCGCCAACACCATTGTTTGTTACCGTTGCATCTCCTTGAACGGTTGGTGGCACCAAGCCAGGGAAGGCTGCACTGAATTCGGCGCCGCTGTTATTGTTGGAAATTACGCTATATTGCCCCGATTCGACGAATTGCTCACCGACATCTTTGTAAAGGCGGTAGTCGCGGCTCGATCCACCCTCTCCCGTGTAGAGGAGGGAACCGCCGTTGCGTCCCACTGTCGAACCATCGTGGCCGATAACCATTCCGCCAAATTCCGTAGAACCCGCACCGCCGCCCGGGAATGGGCCAACTGCGTTGACCCAAGCATCAACAGAAACCGTATAGACCGAAGCTGTGATCGCGGTACTGGTCACAACAACGATTTGTTCTGCGCCGGCCGTGGCGTCCCCGTTGTTGGCTTCCAATCTCAGGCCCGTTGTCCCGCTGCCGTTAGGGGCTGAGGGAATGCCGACAGCGCTGTAGTCGTAGCCAAACTGCGAGCTAGTGTCCGCGCTTCCCAAGACGGTCAGTCCGGTCGAAGAATCGAAATCTGAGCGAAAAAGTAATGCTGCTGGCGCCATCGCCGGAGAACCTAAAAGCGCAGCCAGCAAAGTAACGGGACGAATGGATGGTTTTTGCATTGGTAGATTCTTCATTGTGTCGGTAATTTTGGGAAGTTCATTGGCGCATCGCACGCCTCTCGAACCTTTTGTCAAGGCAGTGAAAATTTGAACTTTATAAGTCAAACGCCGTTAAAGTGTTGCAACAACACCATAACAGTCAAGTCCTTCTGTTCATCTTGTCACTTATGGATTACGATTCGTGATATTTCCAGATGTCGATAGCATATTAGATTCGATCTTCGATCGCCGATTCATAAAAGCTAAGGAAGTAAATGACGTGCCAAGCGAAGCATGAATTTCTCAAGCTAGGAGCCCGTATCAACCAAAGATTAAAAAACAATACCTCTCGGGACGTATTTTGCTTAACACCCCCCCGTCGATCTAATTAAGGTCCGACCACTGCTATGAAAGTTTACGCCTCAATCGCACTGATCTCAATTGCCTTAGCGAGCATCACACCGGCTCAAGAACTTTTCTCAGACGATTTCAACTCCGACAGCTCGGCGGACTACACCCTCAATACTTCGTCCAATGACACGAAGATCGAGTTTGGGTTCGATTACTCCACGCTCGGAATTCCGGTCGCGCCGAATACCACCGATGCCAGCACACTTGGTTTAAAATTGGCGGGAAACCTCGTCGACCCAGGAGAGGCAGAGGCGGTGACGCTGGCGACGATCATGCAGTTCACGGGCAATTTCTCAGTCAGCTTCGACGGCTGGATTAACGCCAATGGGCCTTTTCCTGGCGGTGGTGGCGGCTCAACGGAATTCATCACGATCGGTCTCGGTAGCGACGGCGCCACCGTCAACCAAGGTGGCGCTACTGGTAGCGGTTCCTGGGCGGTGGCCAGTGGTGAGGGTGGATCGAGCCGCGACTACCGCGCCTACAAAAACGACGCCGAGCAGTTTACGGAGAGCGGACAGTATGCCGCGAGTCAGAATAATAACGACCTCTACTACTCCAGCTTCGGCGGTATCGATGTCGGCACTTTTCCCGGGCAAGGGAACATCGCCCAACAGAACGGCACCAGCGCTACGGGTAGCTTCGGCTTCGCCTGGCACCGCGTGACCTTAGCGGTCGACTCCACCGGTGGCACGGGCGGAGCGGCGGCGGTGACGTGGACCATCGATGGGTTACGAATCGCCACGCTCGACGCAGGCATCGGCGACAGTTTCGCCACCGATGGCAGTGCCACGGTCGGCATGATGGACATTTTTAGCTCAGTCTCCGACAACGCCCAGCTCAGCTTCTGCCTCATCGATAATCTCGTGGTCGAGGTCGCCCAGGCCTCGACAATTCGCATCACACAGTCGCAGAACTTCGCCATCCTAAACCAAGAGAACGCGACCAGCCATTCGCTGTTCTCGATCGAGAACCGCGGCCTCACACCGATCACCCTGAACGAGCTGAACTTCACTGGCGAGGACGCCGCGAGCTTCTCGCTGGACACCGACCTGCCACTGGTGATCGACCCGTTCGAGATCGAGGGGGTGGGCATCACCTATACCGCTTCTGGCGATACGGGTAACAAAACCGCGCAACTGGAATTTGTTTCCACCGACGGGTTAGAACCTTCCGTGATACTTGCGCTGTCTGCGACCTACGCGGAGACACTGCTCGCCCATTACAAGCTCGACGAAACCGAAGGCGTAATCATGGTCGAAGCCAGCGCAAACGGCCCCAACGGAGCGTTTATCATCCGGGACCCGCTCGACTATGCCCAGGCCGCACTCGCCACCGGGACCGCCATCGGCTTCAGCGCCGCGGATTCCGGCGATTCGGGAAACCTTGCGCTGGCCGCGCCCTTGCACGTGCCAACCACCAGCATCTCGCTCTGGGTGCAGCGCGACGCTGATTCGGTGGGCGAAGACGTCCTTTTCAACCGCGACCCCGGCTTCACAGGCGCGGATGCCATCTACGGCTGCATGGTCGACGATTTCGGCATAGTAACCTACCGTGCAGGCGGCGAGGTGGTGCTGCAGTCCGCCGAAGGTGCTGTCCCCACAACTAGCAAGCACCATGTGGTCATCACCCACCTCGATGAGGACGGCTTCGGCAACGATACCGCCACCCGCGCGCGGATGTATATCGACGGCGTGATGGTCGATGAGAACACCGAGCCGACGGGGTTCGATGCCTACCCCGGAAGCGCTTCAACGCGCAGCCTTTTCATTGCGAGTCGCACCGCCGCCGGCGCAGGCTTGGACGGGTTGCTCGATGACCTTCAGATCTACTCGATCGAGATCACCCCCGAGCAGGTCAACACCATGTTCAACGCGCCCGGGCTCACCGCTTCCATGGAAGCGCCCGAACTGCGCATCACCGACATCAGTTATGACATGGACGCCGGCAGCTGCACCTTGACTTGGGACTCGATCCCCGGACAGATCTACTATCTGGAGGGAAGTACCACGCTGCAACCCGGTCTCGACGAGCCAACCTGGCAGGAGCTGGAAGACTCGATCGAGAGCCAGGGTGCTTCCACCACTTATACCTACACTGGGGTCAGCGGGCCACTGAATTTCTTCCGAATCTTCCTGCCGTGAGGCACGCGGCCGCGCTCCTTTTCCACCAGCAACTCCCCAGAGTTCCCGACCCAATCGAGACCTGCCCAAAATAGTTCCCTCGTCTGGAGCGGGAACCGGAAGCCAGTTCGTGTCGCCCCTCCGGCATCCAACCACCCCCACCTTCAAACTCGGGATCACGCCTCCAACCCTCGCGAAGCGAGTCTCCCGGACTTTCGGATACGTCGAATCCCCCGAAACGAGCATCGGTCTCAACCTGACCTTCGAGGAGTCCTAGTTGACTCTCACGCAGGTGAAGCTTGCAAAGAACATTTCATCGAAGGTCACATCACCCCAGCTAACAGTTTCTGATGGATCGGAATTTGCAAGACTCAAGGGCGAGTTGTCCCAGGCGTTGTCGACGATAATCTTTGGTCCTGCAGTGATACGTAGTGGTTTTTCAAATTGGTAATACCACTCCGCATCTCAAAAGAGACGAATGATATTTTTAAATAGTTAGGAAATAGCGCAGCGCGTTGGAATTGTAGTTTGAGACCCGCTCGCCATCCGGAGACAACCAAAAGATCTCAATCACCACGTCGCTGCCACTCATGATTTGCAGATTGGGTCTTGGCGTTTCAGTTTCTTCCTCGGCCACCGCTTTGGCGCAGAGAAGGTTGCTCGTTAGAAAAACGGATCTTCCAAAGAGATTTATGAAGGTGAATCAAACAGGATTCGAGCCAGCGGCAATGATCACCTGAAGCACGGTCAGCACGAAGCAATTCAAGCCTGCCATTGACCATAGCGGGTAGGTAGGCGATGTAGTCATTTCAACTATCGCCCTCGGGCAAAACACTAATCCAAATATTTCATGCCTACCGAACTCACAGGAACATCATTCATCGGTTTCTCACGCTCCGCTGGCACCGCGCCATGCGGGCAAGCAGTGAATCCAGCCTCCGGCGAGAAACTTTCTCCGCAATACATGACTGCCACCTCCGAGGAAGTGGAGAAGGCAATGTCCCTTGCTGCTGGAGCGTTTCCCGCATACTCGAATCTGCCCGGCAGCGCCCGTGCAGGATTCCTCCGTGCGATCGCTGACAAGATCGAAGCTTCTGTGGAAGATATCGCTGTACGCGGTCCACAGGAAACCGGTCTCCCCGAAGGTCGCATGCGCGGTGAAACCGGCCGCACTACCGGCCAGCTCCGCTTATTTGCAACTCTGCTGGAAGAAGGCTCTTGGGTCGATGCGCGGATCGAACGTGCTCAACCGGATCGCCAGCCAGTTCCCAAGCCAGATCTACGCTCGATGCTGCGTCCGCTCGGCCCGGTCGCCGTTTTCTGCGCTAGTAACTTCCCACTCGCGTTCTCCGTGGCAGGTGGCGATACTGCCTCCGCTTTGGCATCAGGATGTCCGGTAGTGGTCATCGCTCACTCCTCGCATCCCGGCATCGCCGAAATTGTCGGTAACGCGGTTATCGCGGCCGCCAAGGAGACGGGTATGCCCGAAGGTGTTTTCTCTCTGTTATACGGTGGTGGCCGGACGGTCGGTCAAGCTGTCGTGAAACATCCTGTGATCCAAGCGGTCGGATTCACCGGATCTCGTGGCGCAGGAACCGCGCTAATGGCCAGTGCGGCAGCCCGCCCCCAGCCGATCCCGGTTTATGCGGAAATGAGCTCGGTTAATCCGCTGGTCATTCTTCCCGGAGCCCTCGCCCGTGGGGAAACCGCTCTTGCGGAAGGTTACTACGGATCGCTTACACTCGGCGGCGGCCAATTCTGCACCAATCCCGGATTGGTTTTCCTACCCGAGGCTCAGGGTGACGAATTTATCGCGCACTTGAAAACCCTCATCGAGGGTGGTCAGCCCGCGACTCTCCTGAACGCTTCGATCTGTGAGGCCTATAAGGAAGCGACCGCTTCGTTCGCTGGTAAGCCCGGTGTGGAAACGCTCGCCAAATGCACCACCGAATCTGGACACGGCCAGGGCGCACCGGTCGTGTTCACTGTTTCCATCAAGGATTTCCTCGAAAACGAAGATTTGCAGGCTGAGTTATTCGGTCCGGGTTCATTGATCGTTCGCGGGAGTGTCGCGGAAATCGAGACAGCCGTTGCGAAACTTGAAGGCCAGCTCACCGCAACCGTCCAAGGAACCGAGGAAGAGCTCACGGCTAACGCGCAGCTCGTCACCGCACTTCAGCAACGCGCGGGACGACTCATTTTTAATAATTTCCCGACCGGTGTCGAAGTCTGCTCAAGCATGGTGCACGGTGGCCCGTTCCCGGCAACCTCGGATGGACGTAATACTTCGGTAGGAACTATGGCGATCTACCGCTTCTGTCGCCCAGTATCATGGCAGAACTTCCCTGATGCAGGCCTTCCAGCCGAGCTTCAGGAATCCAATCCTCTCGGCATCAAGCGGATGGGGTAATGTTCACATAGGTAGCCGGTGTTTCGAGTTCTGTAAAACATGAGATCAATAATTGATTTCTTTCCCAGCCTTGGTTTTATGGAGATTCACCGGATCTGCCTTCGTCAAGATCTCGAAGGACAAAACGAAGTTGAAGGAGCTACAATCATCTAGCGAAGACCTCCTATGTTCGCTATTCTAATTCAAAAAATCCCCCAAGCTTAACCTTCTTGACAGAGACCGCACTCGCCGGAACTTATTTGAAGAGATAATTCGCGCCACTGCAGTCAAATCGCTCGTTCCTATCAGAACAATTACATGAAAATTTTACTCCTATTCCTGACTCTTTGGTGCACCTCATTCGGAGAGGTCGAGACTGTTGGCCCCTGCGTCGGCAGCGTCGGACCGAACGATGCCTATTTTCTCTTCCGGCCCGGGGAGTCAAAACTAAATTTACGCCTCTCGGTGCTCTCCGAATCCGGGGAGATCGTAGCGAGCGCCGACGCGGAGAGTGCCGCGATCAATGACTTCGTCGCCAAGTTCCATGTGACTCGGCTCGAGAGCGGCACACGCTATCGCTACCAGATTTCCGCGCTGTCTTCGTCCGACGAGCCAGCCCTCATCGCCGCTGGAGATGATCTGAAATTCCGAACAGTCGACGCCTCGCGTAAGAGTAAGGTAACAGCGGTAATGATCTCCTGCGTGAACAAGGATGATACCGCACCGGTATGGGAAGAAATTGGCCGACTCTCGCCCGACCTGCTCTGCCTTTCTGGCGACACGCCTTACATCGATACGATCAAGCTCGGGGAGGTTCGCCGCAAACACCGCGCTCTTCTCAACGAAGTACCTCTGGCAAGCTTGGCCCGCCGCACATCGATCGTAGGAATCTGGGACGACCACGACTTCGGGCTCAACAATGGCAATGGCAGGAACTTGAAGGATGGCAAGGCCGCGACTCGCAAGGCCTTCGTCGAATACCGCGCCCACCGGAACTACGGCAACGACCGTGAAGGAGTCTACCACAAGACAGATCTCGGAGCGATCGAGATCTTTCACCTCGACCCGCGCTGGTTCTCACAGTCGGAACCATCTCCCGTCGATCCATCTCAGCCTTCCTGTTTCGGCAAGGACCAGTGGGCATGGATCTTGAAGTCTCTCAAGGAGTCCAAGGCCCCGTTTAAGGTGCTCTCAATGGGCGCTATCTGGCAGGACAAGAAGAACTCGGAGACAGACGACATGTTTACCTATTGGTATGAGCGCGACGCACTTCTCGATTTCATCCGGCGCGAGCGTATCGAGGGCGTCATCCTGCACGGCGGCGATATCCACGTCTCCCGCTACCTGCTCCACCCCGGACGCGTCGGCTATGACCTGCACGACTTTATTATGTCGCCCGGACACAAGCGCATCATCCCATCGCTAAACGTCTACCACCCTTCTCTCGAGTGGTCGCTCGTCGAGGGTCAACAGTTTCTCACTCTCGAGGCCGACCCCACTCTCGAGGATCCGACCCTCACCATCCGCTTTAGGCAACCAGGGGGCAAGGTGAACAAGACAGTTATTATCAGGCACTCCCAGCTCGTTTCTCCAGAGAAGCCAGATCCACTACGAGCTTACTGGTCATTCGACAGTGACCTCGCTAACGCCTCCCCGCTCGGCGAGCGACTTGATGCCGTCGCACATAATGGTGCAAGGATTGACCGCGATTGCGGCATCCGCGGTGGGGCCTTGCGGCTGGCTCGCGAACAACAACAGTTCGCCAACATCTCGCGAGGTTTTCTCGACGATAATTCAGCCGGCCATTCGATCTCCTGCTGGATCAAGCCAGGTTCCCTGCCTGCCCACGGCAGCAAGGCACGCCATTTCATCCTCGAATCCACTGCCGAAGGTAAACCTGACGCCAAGGCCGCTTACCATCTCTCGCTCGAGCTCAGCCAATCCGATGATCCAAAGAAAGTCGCGATCCGCTTGCACTCGCAGACCCTCAAACCAGCTTCCAAACCTGAGGCCGCGCCAACCCCGACCGTACATGGCCCGTTCCAGACAAACCACCCGCGCGCGCAGCTCGAAAACCAGTGGTCGCACCTCATCGTCACTTTCGATTCCGCACAGTGGCAAATTTTTCTGAACGGGAAACTGGCAGGCTCCCACAAACTCGACCCTCCCGGCCCGGCGGCCGAGTTCGGAGGGTTAATCATCGGCGGACACCGCACCGGCACAGGGAGAAATTTCGACGGCCTGATCGATGAGATTGCGGTCTGGCAGACCGTCCTCTCCACTGCGGATGCGCTGAAGCTCTTCAACGATGGCAAACCCAACGCTATTCCGCAGCAATAGATGCCGCACCTTAAGCTTACCGTTTTTATCTCGGCAATTACTAGTCTGAAAAGACGCTCCAGAAATGCCCTACACAATGAAAGTCAGACATGCTTCATGGCCCCGCCCATTCCGTGTTCATTTCGAGCAGGTCCACGAAGAAGTCATTCGTTAGGCTCTCGAAATTTTTGGTGAATACACCTATCTCAGGGAACTGAGGTCGAAGTCGTGTAGGACAAGTTTTCAGCGGTTAGCGGGTAAATTTTTAGATATTCCAAGCCTGCCAACCCGCGCGACGCGTCAGTCACAAAGGAGCTATTTTGTAGTTAATTCTTTTAGAGAAAGCGCCTTGCGATTAAACCGACACGAGTGATTTCTTTCTCTAGAATAAACAGAGTAACTACCTTGATCTTTCGAAGTTCGCCTGAGTCAGGAAGGAAATGAACGTCTCCTTTTACAACTCTCAACCTCCCATTCTTAGCGCTGTCACTTGGCAATCGCGGGCTCTTGAGCATCGGAAAATGATCGAGACCATCTCGGTTCCGATGCGGGCTCGTAAATCCCACCAGGAAAAACATCCGGTCTACGACTTCCTTCACACCTATTACTCCTACTCATTCGGCAGACTGGAACGATGGCATCCAGGATTTGGGGTTATCCTCGAAGGTGCCGACCCCACTCAGTTCTCTGAGAAATATTACCGGCATTCAGACAGGTTAACTTCCATTGATTCTTCCCTTCTTACCGAGAAAGGCCACGACCGACTCAAGTGGGTCCATAACCTCCTTTCCCTCACTCAGTCCCGCCCTCCCCACTTCGCCTGCCACGGGCTCCACGAGTGGGCAATGGTTTACTCTGGAGCCGATATCCGCCACCGCGAATCTGCCCCTCTCCGGCTCCCGCAAAAAGAGATCGATGATCTAGTCGCTTCCCGTCCGATTGCTTGCTCGCACTTCGACGCCTTTCGCTTCTTTGCGCCCGACGCCGTTGCATTCAATAAACTTTCCCCCACTCTTCTAACTCGTGAGGAACACGAACAACCCGGCTGTCTCCACGCCAACATGGACCTCTACAAATGGGCTTACAAAAGCTCCCCGTGGATTTCCTCCGACCTCCTCCGCGAAACCCTCTTCTTCGCGATCGAAGCCCGTGAGATCGACATGCGCGCTGCACCTTATGATCTCACTCCATGGGGCTATCAGCCCATCAAAGTCGAAACAAGCGATGGCCGCCGTGAATACGAACGCGAGCAACACGCCCTCTATCTTAAAGCGCTTAAGCTCCGAGAAAAGCTCATCAACGCCCTCGCAGAGATTCTAGCGATCTGAAAACTCTCCCAGATAGATTTACAAATCTCTCTTCCTCTTTCGAAATTTCCGCCCGCATTGACATCGCGCTGACCTTGTCATGCCACTCAGAAAAAGTCGCCTAAAACGGAATCCGATGCTCATGACACTGAGCACATTGGCGCATATAAACGCCGTGTCCTTTTTTCAATTTAGGATACGGCTCACCACTGGTCTAAACCATCTGAGACGAAGGCACCGGAGTTGCAATATCCTGCACCCACCAGCAAGCAACCATCAGCCCCATCACACCAAGAAGAAACATCACTGAAAATACCACTCCTTTGTATAGTAAATCCCGCCCATAAATCCAAGCTCTGAGCTTCTCAATCCCACTAAAATGCCTTTTTCGAACCGCTAACTAGCAGCCTCCTCCAAGCGGGCCTCAGCAATCTTCTTCCGCCTCCGGAATTCCACACTTTTCCTTCGCGAGACAATCCGTGTGCTTCGTCGTCAGACGAAACACCACTGCCTCATTCGTGACCTCTAGGTCATCAAGCGGATACTGCGAGATCACCCCCTCTTCATACTCGATTTCCACCGGCAAAAAGTCACCCGCCAGCACCTTCTCGCCCATCTCCACGATCTTCAACACCTTCTTCGTCCCAATCCGATGATCCACATCCGTCGCCACCCAGCACTGAATGAGACAGGTCGAGTTTACCCGCTGCGTCCCCCCACAATCGATAAAATCCTTCCGCACCCCCCCAATCTCCGTGACATGAAAATGCTGCGGCACCGCCTCACCCCCCGGCAACACCAGCTGAACGCCCTTCCCCGGATTCTCTCCCAAGACTAACTTCAAACGCTTCACATCAATCATATTTAAATCTCCATCACTCCCCAAAAAAGTCCAGCCCCCAACTCCTTTTCCTCAACCATCTTCCTTAATTTTCCTCCAGTTGCAAAATCTGTCGAGAAACTCTCCCCTTTCAATCTCACAAGCACCCATTTCGAACATTTGAATCTGTTTAGAGTTTCAATTTCTAGAATTTAGGATTTTCCTCCCTTTGTGATCCAAAACGTCCTCGCCGAACGCTACGCCTCCCCCGCCATTGCCAACATCTGGTCCGCTGAAGGACGCATCATCCTCGAACGCGAGTTCTGGATCGCCGTCATGAAGGCCCAGCACGACCTCGGCCTCGACATCCCGGCCGAGGCCATCGCCGCATACGAAAAAGTCATCGACCAGGTCAATCTCCCCGCCATTGCCGAACGCGAGCGCATCACACGCCATGATGTCAAAGCCCGCATCGAGGAGTTCAACGACCTCGCCGGCCACGAGCACATCCACAAAGGCATGACCTCCCGTGACCTCACCGAGAACGTCGAACAACTCCAGGTCTTCCGCTCCCTCCTCATCATCCGCGATAAAGCCGTCACCACCCTCGCCCGCCTCGGTGAGCGCAGCGAGCAGTGGAAAGATCTCATCATTACTGCCCGCACCCACAACGTCGCGGCCCAGCCCACCACCTTTGGCAAGCGCATCGCGATGTTTGGCGAGGAACTCCACGGTGCCTACGCGTCTCTCGAAAATCTCATCGGCAACTACAAGGTCCGCGGCCTCAAGGGAGCCGTCGGCACCCAGATGGACACCATCTCACTATTCAATGGCGACGCATCCAAAGTGGCTGACCTCGAAAAACGCATCGTCAGCCACCTCGGCATCCCCGACCTCTTCGTCAACGTTGGTCAAGTCTACCCGCGTAGCCTTGATCTCGCCACCGTCAGCGCCCTTACGGATCTCGGTAGCGCGCCCAGCTCCTTCTGCAAAACCCTCCGCCTCATGGCCGGCCACGAAACCGCCTCGGAAGGATTCGCCCCCGGCCAGACCGGCTCCAGTGCCATGCCTCACAAAATGAATTCCCGCTCCTGCGAGCGCGTCAACGGCTTTCATACCATCCTTAAAGGCTACCTCACGATGGCCGGAGGCCTCGCCGGCGACCAATGGAATGAAGGCGACGTCTCCTGCTCCGTCGTCCGACGCATCATGCTCCCTGACGCCTTCTTCGCCATCGATGGCCTCTTCGAAACCTTCCTCACCATCCTTCGTCAAATGGATGCCTACGAAGCAGTCATCGAAGCCGAAAATACACGCTACTTCCCTTTCCTCATGACCACCACCTTCATGATGGAAGCCGTAAAAGCCGGAGTCGGCCGCGAGACCGCTCACGAGATTATCAAGGAGCACGCCGTCGCCACCGTCAACGACCTCCGCACCGGCGAAGTGAAGGAAAACAACCTCGTCACCCGCCTGGGTGCTGACGACTGCTTCCCCCTCGACGAAGCCACCCTCGCCTCCATCCTCGAAACGAGCCAAAACAACGCTGGCGCTGCCCCTAACCAAATCGACCACTTCCAAAACCTCGTCACCTCCGCTAAGGAGGCTCATCCGAAGGCAGCCGACTACCTTCCAAGTTCAATCCTGTAGAGAATCCTAAACCCAAAAGGGGCAATGCAGCTTCGCCCTAGCATCTCCCCTCAACCAGGAAATCAGGAGCGCAGAAAGTGCAATCTAATCGTTCGGTCGTAGTTTGATCACACGCCCTCAGAAGCCCAAATCGAGATTTCAGACGTCCCTCAACCAAAAGGGAGCTACGTAGAATGCCTCACCATCGGGCATCTACGCCTGATTGATTCAGACTCTCCCACCGTCCTCGGATTCTTTTAGGGCATTGTCGCCACTTGGTGAGGCAGCCTCATTCTAGGTATCGCCCTTTCCATTTCTGGGCGCGCCGGAAAACGACCAAAGATCAACATTTTCTCGACTCCGCTTAATCGAATCGCTAAGTAATAAAATGTCTCTTCAAGAAGAATCCTTCATCAAGATGAGCCACAAAATTTCTCGTATTTGTCAATTATGCACTACTTAAGGCACAAGCATATGGTCCGTGCACTAAGGCTTGGAAGCTTCTTCTTTGTCTTATCTGCCCTATCTCTCTTTTGCTTTCTGGGAGGAGCAGTTTACATCCTCATAGAAAGAGAACTTAATTCAGTCATTTTCGCTGGAGGCAGTCTGGCCTTGGTATTCCTATTTCGTATTCTAAGCCTCATTTGTTGCGCGAGGGCTCAGTGCCAGTTGTGTCAGGGGTCTCTTCTCTCGCTCCAAACATGCGCGATGCATCGCAACGCCTCCTCTTTGCTCAAAAGCTATCGGCTTCGACTCGCTGTCACTGTTCTTTGTCGCCCCAGCTTTACCTGTATTTTTTGTGGTGAAACGTTCTCGACTAACTACGTAGATCCAAAAGTGCGAAAATTGTCCTCTGACCTTCTTTCTGACCAGAATCGCCTCAAGGAAGCCCAAAAGAATCCTCGTAAGTCAAAAATTGTTTTGCCTCGCAGAAATCTCGATTAATTCTCTCTGGATTACCCTGCCTCACCTCAGGATCGATATCGATCGGCGATTTTGACCCTTTTGAGATACTCCCAATGCTCTTCCCCTCATCCTGCACCGGAACGACTTTGATATCGACTTGAACAGGAACGGCCCTCAGCCCTGCGATAATTTGTTAAAGTTGGGCAGTGCTGGCATCCACGAAACTCTGATTACCTCTTACCCACTCGGCATTTCAAAAGAGCGGAATGATGTTTTTAAATAGTTAGGAAATAGCGCTACGCGTTGGAATCTAGAGACGGGCGCTTTCTCGAAATTGCAGCGTTGACCCTCAGTTGTGATGTACCCAAGGGCATTTCACCCGCAACAACGCCTTCGTCCCGCC
>OJHF01000224.1_pt1 | contig 15704 bp, 10 predicted proteins | sample 1594891 | NCBI WGS metagenome assembly OJHF01 (sample SAMN05416737, study PRJEB24817) | seawater metagenome | isolation source: Sea water | place: Canada:Atlantic | collected 2013-07 | reverse complement strand
ACGAGATTGCCTCTTGTCTCGTGGGCTCGGAGATGTGTATAAGAGACAGGGTCATTATTGGTTTGAAGACATCGGGCACCTTCATGCCGGTACTGATTGCGCTGGCTTTTCTGCAGACCTCCTTGGTCGAGGGCCTGATCAGCTTTGTGTTGGTCGTTGCCGCTGGTTTAGCGCTACGCGGTTATCTGAGTCGGCTGAACCTTCTATTGGTGGCACGTATTGCCGCACTGATTGTATTGGTGATATTCATGATTTCAGCCTTTAGTATTATCGGTTACCAGCTCGGCTACAGTGCTGGCATGACGATTACTTTTTTCCCCATGATTATCATTGCCTGGACGATTGAGCGGATGTCGATTCTCTGGGAGGAAGATGGCCCCAGTGAGGTCGTGAGTCAGGGCGGCGGGAGTTTGTTGGTGGCGGTGATCGCTTATCTTTTGATGCAGATGCCACTCTTTGTCCACCTCACGTTTAATTTTCCAGAGCTTAATCTGGTGTTGTTGGCCTCTATTTTGGCCATGGGGCAGTACACCGGCTACAAACTGTCAGAGCTGTGGCGCTTTAGAGCAATGGATGACCTCTGATGAGTAAGCCATGGGTTTCGATCAGGCGTTTGAAAGCATTCGGTATGCTGGGGATGAATTGCCGTAATGTGGACTTCATTAATCGCTATAATCAGCGCAAACACTTCCCTCTGGTCGACAACAAACTCAAAACTAAACTTTTAGCCCAAGAGTATGCCGTACCCACGCCGGGGCTAAAATTTGTGGTCCGTGAGCAGCATGAGATCAGCCATATTGAGCAACAGCTTGCGGATCTTGACAGCTTTGTACTCAAGCCGGCAAAAGGTTCGGGAGGGAAAGGTATATTGGTCGTGACCGGCCGTCAGGGAGACCAGTTTGTTCGTAGCTCAGGCGTGCTGATTGACATTACTGATATTCGGCGGCATATGAGCAACATTCTTGCGGGCCTTTACTCCCTAGCGGGCTCGGCGGATGTGGCAATTATTGAAGACCTTATCGCCTTTGACGATTGTTTTTTGGGGTATTCCCACGAGGGTGTGCCTGATATTCGGATCATTGTTTTTCGTGGTTATCCGGTCATGGCTATGCTGCGCCTCGCCACTGCCGCCTCCGACGGTAAAGCCAATCTGCACCAGGGGGCAGTGGGTGTCGGGCTGGCGCTTGATTCGGGTCGCTGCTTGAAGGCTGCACAGTTTGGTAGGCCGATCAAGTTGCACCCCGATACGGGGTGTTCATTAAGCGATATCCGGATATCCGGGTGGCGGGACATTCTGCTATTGGCATCGCAGTGCTATGATATGACTAGCCTGGGGTATATCGGTACTGATATTGTCCTAGACAAGTTTGCAGGTCCGCAGTTGCTGGAGCTGAACGCTAGGCCGGGCTTGGCGATTCAAATCACCAATGGCCGTGGGTTGTTACCCCGCCTGCGTCACATCGAGCATATGAGCCTGAACCGGCGCTTTCGTGCCGAGCAGCGGGTGGACTACTCTATGCATCAGTTTGCCGAGGAGAGTTCTGCGGCACAGAGTCCAGATGCAGGATAAATAATGCAATCCACTGTTGAGCCAGTATTGACGTCGAGAAAAGATATGGCCCGCCTGATGCGTCTGGCGACCTATGCTTCTATTTCCGTGGCCATCGTTCTGGTTTTTGGTAAAACGATCGCTTGGGCCCTCACTGATTCGGTGAGTCTGCTGGCCACTCTCATTGACTCTGTTCTGGATGGGCTGGCCTCCCTGATTAACCTGTTTGCCGTGCGACATGCGATCACTCCGGCCGATAAAGAACACCGTTTTGGTCATGGCAAGGCAGAGGCGTTAGCAGGGCTGGCCCAGGCAGCATTTATTGCCGGATCCGCAGGCTTTTTGTTGCTGGAATCGGGTCGACGTCTTATTGATCCCGTGCCTTTGGAATCCTATGGGCTCGGTCTGGTGATAATGACCTTTTCTATCATCCTCACGCTGGCGCTGATGTCCTTCCAGCGGTATGTCATTCTTAAGACGGGCTCCACCGCGATCAAGGCAGACGCCCTCCATTACCGCACGGATTTCCTAGTTAACGTCTCTGTTATTATTGCGCTAGTGCTCGCCGTTGAAGGCTGGGGAGGGTTTGACGCTTTGTTTGCAATAGGCATTGCGATTTTTATCTTGTACAGCTCCTGGGGAATTGTGCGCCAGTCCCTTGACGACCTCATGGATAGGGAGCTTCCTGTCGACCAGCGCGACGCCATCACTCGTATTGCAGTCGCGCACTCGAAAGTGCACGGTTTACATGACTTGCGGACTCGGCGGTCCGGCATCGCCACCTTTGTTCAGTTGCATCTCGAAGTGGACGACGAACTGACGTTATTGGAAGCGCATAAAATCTCTGACGAGGTGGAGCTAAGACTGCAGGAGGCATATCCCGCAGCCGAAATTATTATCCACCTTGACCCAATTTCTGTGGTGCCCTTTGAGCCGGTACCTGAATTTCTGAAAACATAGACGCTAACGTAGTCGATATGATTTAAAACGTGTACATCACACGTGCAAAAATATTGGCTCCGTAGCTCGGTAGGCGAGCACCGAGCGCAATGTCCGGGTTGATCGCTCGGTTGTCACCGCCCAGATGATCCTCGTAGCGCTTGTCGAGTACATTATCTACGCCTGCGGCCAGTTGTAGGTTTTTGGTGGCATACCATGTGGCATTCAGATTGATCAGGCCATAGCTGGATGATTCTTGTTCATTATTTACCACGCTGACATCGTCCTGTTTGGCATACCCCACCGTTTCAATCGTCGCGGTCCATGCGGGAGCGGTGTAGGTAAGGCTGACAGTGGCGTTGGGTGCGGCTATCCGATAGAGGTTGTCGTCACTCGAATCATCACGCTCGCCACGCACATAGTTTACCAGCCCCGACAGAGACCACTGCTCGCTCAGGTACCAAGCCCAGTCCATATCAAAGCCGTACAGCTGAGCGTCTACATTGTTGAATTGCAGTGGGTCTGGATTGTTGGTGCCGTTCTGAGCATTCATCATTCGCACAAAGGCGATCGCAGCCGTGTCTTCGCTGACGGTTCCTTGAATATAATCTTTGACCTTGCTATAAAAAATGCGCGGCGACAGCGTTAGAGTGCCGTTGCTGTAGTTCAGGCCTGACTCAATCTGCGAGGATACTTCCGGATTAAGAGCAATGGTTCCGGTATAGGTGTAGCCGTCTGCCAGTCCCGCCGTCGCTTGCAGTGGCAGCCATAAGTAGCGTTCCTGATAACTTGGAGAGCGGTTCTTTTGAGCCACTCCGAGGTACCAGCTGGTATTGTCTGTGGCTCTAAACCAGGCTTTCGCAGCGAGGTCGAGATTGTTGTCGACTTGTCTGAGTTTGGAATTATTGAAGGTGTCGCGCAAGGTCGCTGCGGCGGGCATCATCATTGCAGGCGTAGCATTGACTTTATCTGCATCCATCTCCACGCGATTGAAGCGTAGTCCAAACTCCCCGCTCCAATGGCTGGTAAAATTCTCCGTGCGTTCGAAAAACACTCCCAGCACCTCTCGCTTGGCATTATTAAAGTTTTCGACAAAAAACATTGGGCTGTTGGGGTTATCAATATCTGAATTGTGTTTTGCGCTGAAGCCGTCGAAGCCAAACGTTGATGAGCCCGTGTTATCGAACACGGTAGTCATTAATTTAAAGCCCATATTGTCACTGGAGGCGCTGTTGCGTCTCCACTGGCTTGCCGTGGGTGCCTCGCGCAGCAAATAATTTGTCATCGTGTGGTCGAGGTTACTACCGAACAGCGAGACCATGACATTGACCACCTCACTTTTATCGAAGTTGTAGCGCAAGCTATATAAATCGCCTTCTATTGTTTCTATGTCCATTGGCAGTGCCGGGGTGCCGCTGTCGCCGGTGTCGTTATAGCCATAGTCCAGCTGTAGGGTCTGATTGCCCGTGCGAAAGCCGTAGCCTAGGTCGTAACGCTGGCGCTCGTATTCGGTTGGCCGGATTTTGCCGTCCGGAAATTCAGCATCGTCGCCATTTTCTGTCATGGCGGCCACTCTGACTCTATTGTGCTTGTTGCTGGCATAGACTGCCGACTCAAGGTGATAAGCATCGTTCACCGACTGGGCATTACCAATCAGTCTGCCTCCCAGTTCGAAGTCTTCTCCAGCACCAAATTCACCTTGTGTGGATTTGACGTCGATGGCCCCGCCGATGGATTCCTGAGCCACACTGACGGGGACGATGCCGCGGTAGATTTTCAGCGACTCCAATTGACCGCCCACCGCATAGGACATTGGCGGATCCATCCAGTTGGGTCCTGAGGGGGCAAGATGCGTTCCATCCATGGATACGGCTATCCGCGAGCCGAACATGCCTCGATACTGAGGGATGCCGGTGAGCGGCCCATTGGTGTTGACGTTGGCCCCGGGTGCCTTCTTCAATAACTGTGCCAGATCTGATGAGATCAGTAGTTCATCGGCCACATCGATGGTAAGCGTATTCTGGCTGGCAGTGACCACCAATTCTTCCAGATGGTCCGCCTGCACTGGCAATGCACACAGCACTGTGGCGATGGCCATATGATAGGGTTTCGTCAGCATGGGTGCTCCATTGTCTAAAAATGCACTGGACTGTGGATTTCTTCGGGAAGAATTACGGTATCACGTGTGATTGTCCTATGAAGTGGTTCAAATAATCAAATTTTCATCTCGATAGTGTCGGTGGTGAGATCAAAAGACTATCGCTGATTCATGGGAAAAATGCCTACGCGATCACTGCAGACTGTAATTGGCCGATCAGTGTCGGTGAGGTCAGGCTCCAACTTGATTGCTTATGGCAGGATGATCAGTTTACGCTGGGCAACGCCTCATCAACGGATCTATCACCCCTGATGTGGAGGGGTGAGGTGATCTTCGAGTTTTTGTGCCGACGACGTCATTGCGCCCCCTTTTGCGGTGAGTGATACTTGAACACCACTAAAACATACTGTATGTTCAAATCCTGATTTCAGGTGGGTTGATGGCTTGCCTTTCGCATTTTTACTGAAGCGTTTTGCTCCGTGTGTCTGTCTGGCTCATCGATAGTAATCCGCCCCGACAATGAGGTAACCCCGTGAGCGACCTTGAACAGTTTCGCCAGGAGACGCGAGTCTGGCTGCAGGAAAATTGTCCCGAGGCCATGCGTCAGCAGGCCAAAGGCTTTGAGGATATTTTCAATGGGGGCCGCAACCCTGAATTCATCCACCCTGATCAAAAGCTTTGGTGCGACCGCATGGCTGCTCGTGGCTGGACGGTTCCCCACTGGCCTAGAGAGTACGGTGGCGGCGGGCTAAGTAAAGAAGAGGTGAGAGTCCTCGCTCAGGAGATGGCGGCCATCCGTGCCCGCCCTGCATTGAGCAGTTTTGGTATTTCCATGCTCGGCCCTGCTTTGCTGCACTTTGGTTCTGAGGAGCAAAAGCTTGAACATCTGCCTAAAATCGTGCGCGGTGAAATTCGCTGGTGTCAGGGTTACTCTGAACCAAACTCTGGCTCTGACTTGGCCAGCCTCGCGACCAAAGCCGAAGACAAGGGTGATCATTATGTGATCAACGGCCAGAAAATCTGGACGTCCTATGCAGATAAGTCTGACTGGATATTTTGTCTTGTGCGCACCGACAACTCGGGCACCAAGCACGAGGGTATCAGCTTTGTGCTGTTCGATATGGCGCAGGAGGGCGTGACGACTCGTCCCATCAAATTGATCAGCGGCAGCTCCCCGTTTTGCGAAACCTTCTTTGATAACGCGATCGCCGACAAGAAAAACCTGGTTGGAGAAGAGGGTAAAGGCTGGACCATCGCTAAGTACCTGCTGACGCATGAGCGCGAGATGATCTCCGCTTTCGGGGCTGCACCTAAAAAGTCTGTCGGGCAAGTGGCGCTGGATAGTATCGGAGCCGATGCCTCTGGCCGGCTGTCCAACTCAATATTGCGCCAGAATATCGCCCAGTATCAGCTCGATACTATGGCTTTCGGCGCGACCATGGCGCGCGTCGGAGACGAATCAAAAGCTGGGAAGGGTCTCGGTGCGGCGTCCTCCATATTCAAATACTACGGTACGGAACTGAATAAGCGGCGCAATGAACTGAATCTGGCAGTATGCGGTGAATCTGGTTTGGGCTGGGAGGGCGAGGAATATCATCAGGGTGTGGTCAGTCGAGATTGGCTGCGCTCCAAGGGGAATTCTATCGAGGGTGGGACCTCTGAGGTGCAGCTGAATATTATTGCCAAGCGTGTGCTTGGACTTCCCGACGCATAGCCCCGGTCACAGAGAGGATTATTGAAAATGGCATTGGTTTTGAATGAAGAGCAGGTGATGCTAAAGGAATCTGCTGCTGGTTTTTTGGCGGAGAACGCTACTGTGACGCATCTGCGCGCATTGCGTGACAGCAATAGCGAACGTGGGTTCAGCGACGACGTATGGAATGAAATGGCGCAGATGGGCTGGGCGGGTATCGCCATTCCGGAGGCCTTTGGTGGCTTAGGCTATGGATATACCGGTTTAGGGCTATTGCTGGAGCAGGCAGGCCGTAATCTTAGCGCCAGCCCCCTGCAATCCACCGTTCTGGTGGCCGCAACTTTAATTGGCGAATTGGGGAGCTCGCAGCAAAAAGAGGAGCTGTTGCCTGCTATTGCTGCAGGCCAGAAGCTCATTAGTTTGGCACTGCAGGAAGGGCCGCATCACGCACCACAGCAAAGCGCATTGAGTGCGACGTTGAATGAGGGCGACTATATCCTTAGTGGCACTAAATTGATGGTGTTGGATGCGGTTTCTGCGCACACTTTTATTGTCATCGCGCGCACCAGTGGGACGCCCGGTGAGGAGCAGGGATTAAGCGCTTTTCTGCTCGATGCGGGCACCGCTGGTCTGACTGTGGAGCGACGTAGCCTGGTAGATTCGCGCAGTGCAGGTGCACTGGTGTGCGACAATGTGCGGGTTCCTGCGGCTAATCTTCTGGGTGCGCCCGGAAGCGCTTGGGTTGGGCTTAACCGCGCACTGGATATCGCCAATATCGGACTGGCGTCAGAGTTGCTGGGTGTGTCGACCGAAGTGTTTGAGAGGACCATCGCCTATCTACAAGAGCGTAAGCAATTTGGCCGAGTGATTGGCTCTTTTCAGGGTTTACAGCATCGTGCTGCAGAGCTGTTTGCAGAGCTGGAGCTGGCGCGATCGATTGTATTGAAAGCGCTGCATGCCATTGATGACGGCGACCAAGAGTTGTCTTTGATTGCCAGCGCGGCCAAGGCAAAGTTGTGCGAAGTGGCCCAGCGCACGACCAATGAGGCTATCCAGATGCATGGTGGCATCGGCATGACTGATGAGTACGAGATCGGGTTTTTCATCAAGCGAGCGCGGGTCGTTCAGCACACCTTTGGCGACTATAATTACCATCTGGATCGCTTTGCGCAGTTTAGCGGCTTCTAAGCATACAGTAGAGACGGAATCCCATAATAATGAACGCAGAACTAAAGCACTTTGACGAAGCGGTTGCCAGCCTCACCGCAGTCGGTGAGGGTTTTGAAGTGAACACAGTAGAGCTTGCGGGTGTTCAATACCGCAACTTCGCCACGTTGCCTGCCAACCTTGCGCAGTACTTTACCGTCATGTTGCAGCACGCGGAAAAAGAGTTTGCAGTCTACCTGGACGAGCGCTATACCTTTGGCCAAGGCTACCAGCGCAGTTGTGAATTTGGCGCCGCGTTAGTAGAGCGTTATGGTTTGGTAAAGGGTGACCGAGTGGCCATCCTGAGCCGTAACAACCCGCAGTGGATGATGGCTTTTATTGGGATCACTTCTGTGGGTTGCGTGGCCGTGCCGATGAACGGCTGGTGGACGACAGAAGAACTGGACTACGGTTTTGCAGACAGTGGTGCGAAGATTGTGGTGGCCGATCGCGCGCGGGTGCAGCGACTGGCTACTATTGTAGAAAAGCATGATCTGCACATTATCGCTATTGATGATTGCAGTGGTCTTGGTGTTGAGCACACGGTGTTTGCCGAATTACTGCGGGAGTTCTCAGGTAGAGACATGCCCGAAAAAGAGGTTGCCCTAGAGGATCACGCCACCATTATGTACACCTCGGGTTCCACCGGCCACCCTAAAGGCGCATTGTCTTCCCATAGAGGTGTTCTGGCGGCCCTGTACAGTTGGATGTGTATGGGCGTTGCCACCAAAATGACAGGGGCTCAGGCTGTTCGAGAGCAGGGACTGCCGCCTTGTGCGCTGGTGACAATTCCATTGTTTCATTGTACGGGTAGCCACTCGGCCTTCATGCTGTCTTTGGTGGTGGGTCGTAAAATGGTGATCATGCATAAGTGGGATGCGCAGGAGGCCCTGCGGCTGATCGAGGCGGAAAAAGTGACTTGGTTCAATGGCGTACCGACTATGTCGGCGGAGTTGCAGGCGGCAGCGGCGACCACAGTGCGGGATATTACATCACTGACGGAGATTATGGCAGGCGGTGCTGCGCGTCCCCCGGAGCAGGTCAAAAAAATCAGTGGTACGTTTAAAAATTCCACACCGGGGATTGGCTACGGACTGACGGAAACGAATGCATTGGGGGCGGTGAATGCGGGTGCCTTCTATGTCGCCAGACCGGACAGCGCGGGGCGAGTCGTGCCTCCGGTAACGGAGTTTCGCATCATTTCAGAAGACGGCCGTGAGCAGCCCACAGGTGAACGGGGCGAGCTGTGCATCAAGTCTCCGGCCAATATATTGGGTTACTGGAACAAGCCGGAAGCCACGGCAGAAGCCTTTGTTGATGGTTGGTTTCACACCGGCGATATTGCCTACCTGGACGAGGACGGGTTTCTTTACATCGTTGATCGGATCAAGGAAATTATTATTCGAGGGGGTGAAAACATTAGCTGCATTGAAGTGGAGGCCGCTATTTATTCACATCCAGACATTCACGAAGTCGCGGTATTTGGGCTGCCGGATGAGCGCTTAGGCGAGGTCGTCGGGGCTGCCGTGGTATTGCGAGAGGGCGGTCAACTTGGCGCAGATGAGCTGCGCGTCTATTTATCCGAGCACTTGGCAATGTTCAAGATACCGGCCTATATTTGGTTCCCAACTGAACAGCTGCCGCGTATCGCATCCGGAAAGATTTTTAAACGACAGATCAAGGCAGACTATGCTGCCAAGCTGACGCTGAATAAACAGCCGCAAACTAATATTAATCAACTGAATGAAGATGGAGAAGGACAATGACGATGGATTTAGGCGTTAGTGCAAAACTGGTACCGCTGCTTGAAGAGGTGCGGTGCTTTATTGAGAAAGAAATTCTGCCGGTAGAGGTCGAGTTCTATGAAGATATTGCAGTGGGCGATCGATGGGAGTGGACGCAGCGTCAGACCGATATTCGGGAGGGCCTGAAGACCAAGGCCAAGGCGCAGGGGTTGTGGAATTTCTTTCTCACCGAAGGTGACTCCGGTTCCGGTCTGAATACGGTTGAGTACGCCTATCTTGCCGAAGAGATGGGTAAGTCACATTTGGCCGCAGAGGTCTTTAATTGCGCTGCTCCCGATACGGGGAATATGGAGGTGCTACACAAATACGGTACCGAGGAGCAGAAAAAGCAGTGGCTGGAGCCGCTGTTAAACGGTGACATCCGTTCTGCTTTTTCCATGACTGAGCCGGGAGTGGCGTCTTCTGATGCCACTAATGTCTGCACGGAGGCGGTACTCGATGGCGACGAGTGGGTAATCAATGGAGAGAAGCACTACGTGTCTGGTGCTGGCGATCCGCGCTGTAAGATAATGATTGTCATGGTAAAAACGGAGCCGGACGCCCCCAAACATCAGCAGCAGTCACAGATACTGGTTCCCACGGACACCCCTGGGTTTGAAAACCTGCGAGCCATGAACGTGTTCTCCATGGATGATGCGCCCCACGGCCACATGCATCAGAAATTCACCAACGTGCGGGTACCCAAGGAAAATATTCTTCTGGGCTCCGGTCGTGGTTTTGAGATTTCTCAGGGTCGGCTTGGGCCGGGTCGTATACACCACTGTATGCGCGCCATCGGTGCTGCAGAAAAAGCACTAGAACTGCTCTGCCAGCGCGCTGTGTCGCGTGTCGCTTTTGGTAAGCCGCTGGCACGCCTGGGCGGTAATATCGACATTATTGCAAATGCTCGAATGGACATTGAACAGGCTCGCTTGCTCACGCTGAAGACGGCGTGGATGATGGATAATGTCGATGCGAAAGAAGCGCGCATATGGATTTCGATGATCAAGACTGCGGTGCCTAATATTTCTATTCGTATTGTGGACGAGGCCATTCAGATGTTTGGTGCATTGGGTGTTAGTCAAGATACGCCGCTGGCGAATATGTATATGTCCCAGCGCACGCTGCGTTTAGCCGATGGGCCCGATGCGGTGCACCGCATGGTGGTGGGCCGTCATGAGCTCAAGCGTTACGCATAGCGCACAATGCAGCCCTGCGAGGCGGCTGAGGAGGGCCTCCCTGGTTGAGTGAATAGCCATGGCTTTTCACTTGATCAGAACCGGTGGTTGAAAAAAATTGCTTTGATTCGGTGAGAGACTGATGTACGTTCTGTAAAAGATAAATAATAGCGGAATAGACGAAATGAATGTAGCCACTAAGCGGTGCGCGCCGTTTCTCGCGTTGATAGCGTTTTCTCCCGTTGCCTCTCTGGTTTGGGCTGCTACCGGAGGCAATTCGCTTGAAGAAATCATTGTAACGGCCAATAAGCGGGAAGCCTCGCTGATGGATACGGCCGCATCAATCAGCGCCTTTGACAGCGCCACGCTTGATCAGTTGGGTATAACAGGCAGTCAGGATCTCGTGTTACATACGCCTTCCCTGTCGATTACAACGTTTACGGTCAGTATCCGCGGGGTGGGTCGGCCCAATCTGGCGGTTGGTTCGGAGCCGGGGATCGGCATCTACTGGGACGGTGTGTACAACACTGAAAACGGTATATTTAACTACTCCGAGTTCATGGATATTGAGCGCATTGAGGTTTTGCGGGGCCCGCAGGGCATTCTTTATGGGCGCAATTCCGTTGGCGGCGCCGTAAGCTTTATCAGTAAGCGACCTAGCGAGGAGTGGGAGGGTAACGTCACAGCGCAACTCACCAACTACGACGGCAGACTCATTCAGGGGTTGGCTAGCGGCCCGATCACTGACACATTGAGTGTGTTGGCGGGTGCGTCTTATATCAGCCACGAGGGATTCCAGAAAAACACGTACAACGGCAAGGACTATGAGCAGGACAAAACGCCCTATGCTACGGTGAGCCTGCAGTATCAGCCCAATGATCGCTGGAATACCGTGCTCAAGGTCATAGGCGTAGACCGCGATTACCGGCAGGGAAACGGCTACATACTAGAGCCTTTTGCGCGCGGGCTAGCTCAAACGGTATTGGATGATACTACCGGTGCGCCCATTAATCTGCCCGGCATGTTCCCCGCGCAGAACTTCGTCAATATGCGCCAGGGCCTGGCCATAGAGAATCCCGCGCTGCAAGATGAGAATAAAGTAACACAAGACCGTAATCCAAATCTCAAGAACCGGCGCTGGGCGGTTTTTCTGAATAGCGAATACAGCGCAGACACCTTCACCCTCAAGTATACCGGGGGGTATAACAAATACTGGTTTGATACGACAAGTGATGCCGACGCCAGCGTTCAGGCGGACTCGGGCGTCGACTGGAGCAAGATCACTGCCAGAGTCGGATCTGTTGATATTCCTATCGCTTTACTCGGCAGCCCAAGTGACGGGATTACCGGCGCCGATATGACCTTCAACGTCGACCAGGAGGCGAGATTCAGCTCCCACGAATTGCAGTACTCGTCGGAATGGGACAGTGATTACTCGCTGCTGGGCGGACTTTATTACTACCACAGTGACGAAAATCAGGTGGTGGATTTTCGAGAGTGGAATGATGAGTTAATGGAGATGTATGTGTTCCTTGGCGAATTTCTCCCTGGTGCCCCTGTCCCGGTGAGTGACGACAACTACCTGTATCGTGGTGAAGCGAGCGTAGATACCCGCTCATATGCATCCTATGGGCAGCTATCGTGGGACCTGTCGCCCGCGACTATCTTAACTGCCGGTTTACGCTATTCTTACGATGAGAAAAAAGGCAATGATAATACCTTTGTGCAGTATGTTGGCGACCCTAATGTTTCTGATGGGACTGTGTATAGGGCTGAAGATGACAGTTGGGATAAGTGGACCTGGCGCTTGGGTGCAGACCATTATTTGACGCCGGATCAGTTTCTGTATGCCTTTGTCGCGACCGGCTACCGCTCTGGTGGCTTTAATTTCCAAAAGCCCAGCGCTACTACAGATGTTGATGTGGTGAAGCCGGAAGAAATTATCTCCTATGAGATAGGCTATAAAGGGTCAACATTTGAAAACCGGTTGAATGTAGGTGCCTCTGTGTATTACTACGATTACACCGACTTACAGGTGATTAAGCAGGACGTGGAAAACGGCATCGCCTTGAACACCTTTCAAAATGCCAAAGACGCAGAAGCTGCCGGTCTGGAACTGGACTTTAGAGCCCTGCCGACACCGAGCATCATGCTCAGCGGAACGTACTCTTACAATTTCACGGAGTTTAAAACCTTCTCCAGCAAAGATGCCAACGCTTGCACCTTGGGGCCCTATGCAGTGGGCGATACTCAGAATCCGCTATGCATCGACGAGCAAGATCTCCAGGGCAATGAATTTGTATTAACGCCCAAAAACAAGGCGTCTTTGAACGCCACCTACTTCTGGCAGATGTTTGATCTCGATTGGTCCGCTACTGGCACTTATTCCTACACCGGCAAACAGTGGATGTCGATTTTCAATGATCCAGAATATGATAGAGTCGACAGCTATGACCGTTGGGATGCGCGTGTGAATATGGCCGCCCTCGATCAGCAATGGGAGGTGACTGCATTCGTCAAAAATATCGCCGATGATCGCAATATCATCAGCCGAGGCCGGCCCAGTACTGTGACCCAAAACGCGACATCTGTGCTGTCTGATCCCCGTATTTATGGGTTGAAAGTGCAATACAACTTTTAACCTTGCGCTCGGGGACGACTCTCACCGGCTCAGAGTGTCCCCGATTCCAGTTCCGGTTCCGGTTCAATAATGCCTCAGGCTCAGCCGGGTCCAACGCGGTATGGCTTGGCGTCGCGTGCACACAGCGGGTTGAGGTATAAAATACTTGAACCGGCCAAATACATACTGTATGTTCAAATCCCTTTTTAAGCTGATATGTTCAGTTCATCGTTGCTTCCGGTAGATCTTTGACCGAAAACCATCTTTCGCTATCAGCGCCCACAGTGGGGGTGGGTGAAACAGCATCGATCGACAACAATCAACCGTTTCTGTTGCAGCAAAAACCGATGAGGAGCACACCATGGCAGTAAAGATCGTACCCAAAGAAGAAATGTTGGACGCTATCGGCACTAAGTTTGAGCCCGGCGAGTGGATTGAGGTGACACAGGATCGTATCAATGTCTTTGCCGATTGCACCGAGGATCATCAGTTTATCCACGTAGACGAGGAAGCAGCAAAAAACACGCCTTTTGGCAGCACCATCGCCCATGGCTTCTTGACCCTGTCCTTGCTGTCTAAAATGGCCGAAGGTAACGGCGTTATCCCTGAGAACATCGTCATGGGTCTCAACTATGGCTTTGACAAGGTGCGTTTTCTGTCGCCGGTGAAATCAGGTAAGCGCGTTCGCGCGAACGCAGAAGTCGCTGATATCGTCCGCAAAGATGAGAATCGATTTCTGATTAAGCAGGTGATTTCTGTAGAGATTGAGGGAGAAGACACTCCTGCCTTGGTCGCAGAATGGTTGAGTATGGTTATTGCCGGCTGATCAGCCGGACTATTTATTTTTCTATTGAGAGGATTTCAGTAATGTCTATTCGTTATGACGGTAAAGTCGCAATCGTTACCGGTTCTGGGCAGGGCTTGGGTCGCAGCCACGCCATCGAGCTGGCTAAACGTGGCGCAAAGGTCGTAATCAACGATCTGGGCGGCGGTGTTGATGGTTCAGGTGGCTCATCTGATGCTGCCAAGGCTGTTGTGGCAGAAATTGAAGCGCTGGGCGGTGAAGCGATAGCCAACGGTGCCAATGTCGCCAAATACGACGAAGTTGAGGCCATGGTAAAGCAGGCGATGGAGAAGTGGGGCCGTGTTGACATCTTGGTCAATAATGCAGGCATTTTGCGCGATAAAAGCTTCACCAAAGGCAGTCTGGATGACTTTAAACTGGTACTTGATGTTCACCTGATGGGCAGTGTCAATTGCACCAAGGCCTGTTGGGATATCATGCGTGATCAGGCCTACGGCCGCATCGTGGTCACCACATCGTCATCAGGTCTGTACGGTAACTTTGGTCAGACCAATTATGGCAGCGCCAAGATGGGTGTTATCGGCATGATGAATACATTGGCTCAGGAGGGTGCAAAATATGATATCCGCATTAACGCCCTAGCGCCTACGGCCGGTACCCGCATGACCGAAGGTCTGATTCCTGAGGAGGCCTTTGCACTGCTGACGCCTGAGACGGTAACACCTGCGGTGCTGTATATGGCTAGTGACGACGCTCCCAACAAGACAATCATTTGTGCTGGTGCCGGTGCCTATTCAGTCGCCAAGATTATTGAAACCGATGGCGTCTGGCTAACACCTGAAGATCAGACCCCCGAGGGTATCGCGGCCAACTGGGATGCGATTACTTCTTCGGAAGGTCAAACGCAGCCCCAGGCAGGTTTTGAACAGACGGTAAAATTCACCGGCAAGGCGATGACAGGCCTGGGCCTGAATAAGTAAACATTGACTCAAGGGGCCTTCATTGGTGCCCTGTTATTGGAGAGAAGAGACATGAAAGAAGCAGTTATTGTATCCACCGCTCGCACCCCGATTGGTAAGGCCTTTCGGGGCGGTTTTAATAATCTTGGTGGGGCGACGTTGGGCGCAGTTTCGGTGGCCGAAGCCGTCAGACGTGCCGGTATTGATCCGGCTCGCGTCGAAGATGTGATTATGGGCAGTGCGTTGCAACAAGGCGCCACCGGGTCCAATATTGCGCGTCAGATTGCGTTGCGTGCCGGCCTGCCGATTACCACTTCTGGTATGACAATAGACCGCCAGTGTTCATCGGGTTTGATGGCGGTAGCGACGGCTGCGAAGCAGGTCATGTACGACGGTATGGACTGTGTGATCGGTGGTGGACTGGAGTCCATCTCGCTAGTGCAAAATGAACACATGAACCTGCACCGCATGGTCGACGACGAGTTGATGGCGATTGAGCCCAATATGTTTGTACCGATGCTGCAGACAGCGGAAATTGTCGCCCAGCGTTACAACATTTCGCGTGAGGCGATGGACGAATACGGACTGCAATCGCAGGAACGCACCGCAGCAGCGTATGCCGCTGGCGGCACGTCGAAAGATGCGGTTGCCTCGCAAATTACCTGTCAAGGTGGTTTGACTGATGGCTCTTGTGCGGCGTCCGGTATTGAGCGAATCCAAGCCAATATTGTCAACGGCCCAAGAACGGAAACCTCCGGTATTGATCTGTTTGCTAACTATTCGTTTGATTTAGGCGGTATGCCTGCAATGGTTGGTTTTGAAGGCACGTATACGACTGTCTCTTATACACATCTCCGAGCCCACGAGACAAGA
>OJHF01000219.1_pt1 | contig 16184 bp, 13 predicted proteins | sample 1594891 | NCBI WGS metagenome assembly OJHF01 (sample SAMN05416737, study PRJEB24817) | seawater metagenome | isolation source: Sea water | place: Canada:Atlantic | collected 2013-07 | reverse complement strand
ACGAGATTGCCTCTTGTCTCGTGGGCTCGGAGATGTGTATAAGAGACAGAGCCTTGAGAGTAAAATCGCGTTGGCGCAAAGGTGACTGCACTGTTTTGGGTGTTGCCCGCTCAAAGCTCACCGTCAGCTTGTCTAGATCCTTCAACTGCGGCCTGTGGGAAGCGGGAAAGTCTATTACCAATGTGCCTAATGCCGCCGCATCATAGAGCGCTGGAGCAACAGTGGTATCCGCTATAGCAATCTTCGTTACGTGTCCCAGTGTCGCAGGCCAAGTCAGTTCGAGTCTCTCCATTGAAGCGGGTGAGGTTTGCTTATTATAAAGGCGCCACTGTATGCCACTAGGGGTGAAGTCAAGTTCGATATGACCCCGTATCTTGCAGGTCTCTATTTCCTGTGGAGTCTCTATCGGTTCTTCTACCGACGAGAGATCATCTAGGTGACGTGTGACCAGCGGAGATTTCAGTATTTCCTGCAGCTGCTTGCGGTCAAGTTTGGCGCCAACTGCATTAATTATAGGGAGATCGTGAGTGACCGTTCCGCCCTCCTCTTCTACCAATGCAGCGAGGCCAACAGATGACGGGCCCTGCAACATGACATACAAAACATCCGAGTCGACGGCTAATGCAGAAGTACAGAAAAGCAAAAATCTCAGGAGTGTTGTCCTGTGCGTAAAGGACTTCATCCGTGTCGAATTGTCCTGAATTAATTGCCCATGATTTTTTGAATTTGTGCAGAAAAGTTTGTTTGCAGCATGTTGGGCACGTCTTCAGGATAGATCGGGCGGGCGAAATAAAAACCCTGTAATAGGTCACACCCTTTTCCCACTAGATAAGCCAACTGACTTTCCTTCTCTATGCCTTCTGCTATCACTCGCAGGTTGAGCGCTTTTGCGAGCCCCAAAATAGCGTCAACGATCGCAGCCCCATCGGATGTATTCAAATCATTAACGAAGCTATGATCGATCTTGAGTGTGTCTATCGGAAAGCGCTTAAGGTACCTAAGAGATGAGTAGCCTGTGCCGAAGTCATCGACAGCAAGATCGATACCGAGAGATTTTAATGCGCGTAACTTTGCAATATTGGTCTCCGCATCGTTCATGATGGCGCTTTCTGTCAGCTCAAGTTCTAGACGATCGGGTGGCAGACCGGATTTAAGAAGAAAGCCCGCTATCCACTCAGACAAATTCCCCTGATTAAACTGCAGGGGGGAGATATTGACACAAACACGGAATGCACTAAGGCCGAGCGTATTCCAGTATAAACAGTGCCTGGCGACCTCCTCCATGACCCATTCACCCAGCTCGATTATTTGCCCGGTGCTCTCGGCTATCGGAATGAACTCCTGTGGAGATACCATACCGCGCTTAGGATGCTTCCAGTGGACTAGCGCCTCCATGCTAACCACCTCACCGGTTATGGAATTTACCTGAGGCTGGTAACGCAGCTCTAATTCTGAATTACGCAGCGCGTCGCGTAATTCTTCTTCCATTTTTAGTTTCTCGACCGCCTTGGCGTTCATCTCTTCATTATAAAATCGATAACAAGCTCGGCCTTCTGCCTTGGCAAAATACATGGCAGTATCCGCATTTCGAATCAGAATATCTGGATCTTTGCCATCTTGAGGGTATAGCGCAATTCCAATGCTGGGCGTCACCACTGGGTTATGTGACTGCAGGGGTATTGGCTGCGAGAGACAATCGAGGATACGCTTGGCGACCTTCTCGATATCAGCCATGTTATCCACGTCTGATAAAACAACCGTAAATTCATCGCCACCCAATCTGGAAATTTCAGCAGCACCGGACTCTTTCTCATCCACTGCGTTGCTTTCAGACAAATAATTAATAGAATCCTCTTCACGTAATTCCATCGTGAGCCTCCTAGCTATTTCCACCAGCAGACTATCTCCGCGGGCGTGACCGATCGAATCATTAATACGCTTAAAGTGATCTAAATCGATAAAAAGCAGTGCGGCTATGGTCTTGCGTCGTTGACTGCGCTTGAGAAGCCGGGTCAATTGCTCATTGAAACTTCGCCTATTAGGAAGACGGGTGAGGGGGTCATAGTAAGCAAGATGCCGGAGTCGATCTTCCTGTCGCTTCAGCGAGTTAAACGCATCGCTGGCACGGAGCATATACTGAACATCACGCCCCAATAATGACCAGTTGACCGGCTTTGTTTTATACTGAGTGGCCCCAGCGTCAAACCCCTTGTCTATAGACTCACGATCTTCCGAGCCCGTAACAATCATAATAGGAATGGTTTTACCCTGAGGCAATTCTCGGATGCGCTGACAAGCCTCAAGGCCCGTCATCCCTGGCATCTCTACATCCATGAATACCAGATCAGGCCTTTCAAGAACGAAAACATCTATCGCCTCAAAACCATTAGAGGCTTCAACAACGACCATATCATCCGCTTCGAGACACTGGCGTGTCAGCAGACGAACATTCTGATCATCGTCAACAACAAGAATTTTGGCTTGATGGCGTATAGGACCTGTACTCTATATTGACTGGAGGAAGTGATCCTTATAATGAAGATTCTAGGCTATCACTAGTAGAGACTCTCTACTAGTGTGAATGAAAATTTGAAGGGGTTCACCCTAGAAACTGCAAATCGGTGTGCCGCCTCAAGAGGGAGGATTTTGACGTGGCCGTGAATCAAAAAAGTCTATGCCGACAAAAACGAAGGAAATCACCCCGTCAGCCAGTAGCTCGACTAGATCAGGACAACAACTGTTCGCGACGCAGCACACCGTGTTCCTGCACAAAACGCGGAAGATTCTGCAACGGGATTGCCGGACTGTAATAAAACCCCTGCACCTGGTGGCAATGGTGATCACGCAGGAATTGGATTTGCTCATGCGTTTCTGCGCCCTCTGCCACGACCACCAAACCCAGTCGACGCCCCATCTCGATAATCATACAGCAGACCGCTTCCTGGTTTTCATTGTGCGGTAGGTCGCGCACGAAACAGGCATCGATCTTCAACGCAGAAATCGGCAACTCCGTAAGGTGGTTAAGCTGGGAAAAACCGGTGCCAAAATCATCCAGCGAAAAGGAGATCCCAAGCTCTCGCAATTCGTTCATGCGGGACTTAATCTCTACAGAGCTTTGCAAAATAGTAGATTCCGTTAATTCGAACTCGATTTTCGAGCCGTTTGCACCGCTGCGCACGATAATATCTTTGACGATTTCAACAAAAGGGTCGTCCTCGATCTGAGAAAATGAAACGTTCACTGCAACATCCACATGTTGCATATTTTGTTCTTCTAGCCATATCTGAGCATTGCAAGCATGCTGAATGACTTGATAGCCGATGGCTTTCATAAGCCCCATATCCTCGCAGGCGGACATGAAATCAAAAGGCAACAGGAGGCCACGCTTCGGATGATTCCAGCGCAGCAAGGCCTCTAGCCCCGCCAGATGCCCAGATGCAAGGTCTATTCGAGGCTGGTAATGCAACTCAAACTGGTTTTTTCGCACTGCAGTGCGCAATTCTGCCGTGAGGGAGGAATTGCCCCCGACATCGAAGGCAAGCTTCTCGGAGTAACGGACGAAACGACCACCCTCGATGCATTTAGCCTGCTGCATCGCGCTACGGGCGTGTTCTACCAGATCTGAAAACCCACCCCCGTCTTGCGGACAAATCGCCACACCGATACTCGCCTCTACTGCCACCTGCTGATCACTGAGAAGCATCGGAGCGGAAATAGATTTGAGCATTTCCTCGGTAATAAGCTCCACACCGGCAGTCGAATTCACGTCTTCGAGCACGATCGCAAACTCATCGCCACCAAGCCGCGCTATACTGTCTGTACTGCGCATTTTATTGACTAGACGTTGCGATATAGTTTTGATCATGACATCGCCATCAGACTCGTCATAGTGGTCGTTAATGCTGGTGAACTGATCAATATTGATGTAGAGCAGAGCTGTGTTGAAGCCATACCGTTTAGAACGATCCATAGCACGCTCCAAATGAGCACGAAAACCCACTCGATTGAGCACCCCGGTAAGCGTATCGGGATTAGACAACTGTCGGATTTGCTCGCGAGCCAGCTTGAGCTGAATGTTGTACTCGAGGATGCGGTGCACGAGTGCATCCTGCAATTGCCCGCGGATAAGATAGTCCTGGGCTCCCAGTTCGCGCAAATGGCCAAAAGAAGCCTGCTCGGAGTCATCCAGCATCATAATAAGTGGGGCCGCGACATTGTTTTTGTTGGCCAGGCGTAATAAATATTCCGTTTGAGCCCCATGCCCCATAATCACGGCATCTATCATAGGATCCAGGAGCGCTTCGAGTGGGCGCTCCATGGCTTCTGAGGCTGCAAGCCGGAACCTCGCCGGTTTAGCGCGCGCCAAGCATTCTGCAAGAATAAGGTGATCCGCCTTGTTCTCCGATATGATCAGTACTGTATGCTGCTCCACTCTGAATCCCTAACGACTTGTTCACTGACGATTGGAGCGCGCTGGTTAGTCGCCTCTGGACCGCAGAAGTCGTCTCGCAACCAACTCCTTATTCTTTAAATAACATAAGGTTATACGGAATTAATGAGTGGAACTCTAGTAAATGTTCATTGAAAATTACCAAAGCGGCGACGCCCTTTCCAAGTCTCTCGATTCACGGCTCAATTCGTCGTCGCTATTGTGGCAACTGCACGGGCTATTTGCGACATGAGTGTGTTTCTATGGGGAATGGGGAATTAACACCCGCTTATTTTATGTTAGAATTGCCGCTCGTTTTTTCCGCCTTTAATAGCCACCTATGAGTCTTGCCTCCGAAAAACTGAAAACCATCCGGGATCAGGTGCAGTACCATCTCGATCGTGCCGAGCAAAAGCAGCTTACGCCGGAACAGGAACAGTCACTTAAGAACCAGATAAAAGCCCGATTGCAGGAAGAGAATGCTGTCATTGTGGCGCATTATTATACGTCCCCGGCAATCCAGGCCCTGGCCGAAGAAAGCGGTGGTTGCGTCTCGGATTCACTCGAAATGGCACGCTTTGGCCACGATCACCCCGCCAGCACACTCGTGGTCGCGGGCGTCAAATTTATGGGTGAAACAGCCAAGATTCTTACACCCCAGAAACGCGTTCTGATGCCAACATTGGAAGCAACCTGCTCTTTGGATCTGGGTTGCCCGATCGATGAATTTTCGGCTTTCTGTGATCAGCATCCCGAGCGAAAAGTTGTCGTGTATGCCAATACCTCAGCGGCGGTGAAGGCCAGGGCCGACTGGGTCGTCACTTCAAGCATAGCCCTTGATGTGGTCGAACATCTGACAGAACAGGGCGAAAAAATTCTCTGGGCGCCCGACCAATATTTGGGTGATTACGTAAAACGACAAACCGGCGCCGATATGCTCATGTGGGATGGCGCGTGCATTGTGCATGAGGAATTCAAGGCACGCGGTATCGCCGATTTGAAGCGAGTCTATCCCGATGCCGCGGTACTGGTGCATCCCGAATCACCCGCTGCAGTTGTGGACTTAGCCGATCGAGTGGGTTCAACCACTCAGATTATTCGGGCTGCAAGTGAAATGAACAACAGGCGCTTCATTGTAGCCACCGACCAAGGTATATTTTATAAGCTGCAACAGCAGGCACCCGATAAAGAGTTTATTATCGCGCCCACGGCCGGTGAAGGCGCCAGCTGTCGCAGTTGTGCCCAATGCCCCTGGATGGCAATGAATGATCTGGAAACACTGGCTCAGGTATTTGAGAGGGCCGATAACGAGATAAGTGTCGATCCCGCTATCGGAGAGCAAGCCATGATTCCTTTGCGCCGCATGCTAGACTTTGCCAGCGAACTTCAGATCACAGTCAAGGGCAACGCCTGAGGCCTTGGTCCCTGGGGAAATCCCGGCGAGAATTTAAAACTCCTCCATCCGCTCCTGCATTGTGGCGACATCCGCCAGACGCTGATGAATCTTAGCTGAAGCCAAGTAGTTGCCCTGAGTTAATTTCAATGCATAGGTAAGTTGTTTTTTAGCGTCGCCCAAAGACCCCTTGAGAATAAAATACTCCGCCCGAGATTGGTGCAGCTCTGCGATATTGCCGGACAAACCCTGTACCTCTGCAAGCAGATACCAAAGACTAGGATCATCGGGCCAGCGCTTGCTCTGCTTCACTAGCACTTCGGCGGCGATATGTGGCTGTTGATTTTTCATCAATGCTCTGGCGTAGCTCATGGTCAGCGGATGATTGCCCGGGGAGACCGCTAGCCTGCGAGCCAATTTTTTTGCGGCCTGATCTGGCTTATTACGTGCCATATCAATATCCGCATCGGCAATGATATATTCAAGACGATCAGGACTGGTTGACCAAATGGAGTCCAGCTCCAAACCGGCCTCATCAGCGCGCCCAGAAGCCGTCAGCGCAAGAACCAGCCCATAGGTAGCGGCTTCGCGGGAATAGGGCGTGCCGTCCAGTTCTCCCTGAAATCTGGCTACCGCCAGAACTGGGGTTTCGGACAGCTCAGTGATAACGCGGGCCCGCATCAATTGATAATTCAGGTCTGGGTCGCGCACTTTTTTGGGATACTTCCTCGCGCGATTGCGTGTGTCGGCAATGCGATTTTCGGACAGAGGATGAGAGCGAAGAAATTCGGGCATCTGTTCGCTGGCTGAATACCGCGTTGTGCGCAGCATACGCTCAAACATCACAGGCGCTGCGTGCGGGTCCATATCCGCATCTATTATCGTTTGCATACCAACGCGGTCAGCTTCTTGCTCATTACTTCGACTGTAACTCAGCGCCGAATTCTGCGTAGCCGCCTGCGTTGCCGACAAAGCCGCCATACCCACGTCTGCACCAGTGGTTGCCATCAACACAAAACTCGCCAACATAGCAGCGAGGGTCAAAGGCTGTAATTTTTGTTGATACTCTACCCCGCGCGAGAAGTGACGTTGGCTTAAGTGAGCAATTTCATGCGCCAACACAGTGGCAAATTCGTCTTCCGTCTCGGCCCATAGAAGCAGGCCATTGTGAATGCCTATCACGCCGCCGGGAACAGCAAAGGCATTCATTGTCGGATTGTCTACAATGACCAGATCTATGCGTCGGTCCTCCAATTTAGAATGACTAACCAGCCTATAGATAAGGTTTTCGACGTAATCAAACAACAAGGGATCGTCTATGGTGGGGACTTGACCGCGGAAAGCTCGCAACCAGGCACGGCCTAACTGGTACTCGAATTCGGATGAAAACATGCTAGTACTGGATTCACCGAGATTCGGTAATGTGAATTCCTCCGTGTTGGCGGAACCGGTATTGGCTAGCATTGAGGAGAATCCAATTGCGAATACTAGGCGTCGCGCAAGTACCATCAGCCCTGACAGATTAAACACAGTGTGAAACCACTAATTTATAGATTGATATGCATTATTGTACTGCATTCACGGCGTTTCCGGATAAACCGTTTCCTCCTGAATTTTTGCATTGATTCACCATAAATTGGTCAATGTGCTTGTGCGGTTATCGACTCGACAAAACAAATCGAATACAATTTTGGTAGGGTTTGGTGATCAAAGAGACATATGAGTGCTTTTGAACTTACTACAGTAGACCTTGAATCTCGCAACATAGCGTCCGACTGTGCCAGAATTGGCGCTCGAATTGAGTCATATCGCGCGCGTGAAGCCGTTTCTCACCCCTCACTCATCGTGGGCGAACAGCATGAGCCTGCGATACCTGCCGAGCGCTGCGTGCCAGAAATCAATGCAAATGAACTCACCATAGATAGCCTACGCGCGGCAATCTCCGAGCATGGCGCACTCATTGTCCGCGACATGTTTTCTAAAACACCTATGGATACACTCATCAAGGCTGCGGACAACGTAATCGACGCTTGCTTAGACTCGGGCTCAACTCCCGCCATGAATACCTACTACAATCCACCCGGCAACCTCAAAACCATCATGCCAAAGAAGGATAGAGAGCTTGGCAATACAAGGAGCTTTCACCGCGAGTCTGGATCAGCTATGTGTGTCGAAGCCCCGAGTGTCGCAGAGGCATTGTTACAGCTGTACGAAGCACACGGCCTAAAAGAGCTGATCGGACTATACCTCGGCGAGCCGCCATGTCTCTCTGTCAAAAAGTGGGTTTTAAGGCGCTCCAAACTGCCGGTTGCGGAGGCGGGTTGGCACCAAGATGGCGCATTTATGGGGACTAATCTCAATAGCCTTAATATGTGGATGCCACTGAATGAATGCGGCGGCACAACAGGTGCGCCTAGTATGGATGTTGTACCACAGCGGCTCAATAAAATTACCTCTGCGGCGGGGGCCCAATTCGACTGGTCAGTTAGTGATTCACAGGTGTCCAGTCGTCTGGTAGATAGCCAGCCACTAACACCCACGTTCAGTGCCGGCGATGTATTTTTCTTCGATCATTTTTATCTACACAGAACTCAATATCGCTCCGACTTCACCAAACTGCGGTATGCGGTCGAGACCTGGTTTTTTGGCGCATCAAGCTTTCCAAAGAATCAAATACCTATCGCCTGGTGAGCGCCAACATGCAGACCTTTTCGACGGCAATAGTGCCGCTTAACAACAGCACTGCTAGCTCTCATTGTTATCAGTAGCGCAGTCTTTCCGGCGCGTCAACGCGATGTTATAGGCCAGCTGTTGCTCATAGGCTTCGTCAACATGGCCTTCAGGCAACTCATGTAAGGCCTTGTCCCAGTGAGCTTCGACATAGTCCTTGTTCAGCCAGTAATATTTGAATGCATCTGACGTCCAATCTTTGTAGATCTCCTCCCAACTAAAACGATTAAAATGAGGCTGGAGGCAACCCTCGGTGAGCGCTTCGCCCTCCAGTTGATAGCGAAAGTCTACGGACAGACGCATATGCTCGAGATTGTGATTTTCCATAGCCTTGTGAACGGTCATTGATTGGAAGAGCACGATATCCCCGGCTCTGAAATCCGCACCCACCCAGCGACATTTCAGCACTTCCTTACTGAGCACAGCACGTCGATTACCGGCGCCCAAGTGAAAGGTTAACGGGAGCACACCATATTTATGTGAGCCCTCCATAATTGCCAAAGATCCATCCTTGACGGCACAATCCGCCAATGGCATCCATGCCGCAGTCAAATTTGGAGTGCCCTGATTGTTAGGAAAGTCTTGATGCGGTGGCGTAGCCAGTTCTGGGCTATCAGGAAATATGAGCCTGACAATACTCAGAGGCTGAGGGAAAGCGCTCTCGCCGAGCGCCTGTCGCATGACGTTTATCACATTGATTTCATGCGCCAGGCTATGAAAGGATTCAAGTTTTACGATGCGGTCGTGTGCTTGAAAAAACTTGGGGCTGCCCTCCCTGCGCGGCCGGCATAGTGCCTTGGCGCTCATTCGATTCCGCCCGCCTTCAATCCACCCCAGCTCGGCAAGAATTTCTGTTATCTCGCGCCTCAGTTGTTCTAACCGTTGCGTAGGGACAATATTACGGAAAAACAGGTAGCCGTCTGACGCCATCCGAGCGCGCAGTGCAGTGGTATTGCCCAATAATTCGTTTGCCTCATACATAGGCTCAAGCGTAATGTTATCGGCCATTGCGGGAAAAGCCTCTACCCGCAACTCAATCAGGCGCCGCATCAATTCCTCACTGCCGCTAGCCCGCGCTATCGGTTGTAACAGCGCGATACCCGCATCATAATCGCCGGCCTGAGTCAGTGTCTCAACCTGCTCGAGCACCTCGCGATAGGCGTCGAGTCCGTCTGCACCATCAGGACACGCACTGTCAATTGTCATACATACGCTTCCATAGCTGAAATTCACTAAACTCGCGGGCGTCACTGGCGTCGCCGACTCAATGCAACATACATTTCGCCAGCCACAAAAACAGACACAACGAGCGCGGACATATCGTCTCGGTGACGCTAGAAGACCACCGGTTGCTGCTTTAACGGCGCCGTTGACCCCGCGAAAAACCAAGATTCTATCGCATAACGATTATTCGTATGACTCAAGCCAAAGCCCGTGCGATGTAGATTAAAGTGGTCGAAGAAAAGTGCATCTCCCGCGCTGAATCTGGGGCACTGCACAGGGTTGGTCTGCGCTATCTCGTCCACAAGGCCCTGGCCCACTGTCCAATTAAAAGGAGATCCATGGGTGCCTGTTTCATGTATCTTTCTTTCCCCCCCACCGATGATTTCCAATCCCGGTGCATCGGCATCACCGCCACAGTCTGTGAGCGCGATCCACAAGTTTGCCGTTCTGATGGACGAGGCATCCCCAAGAAAGTAACCGTCCTGGTGCCAGCCTGAAGAAGCACCATTGTTTGGCGCTGCGCAACGGACCACCCATTTGCGCACAGAAAGCACCGGATCTTCTCCAAAATAGCCGGTCAGTAGCGCGGGAAGACCGATCTCGCAGTAATACTCAATCAGCTGAAACGTTACAGGAGGACTATCAACACTCCACACCGAACCGACATTGGTGTAGCGCTCACCCCCACGAAACTGAGCGGGCCCGCCCTGCACGCTAGGGCATCTCCGGTACCAAGGGTTAGTGTGCGCGTCTGACTCTGCGCCCTGAGAAACGTCAATTCTGGCCTGTAACACGCGGTCGATGTTTTCCCGCATTGTTTTAATTCGAGCAGAATCCATTAACCCCCGCACAATCAGACCGCCCTTACCAAAAATACCAGCCTTCAGGGCATCCGCGTCGAGGTCACCCGCCCCAATCTCAGGAAAGCCTTCTACCGATCCAAACCGGTTGTCGTGAACAGGGGGCCAATTACTGTGGGGTTGTGGCCATTCCATTTCAGGATACGCCTGTATACGCAACTCAATCAGTCGCTGCGCCAGCGCAGGATCATCGTACCTTCCCGCCGTTTCCAACAAAGCAATGGCAGACCGATAGTTGCCTTCCTGGACGAGTTGTTCTGCCTGATTCAGAAGTTTGTGATGAGCGTTCATGTGTTTATCCTGCACACTCCCTAAAGTGCTGTCAAATGCCACAACCTACTGCAGCCGACACGCCAAGGCAGCGAGAGGGCCTAACCATCGTCCTCTGCCACCAGCTTTCCTTTGCCTTGCCCGCCTTTCCTATTCCCCTTGCGGGACTGGCGGAAAAAAGCGGCCTGACGACGAGCCTCCAAAAATAGTCCGGCATGCACATAAAACTGCCGCAACCGCTTTTGTGTCTCTTCGTCTTTTGAAAAAAGAAGATTCAGCAGCGGCTCACTACTGGGTTCGCCACCGGGCTTCCTAATCACTCCCAGACCAAACCCATGATTAAACTTGAACACCTCGTCATGTTCTTTTTCGAGCTCTTCAAAATACTTCCACGCCCCAAAGTCCTTTATTTTTGCCATGACATCGTGAAATAGAACAATGCCACCGGGCTTCACTTTAGGATACCAATTGGTGAAATCCTCCTTAACTGCATCGTAAGTATGCAAGCCGTCGATATGCAATAAGTCCAAGGAGTTCTCATTAAAGTGCTGCAGCGCCTCATTGAAGAACATACGTAAAAGATAGGAATTCCCGCGGTAGTACTCTCGCGCATGATCACTAACGTCTGTGTATATAGAGTCATCGTAAGCATCGGTATGGTCGTCACCTTCCCAACAATCGACACCATAGGCCACGCCATCAATGTCATGTTCAACCATGGACTGACAAAAAGTGAAAAAAGACAGTCCATTATAGACGCCAAGTTCAACTATTAATTCAGGGCGAATGGCAGCGACAAGGTCATATGCAAAAGGCAAATGGTCAACCCAAGTACTAAAAACCATTCGCTTGGGCTCAAACCGCTGAAGTGATGGCGGGAAATATATCGTGTTATCCATAAATTATTCTCAACTTAATTCGTGGCCACATTCCAGGCCAACATAGGTTATTTTTTTGCCGCAGCTCTCAATCTATCCAACTTTCTTGTCGCAGAAAACTGCACATACTCTAGAACCTCATTAGACAATTCACCCAGATAGACCGGATGAGTTTCAGGTACTGAAAATTTCTCTCCGCGAATTTTTTCATACTGTGCCTTAATAGCATCAACAAATTTTTCTCTCTCTTGAAATTCATCTCCACCAGTAGTGACGCCGCCATGAAACTGATGGAACGTCCCCTCCCCTTGCAAGAAAACATGAGTCATTCCCGGGTATTCGCAAGCCCGCTTATACAGATCGAGGTTCACAAGCCCGCCTCCTCGCATATCAAACTTCGCATCGAAGCCACCAAGATCACTCCACACACCTCGAGGCATACTAATACAATTACTCTCGCTATGAGATAAGTAAAACCCATGGGCAGACGAACCACTAAAGCAGGATATCTCAAAGAGTCTATAACCGTTATCAGGCCAGGATATGGACTCCATCAAGATTCGCTCCTGATCGACATCGTAACCACTGCCCACGGATTTCTGCTGCAACTCAACGCCCAAGTGATACCCTGGAACCGTTACCATTGCGCACGTTGCAAGCCGATGTCCACGAACCATATTATTGACTACACCTGGAGTCACGAGGCGAGCGCCATCTATCATCACACAGATATTCTTACCCCTCGCTTTTTCGATACCATAGCTGATGGCATAAATAGGTGTTGGCTGATCTTCCTTTCGTAGATGGTAAGAAAAATTCGAGGGCAACGTATTAATGAAATCGCCAGACATTGTATTCGACGAGTCATTTTCGACGATCACGACCTCATAGTCAGCAGGGCAAGCACCGCGTTGATAATCAGGAAGTAGCGACCGGACAGTGTTCTGGGCTTGTAGTGGCATATCGTAGACAACCACTACAAAGCTGACGACGATTTTATCGTGATCTTTTTTACTACGCATAACGCGTTTAATACCCTGCTGTATGCGATTTAGCATTGAAGTACCACCAATCAACGTCCGAATTTTTTTAATTTTTTATACAAACGGCTGACTTTCCATGGAAGAGACGGCCCACCGGCTCCGTCGTTATGCCTGAGCTCTGCTGTATAAAATTTTTCTTCTTCATTTTTATTTTCAAGACCCATTTCAGCGGCAGCACCTAACATCTTCTCATCCAAGTCTGCCTCGTCATTATCGAAATTCAAAATAGAGAATTTATTTATTTTATACTCATCAAAGAGCGCCTTATTGTAGGCATACCACAACTTTAGGGATTCTTCACGGCTCTTGCTGCTGCGTTTTTCAAGCGACTTCGCAACAGCATTGGGGTGCCGATATATTCCGATCAGTTCTATCGATGGATAAAGATTTTTCCATCCATCCAAAACGAGTAACGTTCGTGGATCCTTAAATCCAAAGTTTGGCGCACCTGCATGCTCTGCCAGAAGCGCCTTGGCACGCGCGATATGCTCATTACTCCAAACGATCTTCGCAGGCGGTGTATCCCAAGACCCTCCGTTGGCTTCCAGAATTGCGTCATGCAAATCAACGAATTTCTGATTCTCTCGATTGCCTTTCTCATTATGTTTATTCCACGTGTGACAGTCACCCAAAATCAAACCCGTCTCCTGCAGTGAGCCGGCCAAGTAACTGGTGCCGCTTCGATGCATTCCAAGCACAGCAATAAGCCGCGCCGGCAATTCAGAGTTCAAATTGTGTACCGCACGTTCCGGCATTTATAAATATCCATTTCGTTTAGATGAACAATACAGGTCCATATTTCTCGCACCTCTAGCGAATGCACCAGGCGGTTTCTCTGCTGTATCTTCACCTACTTACAATCAACATGGCAACTCTGTTTTAGACCGCTTACCCTAGCATGTTCTGTAAAAACTAGCTGGGGGACAATAACAGTCACGCGGGCGTTTTACCGCTCAACAAGCACCGCGGACTTTTGACCTGCCCAGGGAGCCACCCAGATCAACAATAGCATCCCCGGAACAGCGAGACAGGTACACAGCAAGAAGAAGTCAACCCATCCAATGTTCTCAACAATGATACCCGTACTCCCATTGACCAATGTCCGGGGCACTGCCGCAAGCGCCGTAAAAAGAGCAAATTGTGTTGCCGCATACGTCTTGCTCGTTTCACGCGCGATAAAAGCGGTAAAGGCGGCCGTACCCATTCCGACACCGAGGTACTCGAAGGCGATCACTAACGCTAGGAGCCACAGGTCTGGCTCCGAGCTAGCAAGCAGAGCAAACCCCAGAATACTGGCCATCTGCACCCCACCAAACATCCACAGGGCGCGATTTATCCCGACTCGCAGCATAATCAGACCACCCACCAAACCACCAATAATTGATGGCCACAGAGCGGCATTCTTCGCCACCAAACCAATCTCTGTCTTGGTGAACCCCATCTCAAGATAAAATGGCATGGTTAAGGCGGTGGCCATGCTGTCACCGAGCTTATAAAGGAACATAAAGCACAGCACCAATATCACTCCCGACCAACCTCGACGCCCTAGATATTCAAAAAAGGGCGCGGACAAAGCCTGCCGCATTCCCAGTGCCTCTGGTTTTTCGGACTCAGGCTCAGACACCACCAGGCTCATTATGATGCCGACCAGCATGAAGCCAGCAGTAATCCAAAAAACGCTGGACCAGGGCAAAATATCCGCCAGGATAAGTGACAATGATCCGGGCACCAGGCTGGAGATACGATAGGCTTGCACGTGGATGGAACTGCCTAAACCTAACTCGTCGTCCGACAAAATTTCACGTCTGTAAGCGTCTAAAACCACATCCTGACTGGCGCTGAAAAACGCAACCACCAGCGCCAGCGCCGCGATCAACTTGGTGGACTGCTCCGGATTAAACATGCCCATAGCGCCAATTGAAAACAGCAAAAAGACCTGGGTTATCAACATCCAGCCTCTGCGTCTGCCCAAAAAGGGTGGCACAAAGCGATCCAAAAACGGCGCCCAAAGAAACTTTATCGTATAGGGCAATCCAATCAGCGAGAATAGTCCTATCTCTGCTAGAGACACGCCACCGTCACTGAGCCAGGCAGGGACCAGTTGAAAGAGCACATAGAGCGGCATGCCTGAAGCAAGCCCGGTGAATACGCAGGCAAGCATACGTCGATTAAAAACCGCGGCACGGAAACTGACTACTGCTGCACTCAAGGTGTCTTAATCTCCGGAAAATTGACCGCGAATCGATACGACCGGAATGCTTCTAAAGGCCATCCCACTACAAACCACCCATCACGGACATGACAATTAAAATTCTTTACGAAGCGTTCCAAAGCTGTTCCACGATGGTAAACCCTCATTTAGTAGCTTACTATTAAAGCCCGGCGCATATAATGCACACCATGTCTGTCTTGGGTGGTACCAGGTTAACGTCGCAAATGTTAAACCATATTTTGTGGCTAACTCCGATACTGTATCCAAGCGATATTCTACGCACTCAGGATAAATCCAGCCGACATCATCACACTCAACATCTCCCTCTAATACAGTCGCAAAAAAAACACCATCATGGGCTAGACGCAACGCGACATCAGCTATCCAACGTTCGAGAAGATCAGGAGCTGTATGACTGAAAATCGATTGAGCAACCACGTAATCGAACTTTACGTCATCGTTCAACGAGCCCAGCCCCGAATCGTGAATGAACGTGGGTTGCCTTAATTCAATGAGAGAGGAGCCAACTTCATACCGAATGCCGTCGTCGATCAACCACTTATTAGGATCGAGGCCAACATAATTACAGGTATTCAAATAAGGTATCAGCAAACGACCCAAGCGTAATGAACCACAGCCTATATCCAGTAATTTATGGTTTTGCCGCAAGCCGCAAACCGTCAATAAGTTGAAAGACATTGCACTTACAAGATCATATTCGTCCGGCGGCCCAATATATGCGCGGTAATGTCTATCACCAATATGCTTTGATAAACCCAGGATATCCTCTTCAGACATTACAAGCCTTCCCCTCTACGATTGCAATTTTTTCCAATTGCCTCTCTCGGATTTCCAGCGCGTACCGATACAAAACCATGTCTTTGTTATGATACCGCTCAATACGCTTCCTCAATGTTGCATCAATACTGCTGTCAGCCTCATAACGTTGCGGACCATCATCCAAAATTATTTTCTGTTCAGCACAACCCAATATTTTTGCAGAAAACCGCTGCATTTCTGTGGCCGAAAACTCCGAAATTCCAATAAAATCGAATAATTTGAGTGGAAAGCCCCAAAAATACTGACAGTATATATTCCCTGTCTCTTATACACATCTGACGCTGCCGACGATCTACTCTGTGTAG
>OJHF01000215.1_pt1 | contig 16297 bp, 5 predicted proteins | sample 1594891 | NCBI WGS metagenome assembly OJHF01 (sample SAMN05416737, study PRJEB24817) | seawater metagenome | isolation source: Sea water | place: Canada:Atlantic | collected 2013-07 | reverse complement strand
GTAATAAAGCCTTGGGCCGGAGCCCAATGCAGCAATTGACCTTCTTAAGGATGCAACGGGCGAGCCAGCTTCTCTCGGAAACCGATGAAAAAATCGAAACCATTGCGAGAATGACCGGCTACAAGAATGCTTTCCATTTTTCCAATGTCTTCGTGGACTGGGTGGGAGTGCGTCCTTCCGATTTTCGAGGATAGACTACCGTGTCATCACGCGGAGGCGCACAAGCTGGCGAGGTTCCGCCGAGAGGGGGAGAGGTGTTTGATAGGTCGCCTTGGTTGCGCCGTTACCTTAATTGATACGGGATTGAAGATCGGCAGAGGTGAGTGGTGTCCAGTTGACAAGATTGGAGGAGTATTTCGCGACTATGAGAGCATCGTCGTTCACGAGATTCTGCAGGAAACTCACCTGGAATGAGTCGCCGACGATGATCGGAATGGTCGAACCCTTTTTGTGGCAACAGCACAATATCACCGAATGGTTTGGCTCTTCTCAATGATGTGGATTTTAGACATCGACATGTTGTTTCTACCCATTCCCTTCTAGATCGAGTTGGCCATTATCCATTCATAAAGAAGGAGGATGCCTCCAGTTATTCATCTTTCTTTGACCCTAAGGCGATTCTACAACAACAAAATGATTATGAAAAACAAAACAAAACATACAGGACTCATCCTCACTCTAGGTCTAGCCGCTAGCGCCAGCGCAACAATCACCGTATTGGGAGTCGATTCCACAGCCGGCGCAAACTGGCGCACCGCTGCCAACCTTGAGGCTGACAACGAGTATGGCACTGCCGGTTACGCCATCTTCGGACTCAACGTGGCCGATGGTGTCTATGACGCAAATTACGATGTAAGCAGCGCAAACGCAGGAAACGCCTACAACCTACCCGCCGGAATATCCGTATCGACCGTAGACACCACCATTGGCATGTGGTCCGGTAACGGGAATTTCGGAACCATGGAAGATCCTGGAAATGGCAACGCGATCACCAGTGCCTCAATTTTAGCCAATTCGGGTGGAACTAGGCAATGGACGATTACGCGGACAGTTGCAGATGCCTATCGGATGACACTGTTCAGCGCATCAGGTGATGGGGAAAACAGTCAGTATACTTACACCTTGAACGATGGCTCAGGCCCCGCAGTTACAAACTACACCCACACCGCGAACGGCCTCGCTTACCATGTCTTCGACATCTCTGCTGGCACGAGCGACATTGTAGTCGACATCGTATCCTCTGCACAAAATCGCACCTTCACGGGAATCGCATTCGACGCGGTCCCTGTCCCCGAGCCATCTTCCACTCTTTTGCTCGGCCTCGGTATGGCCGGCATTGCTCTGCGCCGCCGACGCTAAGTGCTGCGCTTGCTTAACCAGCTACATCAAGCCCCCCAGCGGACTCGATCCGACGGGGGCTTCTCTTACTGCCCTTCGACTCCTTTATGTGGATGTCGAAAGGCATCCGTGGAGAATCTTGATTCCAACGATTTTCCTTAACCGCAACTCCAACAAGCCAGATCAAAATGTCTAAACTCACTAAACTCATCACCCTTTCTTCCCTCCTCCTAGGTGTCTCAACCGCGAGCGCGACGGTAACCTCTACAGGGGTAGACTCAACCGCCGGCCCAAACTGGCGGACTGCAGCGGCCCTTGAAACAGATAACGAATACGGCACTGCCGGTTACGTCGTTTTTGGACTCAACGAGGTCGATAGTGTCTATACCCAACCTTTCGACGTCAGCGATACCAACGCTGCAAACTCCTACAATCTGCCTGCCGGAATTTCTGTTTCGACGGTAGATACGACCATTGCCATGTGGTCCGGAAACGGCAACTTCGGAACGATGGAGGACCCTGGGGACGGGAATGCGCTCACCAGTGCCCCGGTCCTCGCCAACTCGAGCGGAACCAGGCAGTTCACGATCACGCGTGCTGCGAGCGAGCGATTCAGCATCACCATCATGGTAGCTTCCGGGGACGGCGAAAACACAGGATACACCGTGGCTGTTGATGACGGTTCCGGCTCAGCCAGCTCAGACTACACCCACGTCGCAAACGGTCTGGCCTACCACGTATTCGATGTTTCCGACGGCAACAGCGATATCTTAATTAACCTCACCAGCACTCCCCAAAACCGGAGCCTTGTGGGAATCGCCTTCGACATCGATACCGTTGATCTTAGCAATCCGAGTGACCTTAACTCAAATGGGATCGGCGACAGCTGGGAGGAGTTCTACTTTGGAGGTATCGGGATCGTCGATCCTGCTGCGGACGAAGAGACGGACGGGCTGACTAACTTGGAGGAGTGGCAAAACCTTACCCATCCTAAATTCGCTGATAGCGACTCAGATGGCCTCGAGGATGGCGAAGAGGTCAAGACCCACTCAACCAGTCCCATTGACAACGACACTGATGACGACGGCTATGATGACAAGTTCGAGGTTGATAATCTAGCCTCAGGTTTCGACCCGCTCGTGGATGACTCTGACGAGGATCCTGACAACGATGGACTCGACAATGCGGCCGAGCTTGTGAACTCAACCGATGCCATCGATCCGGACTCGGACGATGACACCATCGATGACGGCGATGAAGTCGGTGGTAACGTTAACCCTTACAATGGAGGTATCCTCGGAGTAGCCCCCGGCGACCCCACCGACCCGAATAACCCGGATTCCGATGGCGACGACATCAATGACTTTGCCGAAATCGACATAGCCAACGGCTTCGTCACCGACCCGAATAACGCGGACACGGACGGCGACCAAATCTCCGACAACGCGGAGATATCTAACGGCTCGGATCCTACGGATAGCGGGAGTATCCCGTTCTCGACCGTAACCTCGGTCGGAGTGGACTCCACTGCCGGCCCAAATTGGCGAACTTCGGCACAATTCGAAACTGATCAAGAGTATGGCACCGCTGGCTATGTGATCTTCGGACTCAACGAGGCCGATGCCGTCTACGACGCAAATTTCGACGTCAGCGATGCCAATCTTCTCAACGCCTACAGTCTGCCCGCCGGAATTTCCGTTTCGACCGTAGACACCAACATTGGCATGTGGTCCGGCAACGCCGCCAACTTTGGTGAGATCGAGGATCCCGGTAACGGCAACGCAATCACCAACGCCCCCGTCCTTGCCAACTCAACCGGAACAAGGCAGTTTACGGTCACGCGCGCTGCGAGCGCTCCGTTCCGGATCACCGTCATGATGGCTTCCGGAGACGACCAGAGCACGGAATACACCGTGACGATCGCTGACGGTTCCGGCTCCGCGAGTTCGAACTATGCGCATGTCGCAAACGGTCTTGCCTACCACGTATTCGATATTTCTGCTGGCAATAGCGACGTCTTAATCGACATTGCCAGTAATCCCGAAAACCGGAGCCTCATGGGAATCGCCTTCGACACCAAAAATGGTGGACTTAGAGTGACGGACATTTCGGTCGCTACAAATGGTGACGTCTCACTGACTTGGAACTCCAGAAGTTCTCTAGGAACAACCTATGCGGTTTTTTCGACTGATGATCTTTCCCTTCCGCTGGAAGATTGGCCGGAGATCGATGATGGAATCGATACCGGGGGCGATAGCACGACCTTCGTCATTCCATCGGCCCTTCTGGCTGATGCAGATAAGCTCTTTTTCTTCGTTCGCAAAAACTAGAAAGATCGAGTTCCGGATCAAAAAGTAGCGCTCGCTCATCGCAAATTGATTCGAGATGCGCTTTGCTATTTCTAGCAAGCGCTCGCTGACCAACATCCACACCATAAATGATGACCCTCTTACGCCAGGGCGCTCTTGCGGCGCTCCCACTCCTCGCTACTGCGATGAGCCTCAAAGCCGCTGTCACTGTCGTCGGTATAGATTCGACTGCTGGTGCGAACTGGCGCACCGCCGCCAATCTCGACGCGGATCAGGAATACGGCACGAGCGGCTATGTCGTCTATGGCCTGGCGGCGGCAGATTCTGTTTACACTGCTAACTACGACATTTCATCAGGGAACCCTAACAACGTCTACAACCTTCCCGCCGGCGTGGGCGTAACCTCTATCGATACCAACATCGGGATGTGGTCAGGCAACGGCAATTTCGGGACGTTGGAAGACCCCACAGTGGGAAATGCCATCACCAGTGCTCCGGTTCTCGCCAACTCGAGCGGAACAAAACGCTTCACCGTCACCCGCTCCAACTTCGACGCCTTCCGACTCACCGTAATCACTGCCTCCGGCGACAATCAGGGCACCGAATACACCGTTACCATCAATGACGGCAGTGGTTCCCAGTCCACCACCTACGATCACCCGAGCAACGGCGTCGCCTACCACGTGTTCGACGTTTCGACCAGCAATTCGGATATCACCATCGACATCGTCAGCTCGGGCCAGAACCGATCTCTGACGGGCATCGCATTCGACTCAGCCGTCGATATCACTGATCCAACCGACAGCGACAACGACGGCATGGGCGACAACTGGGAGAATTTCTACTTTGGGAATTTGACCCGAGATGGAAGTGGAGACCTCGACTCGGACGGTCTCAACGATGCCGACGAGTGGACTGAGCAAACCCTCCCTGACGACTCTGACTCCGACGATGACGACCTTACCGACGGCCTGGAAATCAATACCTACAGCACAGACCCGCTCGACAATGATAGCGACGACGACGGCTTCAACGATGGCGATGAAATCACGGGAGGAACCAACCCCAACGACAACGGAAGTTTCCCGGTAGTAACCGTCGGACGCCCCGTTCTTGGTTCTACCAACGCGACCCGTGACAGCGTCGTCGTCTTCAACGAGATCCACTATCATCCCGCGGACGATAACGATGGCCTCGAATATATCGAACTTTACAACCAGATGGCCGTCAATATCGATCTGAGTAACTGGCGTATCGGCGGTGTCGATTTCGACTTTCCCGAAGGCACCGTAATCGACGCTCGTAGCTATCTTACTATCGCAAAAGTCCCTGCCAATTACCCCGGCGCGCTGGGTCCCTATGCCGGGACCCTTTCAAACTCCGGAGAAACCCTGCGCCTGTTCAATAACAACCGCGCTTTCCGCACCACGGCTGGCGCAGGTCCGAATGGCGCGAGCTCCGATTCGCTCGACCGCCGCCGCATCATGGATGAGATCTCATACGGCGACACCTATCCGTGGCCGCTGGGACCCGATGGCTCAGGATCCACGCTGGCGAAAGTCGACCCGGCGACAGGCAGCGCTCATCCGCAAAATTGGACGCACAGCACTGCCACCAATGGCACTCCCGACGCGGCCAATGGCCAGACACTTGTCCCAGCGATCGCCTTTAATGAGATCGACGCCTCCACTACGCCGACGTTCCAGCTTGAGCTCCACAACCACGGCGCCCTTCCGATCGCACTCGGCGGCATGGTTATCGGCTCCTCCAACTCCCTTCACGGCGACTACACTTTCCCCGTCGGTAATCTCGCTTCCGAGACCTTCACTACGATCGACGCCACCGCGCTCGGCTTCACTCCTGATGACAATGATCGCTTGTTTCTTTTCACCGCAGGAAAGGCAGCGCTCATCAACACGGCCCGAGTCGATGATCGCCTAAAAGGTCGCAGTCCGGACGGCACCGGACGCTGGCTCAATCCAAACACCGCAACATTCGGCAGCGCCAATTCCTTCGACTTCGAAGATGCCATTGTGATCAACGAGATCTTTTACCACGCCTACCCGATCCGTTCGACTTCCGGCACGCCGCCAACCTACACTAACGTTCAAGTTATGGATTTCAACCATGTCTGGCGCTACAACCTCGATGCTGGCACTAGCGGTTTGCCCTTCGGTTGGGAAGACAGCGTTCACACTGTCGATGACATCAGTTGGTCAGAGGGTCCCGGCCTACTCGGTTTTGAAACCGGGACACTCGACGAACCCATCCTAACAGATGTCAACCGTGAATCAAAAATCCCTTACTACTTCGAGACTGAATTCATCTACAGCGACCCAGCCGCCGTCGATCAAATTACCTTCGAGCACTACATCGACGACGGCGCCGTCTTCTACCTAAACGGCGAAGAGATCGGCCGCTACAACATGGCACCGGGACCCTTCACTCCCATCACATCCGGAACCACGGTCACCAACGCAACCCTTGGGACACTCTCCTTTAGTAACCCAAACATCCTCCAGGGCAGCAACCTTCTCTCGGTTGAAGTCCACCAGTCCGGCACCGGCAGCAGCGACCTCGTCCTCGGCCTGCGCACCAGTTTAAGAAAGTTCGAGACCCCCGGCACACCAGCCACGCCCTATGCCGAGCGCGACGAAGAATGGATCGAACTCTACAACCGCGGAGCTTCCACTATCGATCTCAGCACTTGGAACATCAATGGCGGGATAAGTTCCAACTTTCCTACTGGCACGATGCTCGGTTCAGGCGACTACCTCGTTGTCGCTAGAGATGCCACTGCTCTCGCGCAAAAGTATCCGGGCATCACCATCGTCGGTGATTACTCAGGAAGCTTGGGTAACGGCGGCGACCACCTCGTCCTCAAGGACGGTCGCGGTAACCCAGCGGATGAGATCACCTATTTCGATGGTGGTAAGTGGCATGGCAAAGCCGACGGCGGCGGGTCCAGTCTCGAACTGCTCGATCCGGACGCTGATAATAGCACTGCCACGGCCTGGGCGCCGAGCGACGAGTCCGCGCGCAGCGGTTGGAACAGCTACACCTACGAAGACGTCGCGGTAAGCGACGGCATCGGCAACAATATCTACCACGAATTCCTCATCGCGCTGCTCGACTCAGGCGAGTTCCTCCTCGACGACGTCAGTGTCATCGAAAATGGCAGCACCGAAATGATCCAGAACGGTGATTTTGAAAGCGACACGCTGGGCTCCGGTGCTGACAAGTGGCGCGCCCTCGGGACACACGGATCGCACGGCAGGACCGTCGTCGTTACTGACCCTGACTCCCCCGGAAACCAGTGTCTTCATATCGTTGCCACCGGCCCGACCGGGGACAAGCATAACAAACTCGAGACCACTTTCGACAACAGCGAGCGGGTCACCGCTGGCGCGATTTACCGCATCAGCTTCCGCGCAAAATTCCTCAGCGGTAGCAACCAAGTCAATACGCGGCTCTATTTTAATTACCTGCAGCGCACCACCACCATTCCAACTTCTGAGATTTGGGGGACGCCTGGGACGCTCAATTCAACCGCGCTAGGAAACTCGGGCCCGACCTTGAAGGCCCTAGCCCACGCCCCGGTCGTGCCCGACGCGAACCAAGCGGTGAACGTTGCTATCGACGCAGTCGATCCGGACGGTATCAATGATCTCACCCTCTTTTATTCCATCAATGGTGGCGCGTTCCGAAGCTCCCCGATGGCTGCTGGCCCTGACGGTATCCGCCACGTCGGAGCGATCCCCGGCCAACCCGCTAGCCGAATCGTGCGCTTCTACGTCCGCGCTCGCGACAGCGCCAATGCCACCACCTTCTATCCGGCTGCCGGCCCCGAAGGCGGCGCGTTCTACAAAGTCCAAGACGGTCTCGCCGACACTTCCGGTATTCGTCATAATTTCCGCGTGGTCATGTCCGAGACCGATCGACAATTCCTTTTCAACACCACCAATCGCATGAGCAACGACCGTTTTTCGGTCACCGTCATCGAGGACGAGAGCACGGCTTACTACGACGTCGGTCTACGCCTCAAAGCGAGCGCCTTCGGTCGCTTCCAAAACGGCCACTACGGCTTCAACGTCCGTTTCCAACCGGACCAACTCTTCCGCGGTGTCCATCCCGGTATCTCCGTCGAACGCTCCCGGCCATTCCGTGAACTTTTTGCCAAACACCTTCTCACCCGTGCGGGTGGCGGCTACTGGTCATTCTATGATGACGTGAGCTACGCCATCACCCCGACCACTGGAGATCGCGGCCCTGCATTGTTATCAATGGCACGCCATACCAATAACTTTTTCGACGGGCTCTTCCCAGCTGCAGACGAACCCGGCACTCTTTTCAACCAAGAGCTCCTCTACAACCCGAACGGCACCAACGGCGGCGCCGAGGGCCTCAAAGTTGGTAACCCCTACAACCACACCAATGGGCGCTACGACCTAGAAGATCGAGGGGCGGATAAGGAACCCTATCGCTTCGGTTTTCAAATCCGCAGTGCCCGGGGCCGTGACGATTACTCCCAAATCATCGCCGTCAATCAGGCCGTCGGAAACCTAACCGGGAGCGAACTCAAAGACGCCCTCGACCCAATCATCGACGCTGACCAGTGGATGCGCACTTTCGCAATGGCCACCCTCACCGGCTCGGGGGATACTTACGGTCGCGTCTGGGAGCACAACTTCCGCTACTACGTCCGACCAAGCGATCAGAAGGTCATCGTCCTCCAGTGGGACCTTGACTCTGCCTTCGGGCTCGGTGCGAGCGATTCAATCCTGCCAACCCGAAACAACATCAGAAAACTGTTCCGCATTCCCCAGTATCGGCGACTCTTCGATGGCCATGTCGAAGACATCGTCAACAGCTCCTTCAACACCGCCTACAGCACCACGTGGGCAAACCACCTCGGCTCGGTTTCCGGAAACAGTTTCAGCAGCTACAACTCCTACGTGCGCACCCGTGGGAACTTCGCTCTGGGCACGTTACCTTCCAACACCGCCTTCGCTATCACCACCAACGGTGGTATTGATTTCTCCGAGGCCGACAGCGCCATCGATCTCGAAGGCGACGGCTGGATTGATGTCTTCACGATCGAAGTCAACGGCATCCCCACCACCGTCAATTGGACCGACGCAAACAGCTGGATGATCACCATCCCAATCGGCACTGGAGCCAACCCACTCACTCTCACGGCATTCAACTACCACGGCGAGGAAGTCGGTAGCGACACCATCAGCGTGACCAACACCAGCGCAGTCGATCTCGCCAATATTTCAAACACGATCATTAGCGAATTACACTACCACCCAGCCGCCCCAAGCCAGGTCGAGATCGACGCTGGCTTTAACGACGCTGACTTGTTCGAGTTCGTCGAACTCACCAATATCGGAGCGACCAACATAGATCTCACCAATGCCGCCTTCACCGATGGCGTTACCTTCACCTTTCCGCCCGGCACCGAATTCGAGTCAGGGAATCAATTGATTGTGGTCTCCAATCAGGCGGCTTTTGAATTCCGCTACGGTGAAGGGACAGCGACGATCGTCGGCACCTACACCGGCAACTTCCGTAACAGTGGCGAGAACGTTCGCCTCGAAGCAGCGGACACCTCACCCATTGCCGACTTCATCTACGGCGATAGTTCGCCATGGCCGGACGACGCTGACGGAACGGGCTACAGTCTCGTTTTCGCCGGCAATGACCCAAGCGCCCCCCTCAATTGGCGCAGCAGCACAGTCATCAACGGCAATCCAGGCAGCAGCGATTCCACGCGCTTCTCAGGCGGCGACTTGATCGCTTACAGCCTCGTCACCAATCCAACTTTCGAGACCGTTGGCGACTCTTTTGTTCTGAACGTTCGGGTAAACCTTACTGCCGACGATGCAATGGTCAGCGCGATGTTCTCAGTAGATCTCGCTACTTGGACAGCTGCGGCAGCCACCGACCTGATTTCCCGAACCAACCACGGCGACGGGACAGCGACCTTAAGGTTCTTGGCCCCTCTGCCCACAAGTACCACCGTGTGGCAATTCGGTAGAGTTAATCTCATGCCCCGCTAGAAAGGGCTGCTTAGTCTTCGTGGAGACTGGGGCAATCGAAGGTGTCCGTGAGCCAGAATCGATCGAACCAAAGAATCCGCATGGTCGCCGCTACTGCGGATCGATTACTCGGTAGTAATTCTCAGTAATGTTGGCATCGAGTTGGAGCTCGAAGCTTGTCGTCTCGCCATTCGATGCCCTGATTGCATCGTCGATCTCTAACCAAGGAAGCTGAAGATTGGTCGAACTCTCGAGTGTGTAATAGCGACCTGGGATGGATGTCCAGGTGATCGTGGCTTTGTTTGTGGTGGGGTTGATCGAAATGTCAACAATTTGGAAGGGTAGGGTATTGAAGCCAGCGACAGTTCCAGGATTTGCAAACATGGAGGCAACGTCACCTTCAGAAACCTCACGGTCATAGCGTTGTAGATCGTCCCAAGTTCCTTGTAAGATTCCTCCGCCCAACAGAGAAACCCCGATATAGAGCGTATCGTTAGAAGGACCATTCTCAGGAAACACCGGAAGCTCTGCTGTGTCAGTTACCTCACCGTAGAGACTGCCATTGATGTAGAGCCGGGTACGATCCGCTTTGCCGGTTTCAAAACCATCACTGTCGTGATGCGTGATGACAATGTGTGTGACTTCGGCGATTGGCACCGTGTCAGCATCCGTAGAAAACAGCTCTTTCTCGTCAATAAACACCGAGAGGCTACCATCTTCCCAAAGTTCTACATCGAACATCGATTTGCTTCGTGGCACAAGGTCACGCGTTTGATGGAATAGCACGCCGCCGTTATCAGGCTTGATCCACATGGAATAGGTGAAGCTGGGGGTATGTGGAGGTGCAACCAGCATATAATTGCTACCACCCCCGCTTGTCACTGCCGTTCCTTCATTTCCAGCGATGGGAGAATCTCCGTATATCCAGTTTTCTCCATCGACAAAGATGCCTGTTAGATCATTGCCAGAGATGTCGCCAGCGTCCGGAGGTCCAGTGTCGTCGAGTGTCCAATGGAAGGTGAGCCCATCGGGCTTCCAGGCTTGACCGTGGATGGTTATAACCCGGTCGGGGTTGAGTTCATCAGGATCATTGCTGATGATTCGTAGTTCCATATTCTGTATGCCAGGGGTTCCGTTTGGCGTGAACACAACAGGAATTTTAGCCACTTCAAGCCCTGCCAAGGTGATCGGCAAATCCGGAAGCGTCTCTCCAAAGGTAAAAGCACTGGCGTTGTCACCTGCAATGACCAGTTCGCTGATGATGAGATCATCCGTCCCCGTGTTCTGTAGGAGCAAGTTAGTCTCAGTCGAATCATCCATTCGGATGAGCGGGAATCCGCCAAATGTGCCCTTCAGGCTAGGTGGTCCGGACGCGGGCAAGCCACCTTTCACTAGTAAGGTAGCTGGATCGAATGGCCCTTCAAACGTGTAGAGGCGAAGTTCATCCAATGCCCCATTCCAGTGGACCCCACCGCCTGCATTGACACCAATATGAATGCGCTGGGGGGCACCGGGGGGCACCGGGCTGTTGGCTTCGAGATGGGTGGCGGAGAGTTCACCATTTACGTAGAACTCGACTGTCCCATTGTTGGCCACCACCGCGAGATGCACCCATTGGTTGAGTGTGGCATCCGTGATAGCAAACTCCCCAAAGTCGCTTTCCGCTCCGGTGGACGTGTTGCGCGCCTGGATCACATCGCCCATTTGCACCAAACCGACCCCGTTTGGGCCACCCAGCCCAAAAATCCACGCATTATCTTGGGTGTCATTCTGCGGACGGACCCACATTTCGATGGCGTAGTTGTCAAACAAATCCACGGGAGCAAAGCTACCGTTATCCTGACGCGCTTGAAGCGGATCATCTCGCCAGTTGCCGCGTCCAGTCCAATCAACTGCTACCGTGCTGCCAGTTTTTTCGGCAGCACTACTGGCAATCGCCTCAACGTAAGTGCCTCCACCAGGGAAGGTGCCTGACCATCCATTCTCATTGCCTGAAGAATCAAAAGGACGATTGGCAGTGTTGCCGGCGCTACCGCCTTCGTCCTCGCCCATGCGATAGAAGGCGACAATCTGAGAAATATTCGAAGCTTTCGGCTCATTGACCAATAGATCTACCGGATCGAAAGCTCCAGTGAAGGTGAACACCCGAACCTCATCGAGAAAGCCATTCCAATGCACAGCACCACCAGCGTTCACGCCAAGATGGATGCGCTGCGGAGCTCCGGGAGGCACTGGATTACCTGCGTTCAGATGCGTAGCCGCCAATTCTCCGTCCACGAAAAACTTCATTTCTCCGTTGTCGGCGACTACGGCCAGGTGGACCCACTGGTTTAAACTGGCGTCATCTAACGTGTAATCCCCAAATTCACTCACTGCGCCAGTCGAGGAATTGCGGGCTTGGATAACACCGTCCATTTGCACCAAACCGATCCCGTTTGGGCCGCCCAACCCAAAAATCCACGCGTTACTTTGGGAGTTGTTCAGCGGTTTCACCCACATTTCGATGGCGTAGTTGTCAAGGAAATCGACTGGCGCAAAGGTGTCATCGGCTTGACGAAGTTGGAGTGGGTCATCACGCCAGTTTCCGCGATTACTCCAATCAACAGAAAGGAAGCTTCCCACCGAGGCGGCGGAGGAGGAAGCAACATCCTGACTGTATTTTCCGCCACCTGGAAATGTTCCTGACCAGCCATTCTCGTTGCCGCTAGAATCTGGTGGCGAAACAGGTGTTGCGTCGGCGGCACCCCCTTCTTCTTCACCCATGCGATAGTAGGCGATCACATTATCAATCGCGGCTGAAGCCGATTGGCCAAGCATCGTAAGACAGATGAGTGCAATGAAAGTCCTGCTAGGAATTTGCTTTTGAGGTTGATCGGTTGAGGGCGCTTCAAGACGAAAATTCATAGGGTAAAATCGTAGTCCTTCTTCCCGCCATACCAAGGATTATTTTGGGGGCGGTTCTTGTATCCGCCACAAGCCCAGGCTTTTCGACAGGATGTCGATGGGTAACCTCGTAGCCGGCGAGGGCCATTTGTCGCCCCAGCAGATTGCTGTGAGCACTCCAGTTGAGTCTCCGAGTTGATTCACTGTTGCTCCGGCTTCCTTCAACATCCGCATGTATAGGTTGTTCAGGGGAGTCTTCTCCTGAAGGTCGATGTTGAGGGTGTTTGGTCTAAGAGAAACTGGGACTGAGCCATCCACCAATTTGGTGGTTCCGTCAAAGATACCAGCGGAAACACTTCGAGGACCCTCCCATTTGGCTGCGCGAATGACTGATTGCTTTGCTCGGTTCGTAGCAAATAGCTGTCGGTGGACAGGATTGTCGATTCTATTAACGTGCGAAGAGAAGGCGGATAAACTCCCGTGGGATGCTCCCGATAGGAGAAGCTGATCGAAACTTCCGGGTGATGGTTCCGTCATCATTGTCGATAGACGGATTCATTTCGATTCCAGTGTCAGTCCAATTGGTAAGATCGGAACTTACTTGAGGTGAAGTGGCTACGTCGCTGGCCCCGGACCAAGTTTCAAACTCAATGGCGAAATAGATCTCTGCGCCTACTGTTTCGAGCGTTGTTCGGATTAGGTTAGATGGATCAAATGAATCCTGGGGTGCCAGCCCCAGTGCGAATTCGGCAAAGTTGCTCCAGCCATCTCCATCAGGATCCGAGCTTGGTCCGGAGATCGCAGGGTTTGCGAGTTCCACATCGTCAAAGAGCCAGTTCTGCCAAGTGGCGAAATCCATCGGTGAAATGAGGTCGGCGGGAGTGCCGTGGACTCCACGTGAAGCTCGCCAGTTTCCACCCAGGTCGTGGTCAGGCTTGGTGCCGGGAGCAACAAGTTCGAGGGAGAATCCTCCGCCGTCAGCGGCGGTGGGCCATGGGGATTGGTCATTATAGGTGAAGGCGTGAATGACGGAGTCGTCTGCGGCGAGGATTTCAATACGTTCACCGTCATTACTGAGGTTGCTACGGTATTCGCCTGCGATTTTTCCCGGACTCACTCCGGGGTAACGGGCGAGGAAAGCAGATTGGTTCTCGACGATGAGAAGGGTTTCGTTTGCCGGAATGCTGAAGTTGATGGCTTCGGAGAAATCGAACGCAACACCATCGGTGAGACGAACTCCGTCGAGATGGATGGGTTCATTGGAAACGTTTTTGAATTCGATGAATTCGAAATCGGTTCGGGAAAAGAGGCCGCCGGGGTCTTCGGCGGCACTTGGCTTGGCGGGGCGGTAGCTGAACTCACTGATGACGAGGTTGTCCGAACTCGCCGGAGTTCCCACGAGGTAGCGAACGGAGTTGACGGGAGACCATTCGCCGCCCGACAGGACTCGAGCGCGGAGCAAGGTGCTTTCGTCGAGCGAGAGCTGTGATGGATCGCTGGGTTTGGTGGCGTAAAATTCGAGATCAAAGCTGATGTCAGAGCTGGATTTGGAGGTTTGGTGGACTTCGACAGCGAGGGTGTTGCTTCCCTCAACCAGGAGGGCTGTCAAGAGATCGTTTTTTTGGTGGAAGAGCGTTTCGTTGGCGCCGACTGAACCATTGGTGGCGAGGGTGGTGTGGGTGATCGCTCCGGTGGTCGGCATACCGCTGCGCCAAATTTCGGTTCCATTAAGGTAAACAACGGCTCCATCATCGCGGCGAAGTCCAAGTTGCAAGCTTGTGATATTGGCAACATCGGAAACCGTGAATTCTTTCCGGAAGTAAGTTGTGATGAATTTATTGCTACGGTCTCCTCCGAATCCAATCTCTGTTCCTTCAGCGCCCTCGGCTCCGTCTCCATATCCGAGTTCGGCTTGCCCGCTGGACCATGAGGCATCATCAAATCCAGGAGCCTGCCAGGCAGTTCCTTGATCTGATCCGTCGTCAAGGTAGGACCAGATCTCTTCCTTGTTGATGAGTGTCGCCGAGACTTCACTGCCATTGATTGTGATGGTATTGGGGTTGATCGCTCCTCCGGGGAGTCGGGGGTCGCTTCCGTCCGTGGTGAGATAGACCGTTCCGGGGCCTGAGGTGATGACGGGGGTGAAGCCTGCTTCGATTTCGCCACCATGGGGTGTGAATTCAGGAGCGTCGACGGGATACCAGCCACGGCTTCTGAGTTGATTGAGAAGGATGCCGGTGCGCTGGGCGAAGTAGGTGTTGGTGACGTAGTCCCATTCGTCCTGCCATTCTCCGTCACGATCCCATGGGAGGCTGTCGGCGCGTGTAGGTTGCCAGCGAGCCGTTTCGGATACGAGCGCGGAGCTGATTTCATTCATGCGGTATTCGAAAGAGGGAGTGGGTCCTCCCGGGCTAAGCAGTCCACCGTGGAAAAAATATTTGTAAACGCGATCACGGAAGAAGATCTGGAAGTCATCGTCGCCCATCAAGGAGTTGAAGACACCGTCGGGAGCATTTTGATTGAGATTATTTGCGGTGACATCGTAGAGCATGACGTCGCAGTCCCACGAAAAGAACCGCCATCCTCCTTCTCCCGGGTTCTTTGGACCGGCAGCCATCCAATTGTGCTGGGTGGTCCAATCCCAATCGTTTCCACAATAGAAGTAGAGGAGCTGATTGTCGGCCAGGCTTTCCCAGTTGATCCAGTCTTTCGATGCTTGGCCACCGGTGCGGGCGGCCGATTTGACGCTGTTCCAGGCATTGCTCCAAACGTCTCCTCCATCGTGGTCGCTTCCGGTGCGGCCGGAGTTGGTGTAGTGATAGTCCTCGGCCTCCCCGCCGAAATATTTGTCCATGTAGTGATGCATTGGGCGCTCATGCAGGTGGTAGAGCCCGTGATAAGTGCCATTGATGTAGCAGTGGACATAGCGGCCATGGAGCGAGGTGTGGCCCATGAGCATTTCCATGTCGCTGACCCAGCGATTGCGGACGTAGAGGGCATCGCCGGGACGGTAGGCTCCGTTCGATTGGTTGGTGGGAATGGCCATCCAATAGAAATTGTCGTGGGAGCCGCCGCGCAATTGCAGGAGGTCGAACTCATCGTTGTCGGTCTCGGTGCTGTAGGGTTCATTGGCAAAGACAGGATAGCGAAGTTTCGATGCACCGTATTCCGTGCGGAAATAAAGACGCCAGTTGTTCTTGGCCGAGCCGGTGCTGGCACCTCCGACGATCTTGATGCCGGCATCGATTTGGAAACCCGGTTCGGTGCCGTCGTTGCTGATGAGCTCCATCGACATTTCTTGTTCGGAGGAGCTGACTCCGCCTGACTTCACGATGGAAACAACGGGGAAGGCAAGCAGGCCGTCGTCGATGAGAGGGCCGTAGGTAGCGTGATTTTTTATGGCAGCCTTCAAGACCGATTGTCCGAGAATGCCATCGGTTTGTTCGTTGGTAACACCGTTGACCCAAAGATAGGTGTGGGTTGCGACGGGAGAGATGGCGGCGGAGGGGTGAACGGCGATGGCCCGGATCCGTCTTGTTCCCCGGGCGCCGGAGCCAGTTTCGGGGGCGACATTGATCGGCCCGGTGTAAACCGAACCACTTGAGGGAGTCGGTTTTTGTCCGTTGGTGGTGTAGCGAATCGTCGATCCGGCAATGGAAGCATTCAGCTCTGTCTCTTATACACATCTCAGAGCCCACGAGACAAGAGGCAATCTCGTATGCC
>OJHF01000214.1_pt1 | contig 16314 bp, 14 predicted proteins | sample 1594891 | NCBI WGS metagenome assembly OJHF01 (sample SAMN05416737, study PRJEB24817) | seawater metagenome | isolation source: Sea water | place: Canada:Atlantic | collected 2013-07 | reverse complement strand
CCCTTGGAGGCATAATAATGGGGCATGATCTTGCCAGGTCGATGCGAACCTATCGTACCCAGGTTAACGATCCGCCCCCAGGCACGTTGTTTCATTTGCGGCACGATACCCTGCACCAATCGGGCCACGGACAGGACATTCTTCTGGTACATGTCCAACCAGTCTTCAGTGCTTGCAGAATCCCACTTCGCGAAAGCGGCGGTGCCGTAGTTGTTCACTAATATGTCGACACTGAGTGCTTGTGATTGCAGTTGTTCCAATACGGCCTGACACCCGGCTTCAGTGGCGATATCACCTTCTACCCAAAAACTATTTTCCAAGGTCTTTGCAGCCTTGGCAGCGCTACCGTCACAATGATTGCTATGAACAATGACGGTGACACCATTAGTTGAAAGCGTGCGGGCAATTACAGCCCCAGTGTTGCGGTCTGCACCGGTTACCAGTGCTGTCTTTTGATTGAATGTGAGTTGCATGGTGGCTGCTTTCCTGATTACTTCCATCGGTGTATTGGGCAATGTTACATTAACGCCTTCAACGGATTATCGGTTCCGACAACTAAAGAGAGAATTCCATGTTGCGTAACGCCTTGCTCCTAATAGTGTTATTTTTCGGTTCCTTAGGTGTCGCTGCCGAGGCACTGAAGGTTGGTATCTCGACAGATTATCCGCCATTGGCCTACAAACAGGAAGGGCGCATCGTTGGTATTGAAGCCGACAATGCCACGGCCGTAGGCGCGATTCTTGGCCGAAAAATGACCATGGTGGAAATGCCCTTTGAAAAGTTGATTCCAGCTTTGCAGACGGGCGAAATTGACGTGATAATGTCTGGCATGAGCGTAACGTCTGCGCGTGGCAAGCAGGTCATCTTCACCGACTCTTATATGGAGATTGGGCAGATGGCTATAATGCTGATGGATAACGCGGGACAGTTTTCCCAGCCCTGGTCGATCTACCGAAAGGGGGTGCGTGTGGGTGTAGAGCCAGGCACTACTGGCGCAGAATTTGCCAAGATTGAACTCGAGGAAGCTCAGATCAGCTACTTCAGCACTCCATCTGCCGCCTTTGACGGCCTCCGTAATGATGATATTGATCTCTATGTTCACGATGCCCCGACCAGTTGGCAGCTTGCAACGTCGCAAGATAATGAGGACCTACTCAGTCTGTATTCACCACTGACCAACGAACAGTTAGCGTGGGCTGTGCGCAAAGACGATGAGCGTTTAGCACAATCGCTGAATGCCGCCCTGCAGACAATGAAAGGCAGTGGAAGCCTGCGCTATATTCTCAATCGTTGGATACCCGTAACGGTTGAGGTACGCTAAGAAATGCCTGTTTTTTTACACCACCTTTCACCGTTGGGCACAGTAAGAGGAGTGTCATTTTGCTGACACCGAAAAACGTAAACGATTTATCGTGTGAGTGGCTTTCTTCTGCGTTGGGGGCTCCTGTCTCCGGTTATACTGTGATAGATACCCACACCGGCACCACCGGTCGTGCAGTACTGGCACTAGAATATGAAAAATCGCTGGACCTTCCGTCCCGGTTGTTTGTGAAACTGCCCCCTGCAGATGAGTTGCAGCGAGCCTTTGTGACATCAAGCGGCATGGGCCGGCGCGAGACTCGTTTTTATGCAACCCTCTCCGGAGAGATTCCGGTACGCGTGCCGCACTGTTACTTTGCCGCCAGCGACGATGCGGGTGAAGAGTATATTATGCTATTAGAGCACCTGGAGGACAGCGGCTGTACCTTCAGAAACGCGAGAACACGCTATTCCGAAAACTACGTTCGGGAAGTGCTGGCAGCGTTCGCACGCTTCCATGCAGCTTATTGGGCTTCGCCACGTTTTGATTCTGACCTCGCCTGGGTGCAGTCTCCGGAGCAGCATGAGATTGCGCTGCCTCTTATCGATAAGGCTTTAAAGGTGCATGCCTCTAGCATGCCATCGGTCTTTCGGGAGATGGGTGAGCTGTATCTGGACCGGACTGATGATATTCATCGGCTGTGGAATCGCGGAGAGCCAACGTTGATTCATGGTGATGTGCATGACGGCAACCTATTCTTCGACGCGGATGGTCCGGGCTTTCTCGATTGGGCGCTGGTAGCAAAGGCTCCGGCTATGCGCGATGTCAGTTATTTTCTGGCCGGCGTATTGGCTCCAGCAGATCAGCAAGCTTGGGGGTCGGACATGCTTCATTACTACCGAGAGCAACTGCTAGCACTCGGTGCGCCAGCGCCGTCTGCGCAGGAACTTTGGCAACAATATCAGTGGCATGCGGCGTATGTCTGGGTTGGGTCGGCAGTGACTCTAGCGATGGGCGATGCGTGGCAGCCGGTCAATTATATGCTGGCGTCGCTGGAGCGCCTGCATGCGGCTATGGAAACCTTGGGTTCGGTAGATGCCATTCGCGCTGCTGTCTAGTGGTCGCGTGACTAAGTCTAAGCATCTTCAATCTGGTTGGCACGGCGTATGAGAGAGAGTTCTCAATCTCTGTCCTGCCCAATGCGCGTACGCCATCATTATCTATTGGCCATCAAGCGCCTCCTCTGACATACTATTATTTATGCATGGCAATTTGTGTTTATGGTATGAAAAGATAAACATAGGGTCATGCGAATTAAAAAATTCGTCCCCAGTAAAAAAGACTGCCTGCATGCCATTTCTCATTCAGACTCAACGACAACCACTAGAGTCTGTACTGTGACATTATCGGGACTGAGATTTCTGATTCATTATGGAGTCGCTGTTAGCTTTTCCTTTGCTGTTTCTGCTGCTTTTCAGGTCGCATATGCCGCTGATGCCTGTCCAGGACAGGGCGTGGCAGCGCAGCAGGGTGTCGTCGGTTTTAATTCACTGATAGACGGGCAGCCGGGAACGCCGCTTTTGCCACAATTGACCGTAGTGCCGTCTTATAATTTTGAAGAAGAGAAGTTTGTAAACCAATTAAGCATGAGCGCAGTGCCGGCATCATCCGGGTTCTGGTGCCAGGCGCAATTTGAATTTTTCGCGCCAGTCGTCAAAGCATTTGATGGCGAGATTGACGTCGAGAAATCGGTCGCGGCAAGCTGGCAACAGCGCTGGTTGATTGATGATGGTTCATTGCCGACATTGTCAACCGTTGTTGAGGTGCAGGTGCCCTATGATGACTCCAATGCAAATACTGAAATTTCACTGATCGGTATCGTTGCTAACTCCACTGGGTGGGGTGCGGTTTATCTGAACTCGCTCGCCGTGTCGGAAGACGGTAGCGACTTCTCTTCGGTGGATTTTTCTGGCGTCATTGGTGCCAAACGTATCGTCAATGCTACGCTGGCGTTGTTTGCGGATCTCACCATCGATGAAGATGGTCTGTATGCACTGGAGCTGTCTGCCGAGCGTGATTACAGCAATGGATTATCGTTTGGCCCAGGCATCAGGCTGTTGCGTTCCGGCGATGGATCTAATGGTATCGACGTGTCGATCGGTATTATGATATTTAAGGTGTTTGGCGGTTAACGATCCGCTTAGGAGAATGGTTATGGGAATACGCGTCTTTCTTGCACTGTTACTGCTGCTCTGGTCGGCGCTTGCCCCGGCGGAAACACAGCGCGTTGGCATCAAGTCGGTGCCGCCATTTGCGATGCCGGACGGCCAAGGTGGCTGGACCGGAATTTCAGTGGAACTGTGGCAGCGTATCGCGGTGGGTTTGGGATGGAAGACCACATGGGTAGCCATGGACAGTTCCCGTGCGCAGATCGAAGCCCTAGAAGCAGGCACTATCGATATCGCGCTTGGAGCCCTATCGATGACGCCAGAACGCGAAGCCGTAATGGATTTCAGTGCCCCGTTCTATTCGACGCATCTCGCTATCGCCACTCCGGCACAATATGGCAACTGGCGGGGTGTGCTGAAGGGACTGTTATCGCCAGTGTTTCTGAGCACAGTGGGAGTGCTGCTGCTGTTATTGCTAGCAGTGGGAGCGCTGTTATGGCTGGTCGAGCGTAAACGCAATCCTCAGGAGTTCGGCGGCTCCGTTACGGAAGGCATCGGTAATGGTTTCTGGTGGTCGTTAGTGACGATGACGACGGTAGGCTACGGCGACAAAGCGCCGGTAACCTTTATCGGTCGAGCGTTGGCCACCATCTGGATGTTTGCCAGTATCATCATGATTTCCGGTCTCACCGCCAGTATTGCGGCATCGCTGACAGTGAACCAGCTCAATACGATGGTGCGCGGCGTTCAGGATCTCAATCGGGTAAGGTCCGTTGCCGTGACGGGTTCTACTGGCGAGCAATTTTTGCGCAAGAGTGGTGTTCGCATTCAGACGGTGGATACGGCCGCTGAGGGGCTGGCGATGCTAAGAGAGGGCACAGCGGATGCTCTGGTTTACGACGAAGCGCTGCTGCGTTACCTGCTGAAGGATGCTGAGCCCGGTATCGAGGTACTGAGGCAGTCCATCGAGATGCAGTATTATGCTTTTGGTATGAAGACCAGTTTTGCGCATCAGGAAAAACTCAATCAAACACTACTGGCTGACACCAGTGACAGCGAGTGGCAAGAGATTCTCAATCGCTATCTGGGGCAGCGCTGACGAGCAGATACACTGGATGCTGACCATCGAATTCTAAGCGTAATGTCTAAATGGGTACCATTAAACCGTCATGCCATCGGTCTAAGTACAGGGCAAATAAAAGGGCTGGCGTGACGCAACATACGGTATTGGTGACTTGGGAAGGGACACCTACTCTAAAGAAATCATTACCGCTAAAATATCGCCATTGAGAGGCCGTGTTCCATGCCCTGTTCCGGTGGTGTCCTCTCCCAACAGGCGGTCACCGGCCTTGAAGGTTCTGGTCTGTCCAGTGCTCGTCCAAATTTCGATTTCTCCCGACAACACGACGAATAACTGCCTGCGAGGAGACACATGCATACCACTGCGCCAATCTTCTGGGAAGCGCATCCACGAAACGTTTGTCGCCTCAATTGGCGCTGAAACATCCAAAGCCGGGGCGGGAGGAGCGAATTGTATCGACGTCATATCGAACTCAATGTCTTCGAAGTGACTTTCGCCTTCTGCATCGGCATACAGGCGCGCGCACATAATAGGATTTGACATGGCTGTCCAACCTCACAGTGAAACGGGCTATTCATCCATGCCCGGAAAGCGGTATTCGTGGCCCCACAGATCGCCCTCGACACTGACGGTAGGGACATAGTTCTCCCAGTCGATCAGAAGACCATCGTAACCATACTCTATCGCGATACCGCCGGGCGCGAGAATGTAGACAGAACACATATTGTCGTTAACATGGCGACCCAGCGTTGCTAGGAAGTGACAACCTGCTTTTTTCGCACGGTCCATGGCACGGCCTACCTCATCCATAGTCTCTGCCTCCACCATGATGTGCACGACACCCAGAGGATGCGGACCATTGAGCAGGGCAACGGAATGTTGGCGCGGGTTGTTGGCATGCATAAAGTTGATTTTCAGTCCGTCCATTCCAGGCGGATACAGCGTGTCGGTAAGTCCGGTCCCAATAAACCGCGTGTAAAACGCTGTGGTCGCCTCAATATCCGGGGCGGGAAGTACGCAGTGGCCAAAGCCCATGTCTCCTGTCTGCTGGTAGGTGGTAACGAAGCCAGAGACGCCGGCGGGAGAAACCAGCGGGACGTAGTCCAGCTTTCGGCCCCAGTAAAGTTCTAACGTATTGTCAGCAGGATCCTGAACGGTAGCGAATGCGGTCACATAACGACGCTGAGCCTCCTCGGCAGAGCCCAATACAACGGCATGGCCCGCGCCAGTGAGTTCATCAAGCGTAGTTTGCCACGCCGCTTCGGATGGATATTCCAAGCCAGTGGCGATCAGTTTATCTGTATCACCCGACTCAATCATGAAACGAAAGGGGTGGTCGTCCATGCGCAGAAATTGGGCGCCGGCGGCGTCCGCAATCTGCGCGTCCATCAGCCCCAGTACCGTGGTGCCGAAGTCCATCCATGCTGCAGTGTCTGTTGATGCAATTCTCAAATATCCTGCTGCTGAGACTGACATAGTGTTGCTCCTGGTTTATCTCTGTTGGGTGGTGTTGCTGTCGCCATTATCGACGATTTCCTATTGTTGGGACAACGAGTACCCGTATTTTGCTTCCGCTGGTATACGTAAAGCAACTTTATCACGCGGAAAGTGATCCGATGATCTGAAATGTCATGTTCACATGATCCTTTGCGTCATTGAGAAGCAAGGATAGCTCACTGATACTGTCCGGCCTGAATTCATTCCCACCAAGGAGGGCTGTGACTGTGTCGCAACCAGAAGTTCTCAACCAGGCGTTTGAGCTTGGGTATACCTATACGCGTTCCACCGGTCCGGTGATTGGCCGCTTCCTGACTGAGCTCAGAAACCGCAACATCGTTGGCATCAAGGCCAGTGATGGCCGGGTCGTGGTGCCGCCCATGGAGTACGACCCAAACACCGCGGAAGCGCTCAGTGAGTTCGTCGAGGTTGGCCAGCAGGGGGAGATCGTCAGTTTTGCCTGGGTTAAGGAGCCTCGCGAAGCCCATCCCATGGATGTGCCCTTCGCTTGGGCGATGATCAAACTCGACGGCGCTGACGTGCCTATGATCCACTGCGTGGCTGCTGTAAGCGAAGATGCTGTCGCGACGGGTGCTCGTGTGCAGGCGGTCTGGGCCGATGAAACTATTGGCTACATTACCGATATTCGCTGCTTCGAACTGGTTTAGGAGAGCACGTTATGAGTGAAGAACAGGAAGTAGTGACCGTCGTAAAAGCGCCGGTCTATCTGAAGTATAATTTTACGGCGGGTGCGGCGCCGGCGCGTTTTCTCGCACAGATCAAAAAGGGCGTGTTGACAGGTCAGCGCTGTCCTAAGTGCTCTGCGGTCTATGTGCCCCCGAGAGGCTCTTGCGGGGGCTGCGGTGTGGCCACTGAAGAAGAGGTCGTGCTGTCTAATAAAGCGACGGTACAGTCATTCACCATTGTCTACATTCCTATCCCCAATAACCCGATTCAGCCGCCCTATATTATTGCCAACGTGGTGCCGGATGGCGCCAATGTCTCCTTCATTCACCTCATGAGTGAGTGCGTCAACGAGGATGTTCATATTGGAGCGCGGGTGGAAGCGGTGTGGAAGCCGAAAGAGGAATGGGCTTTTGCTATGGACAATATCCGATATTACAGGCCTATCGATGAGCCCAATGTGCCGGTGGATCAGATCGGCAAACTACCTGTAACCGGTCTGGAGGGCTAACCTATGAAAGAAATTGCAATAGTGGGCTTCCAGCAGTCTGACAGCGTGTCTGATGCTGGGGCGGTGAACGAAGTTGAGATGATCATGCCTGTGCTGAGCCGTGTCTTTCAGCAAGTGGGTATCAACAATGCTCAGGACGTGGGTTTCGTCTGTTCCGGCAGTTGCGACTATCTGCAGGGTGCCGCCTTTGCCTTTGTGGCCGGTGTTGATGCTCTGGGTGCTGTGCCCCCGATCAAGGAGTCGCATGTTGAGATGGATGCGGCATGGGCGCTGTATGAATCGATACTGAAAATTCGGATGGGTCATGCTGACTCTGCGCTGATTTATGGCTTCGGCAAGTCTTCACCGGGTGAACTGCCTATTGTCATGTCTCAACAGCTCGACCCTTATTACCTTGCGCCCCTGTGGGTCGACAGTATTTCTCTGGCGGCACTGCAGGCACGCCTGATGCTAGATCAGGGTTTAATTACGGAAGGCGATATGGCTGAAGTGGTATCTCGGTCGCGCCGCAACGCTATGAATAATCCGCACGCACAACTCGCTGGCGACGTTGCACCCGATGATGTGCTGGCACAGGAAATGTATCTGTCACCGCTGCGCAAGGCTGATATCTGTCCGGTGTCAGACGGCGCCAGTGCGATGATCATCGCTACTGTCGAGAAGGCAAAGGAATGGGGTATGCCGTACGCGATTATCAGTGGTATCGATCACTGTATTGAAACCCACAACCTCGGGATGCGTGACCTGACTGATTCAGTGTCTACACGCACCGCAGCAAAGCGCGCCGGTATGGACGCTGGCAAGGTAGATGTTGCAGAGCTCTATGCGCCGTTTAGTCATCAGGAAATTATTCTCACTCGGGCGCTTGGCTTGGCGGACGATACCCTTATTAATCCCAGTGGCGGTGTGCTTGCCGGGAACCTTATGATGGCGTCTGGGCTGTCGCGGATCGGCGAGGTATTTAACCGTATTGTCAGTGGTGAGGTGCAGCGCGGTATTGCTCACGCAACGTCGGGCCCTTGTCTGCAGCACAACCTGGTAACCGTATTGGAGAAAGCGTAATGGCTAATTTGGCAGCGGTGGTCGGCATTGGCCAGACCAAATACATGACCAAGCGTTTGGATGTTTCGATTGCCGGTTTGGTGCGTGAAGCCGCGGTAAACGCTCTGCAGGATGCGGACCTCACATGGGACGATATCGATGCAGTGATTCTTGGTAAGGCCCCTGATATGTTCGAAGGCGTTATTATGCCAGAGACCTATCTAACCGATGCATTGGGCTGTAATGGTAAGCCTATGTTGCGGGTACACACAGCCGGTTCCGTGGGAGGCTCAACTGCGCTAGTGGCGGCATCTCATGTGCAGAGCGGTATGTTCAAGCGTGTCCTGACAGTGTCGTTCGAGAAACAATCTGAGTCCAATGCGATGTGGGCGCTGTCTAACCCGCAACCATTTTCTACCCATCTTAATGCGGGCGCAGGCGGTTATTTTGCGCCTATTATTCGAGAATATATGCGCCGTTCAAACGCCCCATATGACGTGGGCATCAAGGTTGCAGTAAAAGACCGTCTGCACGGTGCGCGCAACCCGCTGGCCCATTTGCAGAAACCGGATATCACCATGCAGGAAGTGGAAGAGTCTTTTATGCTGTGGGATCCAATTCGTTTTCTCGAGGCATGTCCGTCATCTGACGGTGCATGTGCGATGATTATTGCGAACGAAGAGCTGGCAGACAAAGCGTCCAAGAAGCCTGCCTGGATTCGTGGTGTTGCCATGCGGTCAGAACCGACTATGTATGCGGGTCGTGATGAGGTTAACCCTCAGGCCGGTCGTGACTGCGCAGCGGATGTCTATAAGCAAGCAGGCATTACCAATCCGCGTAAAGATCTTGATTGTGCCGAAGTTTACGTGCCGTTTAGCTGGTATGAGCCTATGTGGTTAGAGAACCTCGGGTTTGCGCCTGAGGGTGAAGGCTGGAAGTTGACCATGGAAGGCGCAACCTCATTGGATGAAGGCGGCGACATACCTTGGAACTGTTCCGGAGGTGTATTGTCGTCCAATGCGATCGGCGCATCTGGAATGATCCGTTTCGCCGAAGCGGCACGGCAGGTGCGCGGAGATGCCGGAGATCATCAGGTCGAAGGAGCAAAACTCGCACTGGGTCACGCGTATGGTGGTGGTGCGCAATTCTATGCTATGTGGGTTGTAGGTTCCGAGAAACCGTAAGAGACACAGGAGAAACATGACTATGGCGATGCATTATAATATTGCGGATCTGTATGAATTAGTGGCTGACAAGGTGCCAGCTCGTAGCGCTCTGGTGTGTGGCGATCAGCGTGCTACCTTCAAAGAGCTGGATCAGCGAGCGAACAAGTTAGCGCACTATCTTGCGTCTGAAGGGGTCGGGCCAGGTGATCATGTTGGGCTCTACTTATACAACTGCAATGAATACCTCGAGGGGATGCTAGCCTGCTTCAAAATCCGCGCGGTGCCGATCAATGTCAACTATCGTTATGTGCAAGAAGAGCTGCTGTATATCTTTGATAATGCGGATATGGTGGCGTGCATTCATAATCAGGAGTTCATTCCGCACATCGATGAGGTGCGTGCTTCGGCGGTTGACCTCAAGACGTTTATCTGCGTGATGGACGAGTCAGGTTGCGACCCGGCATTGATTGGCAGCATTGAATACGAAGCGTCCATGGAAGGGCAGTCAGCTGCACGTGATTTTGATGAGCGAGCCGACGATGACATGTTTCTGCTGTATACAGGCGGCACCACGGGTATGCCTAAGGGCGTAATGTGGCCACACAAGAACTTGTTTTATGCCGCATTGGGTGGCGGTGGTTGGTTCCATCCGGATGGTGCGATTACGGAGCCGGACCAGATCGCCGGGCGCGTCGGTGATTTTGCCATCGTCGGTATGGCGCTTGCGCCACTCATGCACGGCGCTTGCTGGTGGTATGCCATCATCCAGATGTTGGGTGGTAACTGCGTGGTACTCAATCCTCATCGTTCACTCGACGGCAGCCAAGTGTGGGACATCGTGGAGCAAGAGAAAGTGAACTCTCTGTCCATCGTTGGGGATGCTATGGGAATCCCGCTGCTGGACGCTTTGCGCGAGCATCCTGACCGTTGGGACCTGAGCAGCCTGTTCAGTGTGGGTTCCGGTGGCGCAGTATTTTCTGCCTCCAAACAGGAAGAGTTCAAGCAACGTTTTCCGAACGTTATGATCATGAACTCATTCGGTTCGTCAGAGGCCGGCAATATGGGCTTTGATAGCGGTGAGAAAAAATCAGAGACAAAAGGGTTGGGCAACGTGGTCCAGTCCGACTTTATGGATGTGATTACCGATGAAGAAGGTAAGCCTCATGCTGCTGTAAAGCCAGGTGAGACGGGGATCTTTGCCCGTTCCGGTTTTATCCCAGTGGGTTACTACAATGACCCGGTTAAAACCGCTAAGACATTTGTGAACATCGATGGCAAAATTTGGCTGTTAACGGGTGATGAGGCACGGCTTGAAGACGACGGTTCGATAACGGTCTACGGGCGCGGCTCCAATTGTATTAATTCCGGTGGTGAGAAGATTTTTCCTGAAGAAGTGGAAGAGGCCATTAAGGCACACCCGGATGTATTCGACTGCTTGGTGGTGGATACGCCGGATGATCGCTTCGGCAGTAAAGTCACAGCAGTGATTGCCACCCGCAATCATTGTCGCGTGAGCCTCGATTCCATTCAGGAAGAGACGCGTAAACATGTGGCCGGTTACAAAGTGCCGCGTGAACTGCATATCGTGACAGAAATTCCGCGTGCGCCTAGTGGCAAGCCGGCTTATCCGAAGGCGAAGGAAATTGCTTTGTCGGGTGAATTTAAGGTGGTGTGATCGTTGCTGCGCCGAGACGGGTGAAAAGCGATAGCGGTGTCCCGTCTGATTCTGGCGTACAGATTTCTCCAAACGAATAGAACTAACGTATTTAATCTTTAATAGTAGGCAAACACATGGCAGAACTCGATATCAGTACTAAAAACTGCATCGTAGAGCAAGAAGGCAGTGTCCTGATCGTCACACTGAACCGCCCCGAGGCCAAGAATGCCTTCAGTCCCGAAATGCTGCTGGGCATGTACAAAGCCTGGCGCCTTTTGGAGGAAGACGATTCACTCATGTGTGCCATTCTTACCGCCAATGGTGATACTTTTTGTGCAGGCATGGATCTCAAGGCAGGGGCAGACGGTGAGCACCGCTCTACAGAGGAATTTATGGAGCTGATGGGCACTGTGCCAAACATACATTGGCAGGCCTTGTTACGTGACAATAGGCCGAACAAGCCCTTGATCCTTGCCGTGGAGGGTTATGCGTTGGCGGGTGGCACCGAAATTCTACAGGGCACGGATATCCGTATTGGTGCGGAGAATGCTATTTTTGGCGTCACCGAGGTCGCGCGCGGACTGTACCCCATGTCCGGTTCTACCATTCGCCTTCGTCGCCAGATCCCCTACTGTCTGGCTGCAGAAATATTACTGTGTGGTGAGCATATAACTGCCCAGCAGGCACTAGATTTTGGTTTGATTAATAAGATTGTGCCGGCAGGAAAAACATTAGAAGTGGCTAAGGAATATGCCGCTAAGATTTGCGCGAATGGTCCCCTCGCTGTGCGCGCCGTCACCCGGTCACTGCGCGAGCATCAAGAGTGCATGTCGGAAGAGGACGCTATGCTGGCTTCTGACGAGCTGGCTAATCCGGTTTTTGCCTCGTCCGATGCGAGGGAAGGAATGAAAGCCTTCAAGGAAAAGCGCAAGGCCAAGTTTACCGGCGAGTAGGTTATTTGGTAGGTAGTAGAGATATTTCTCTACTACGCAATAGCAAGTCAGATCGGTGTGAGCCATGGCGGCCGCGGCGGTTGAGAGGAGGAACACGAGAGGAATCATGAGCGACAGAGCGACAACTTTTGACGACATCGTCGCTTCGCGCCACTCACTGCGTGCGTTTTTACCCCGGTCGGTTGATGCCGATACGCTGGCAACGATATTTTCTGTTGCCCAGTGTGCGCCCAGTAACTGCAATACGCAGCCTTGGGTGGTCCATGTGGCGTCGGGCGATAAATTGCAGGCGCTGCGAGCCGACATGCCAGAACGTTTTATGGCGGGCGAATTCAGTATGGACTTTCCCTATGACGGTGTTTATACAGGCGTTTATAAGGAGCGGCAGTACGGCGCGGCGCAGTCGCTGTATGATTCGGTCAGCATTACCCGTCAGGATAAGGAAGGCCGCAATAAGCAGTTTATGCGTAACTTCACATTTTTCGATGCGCCTCATGTCGCCTTTTTGTTTTTACCTGAACCTTTTGGCTTGCGTGAGGCGGCTGACCTCGGTATGTATGCCCAGACGTTGATGCTGACTCTGACGGCTCATGGCTTGGGCAGTTGTCCTCAGACTGCACTCAGTTTCCAGGCCGATTTTGTGCGCGAGCAGTTGGGCATAGAGGCCAGTAATAAACTGGTGTTCGGGCTGTCTTTTGGCTATCCAGACCCTGATGCTCCGGCCAATGCTTGCGTGACTGACCGCGCTGGGCTTAACGATGCAGTGGCCTTCCATTCTTGATGTAAATAGGTATTCGCATGACTGATCTAGTACTCACTGATAACCGCGATGGCGTTCTGGTTGTGACCTTGAACCGCCCAGAGAAAAAGAACGCGATCAACACACAGATGTGGATTGATATCAGAGAAACCTTTAGAGCCGCTGCGGCGGATGACGATGTGGTCTCTGTATTGCTATGCGGTGCCGGCGATCATTTCTGCTCAGGCGTCGATCTGTCCAGCTTTGGGGAAGTGGCGGAGGGAGAAGAGCACCCCTTTGAGTCTGCAGCACGGGCGGTAGTCGAGTTTGATAAGCCAATCGTGGCAGCGGCTAAAGGCGTGGCTATCGGTGGCGGCGCCACGGTGCTGTTTCATGCGGATATTGTGTATGTCGGCGAAAGTTTGCGTCTGCGCTTGCCCTTCGCCAATCTCGGCCTAGTCCCGGAGTGGGGCAGCAGCTATATGTTGCAGGCTAACATTGGTGCACAACGTGCTGCGGAGTTGTTTTATACCGCCGAATGGGTCAACGCGGACAAGGCGCTTAACGTGGGTATCGCCGCGGATGTGCTGCCCGATGCCGATTTATTTGAGCATGCAATGTCTAAAGCGCAGGAAATTGCCCAATGGCCGGTGAATGCGCTGCGCGAAATCAAGCGCTCTCTGCGCCTGCATCATCTCGATGCCATTGATGCAGCGATCAATGCCGAGCAGGCTGGCATGGCGCGACAGGCCGGTTCACCCGAAAATATCGAGGCAATCACAGCGTTTATTGAAAAGCGCGCGCCCAATTTTCGTGACTTATAGGTTGTATTGAATCATCGAGATTTTAGGTTATAGTAATGGCTGTTAGCCGTTTCAGATTCAGTCACTTCCGGTGTTCTTTGAGCTCGATGGGTCGGCGCTTTAGCTCGGTAGCGAAATTTTTTAAGTTGGAAGATTAACACTAATAATGTATACGGCAGGAGTAAGTACGGTGACTAGATCTCTTTTCAAAGCGACCAAAATATACCTCAGAGTTGTGCCCGCCTTTGTGGTTATGGCTTCGCTGATGGCTGTCGGCTGCTCCGATGGTACGGATAGTAACGACTCGCCGTCAGGTCCGCCCGCTGAAGACCGCGCTTATTATATTCTGCCGCCAGGTAACTATGGAGGCCTGCCCACGACGCAAAATTCGCTCGATCAACTGCCGCTATACGACGCTCTGACGCCGCTGCGCGGCAATGTGACTGACGAAGATATCGAACAGTTGTTTTTGCCCGAGGACTTTCAGCCAATTGGGGAAACCTTCGAAGTGCCCACGGGTCGTCCGGGCACGACTATTATTTACGACGAGTTTGGCATAGCCCACATTACCGGTGAGACACGCGAAGATATGGCCTTTGGCGCTGGCTGGGTCACCGTTCGCGACCGGGAGCTCCTGATATCGCTGGGCCGTGGTCCAGCCCGGGCGGCCGTAGCTGATGTGCCGTGTATTAATGCCTTTAGTCTTGTGACCAGCGGACAAAGCTTCATACCCAGTGCTGCAACTGAAAAATTGGTTACGGATCAGGCCGACCTTCTGCGTGAGGTCTTCGGCGAGGAGGGGCAACAGATCATTGATGAGGCGCAGGCCTACGCGGATGGCATGAACGCTTATCATGTCGTCAATGGTGGTGCGCCTGAAGAGCCATACGCGGCTGCTGATGTGTTTGCAGTCACAGCGTTCATCGGATCAATTTTTGGTGCCGGTGGCGGTAGTGAGCCGTCTAATTCAGAATTTCGATCACAGTTGATCAATGGCCTCGGTGACGGTCAGGGCCAGTTGGCCTTTGATGATGTGATGTTGATCAATCAGGGTGCCGCGCCCACAACGATCGATACGCCTTTTGACTATGGCCGTTTCACGGGCGGTGAAGTAACCGGCTCTGTCACTATTGATGAGGGCTCAATTGTCAATCTGGATTGCGTTGTACCAGCCGGCGACTCAGGGAGTCTGTCCACCGCTGCCAGTGAGGCGTTAGTTCCCGCTACCGATAAGCCGCTAGACCGCGAGGCGTCCAACTTCCTGATTGCAGACGGCTCAGTCTCAGCGAGTGGTTCAAACCTTGCTGTGATGGGTCCACAGCTCGGTTACTACTACCCTGAGATTGTTATGCAGATTCATTTAAGTGCTCCCGGTATCGAGGCGCAGGGTGCGGCAGTGCCCGGGCTTGGCATGTATCTGCTCCTCGGGCGAACGCCGAATTACGCGTGGAGCCTGACGTCGGCCAGTCATGACGTGCGTGATGTTTTTGCCGAAGTCCTGTGCAACCCTGACGGCAGCGATCCCACTCGTGAGTCTCTACACTACGAATTTGACGGTAGATGCATTGCGTTCGAGATATTTGACGCAGGCACCCTGAACGGAGACCCTGTCATATATCCGGTATCCGTTCATGGAGCAATGCTTGGAACCGCGACCGTCAATGGCAAGCCCGTTGCGCTTACGCGCAAGCGTTCGACGTTTGGACGTGATGCCCTAAATTTAGCGGGACTGAAGGATATGACCGAGGGTGACGCATCTACCCCGGAAGAGTTTTACAAGTCGGCCAATAAATTCGGTTTTACGTTTAACTGGGGCTATATGTCGCGCAGCAATACGGCCTTCTTTTCATCGGGGTTCCTCCCGGAGCGAGCGCCTGGTTTGGATCGGGTTCTACCGACGAACGGCAACGGCGACTATGAATGGCAGGGTTTCCTCGGTCAGGCCGCACACCCACATTCGGTCGGCGGCCCATCGGGACGGCTATTGAACTGGAATAACCAGTCGGCGCCCGGGTTTATGCACGGTGATGGCACGCCCTATGGCTCAATACACCGGGTTCAACTGTTCGATCAGTGGCCAGATCGAGTCGACCTCGCCGGGGTGGTCGGGATTATGAACCGGTCTGCGACTGAAGATGAGCGCTCACCCGCATGGCCCGTGGTCAGTGAGGTGCTGGATGGTTCAGAAGCCCCTAGTCAATTGGCAGAGGAGGTTGTTGCCTTGCTGGATGCATGGGTTGCAGATGACGCGCCGCGATTAGACGCAGACGATGACGGCTTCAACGACGACGCGGGTTACGCCATTATGCAAGCACTGTGGGAACCCCTTGCGAGCGAGGTTATGCGTCCGGTCTTTGGCGATCTCACCGGATCTCTCAATAGAATTCGAAGGCTCGGTGGGAATAACGGCAGCAGTTTTATACAGACAGACCTAAGCACGTTATTGGGGAAAGAGCCGCCCGGGCAATTCAATCTTCTTTACTGCGGCGGCGGTGACCTTGATACGTGTCGGGAGTCTCTGTGGCTGATTGTCGAGCTTGTGAGCGAGGAGCTCGCAATCGAGTTTGGCAACAACGACCCCAATACGTGGCTTCCGGAGGCGACCAGAATCAGTTTTATCCCAGGATTAATTCCCAACACCATGCGAGGCACTAGTCGACCCACCTGTCTCTTATACACATCTCCGAGCCCACGAGACAAGAGGCAATCTCGTA
>OJHF01000212.1_pt1 | contig 16436 bp, 15 predicted proteins | sample 1594891 | NCBI WGS metagenome assembly OJHF01 (sample SAMN05416737, study PRJEB24817) | seawater metagenome | isolation source: Sea water | place: Canada:Atlantic | collected 2013-07 | reverse complement strand
ACGGCCCATGTCCAAACAGATTTTAGGCAGCTGAGTGGTTTTACCAGAACCCGTCTCCCCGGCGATAATCACAACTTGGTGGTCTGCGATCGCACGGGCAATCTCGCCGCGGCTGGCAGCAATCGGAAGGTCTTCCGGATAAGTAATGTCCGGGACGCACCTTTGGCGTCCGGTAATGTCCTGCATACACCATTTCTGCCAATCAAGTTTTTCACACTACGATGCGAAAAAGTAGGTTATCATTCAAATGATTTACTATATTACGAGCCGAGATACATGCCAAAAATCAGCAACTATACTTACAACGAGATCACCATAGGGCAAACCGCGACGTATTCCAAGCTGATAGAGGAGCGGGACGTCCAGCTTTTCGCGGCGGTATCTGGCGACGTCAACCCGGTACACCTCGATGCAGCGTTTGCGGCCACGACACAATTCAAAAGCTGTATCGCTCACGGCATGTTAAGCGGCGCTATTATCTCGGCGGCCATCGCCATGGAACTCCCAGGGCCCGGCACGATCTATTTGGGTCAATCCTTGCGCTTTCGCCTCCCGGTAAAGCTGGGGGACACCATCACCGTCAACTTGGAAGTCATCGAAAAAACAGACAAGCGCGGATTTGTAACCCTTGACTGTAACGTGTTTAACCAAGATGAACAGTTGGTGGTTACCGGCACTGCCGAGGTCATGGCGCCCAAAGAGAAACTGGTATTGGAGAGGCCCACTCTGCCGGCAGTACGCATCGGCGACTAATTTTCTTCGTCCGCCCCCGCATTCGTCTTGCTGCCCATAAACTGCTCTGGGTTGAGGTACATCAACTGCAGAGTCGTCCCTCCTCCCTCCTGACCCGTGTCTGCAGCTAGCACCATCACATTGGCCTTGTCGTCTTCATGCGTAACAGCGGTGATCCCAAAAATCATCGCGTTGCCACCATTCAGAGCATTAAACACCCTGAGTTCCTTTTCCTCACTCAGCGCCTTGGAAATATTGCCTATCAAGGTAGTCAGACTGGCACGAAAAGCTCCATAATTAAGGCTATCCCGATACTCGCCATGTGCCAGAGACAAATCGAAACGGGCGATCGAATCATCGGCCAATTTCACACTCGTCAGGTGCACAATACTGCCCTGAGAGATCTCGTTATACAATTTTTTAGCCTCGGTGCGTGCGGCCTCGACAAAGGCAGTATGCAATAAATTGACCGCCACCAAGAGAAATTTTTCCTGGGGCATAGCCTGAATTTGAGAGCTCGTCATAGCAACCTCGAGTATTAAAGAGGCGTCAGTTTAATACCCGCAGATGCTGTGATCAACGAATTCAAGCACAGTAAACGACAGTTATCGTCATTTCTAGATAGCTAGCATGTAATACAGGCCTCAATAAAATGCAGCAAGTTCGTTTGCCGGCCGTCTGATCTGCTATTATTCGTGACCAACTCCTGCGAATTCGCGCAGGACACATCAGCTGTGTTATTCATGCATTATCGAACCGACAACGACAGCGACTCTCACAAACTCACTATCAGTGACATAGTGCTATGCGCGTTCGCATAAACACTGCAGCGCAATGAATCGCGACAATTCGCCCTGGCGAGGCGTCACGCCAGCCGCTTTGCATTGGAGCGAGAGCGGATCACCCCTGTCTGACACTTTCGACGACATATACTATTCGCAAGATAATGGCGTGGAGGAAAGTCGGCATGTTTATCTGCATGGCAATGGACTTCCTCAACGGTGGCAACGCCACTCAAGGAATCATTTTTGTATTGGTGAGACAGGATTTGGCACCGGCCTCAATTTTCTGGTGACCTGGCAAGCCTGGCGAGAATCACCGGAACCACGCCCCGACTTGCATTACCTCTCGATCGAAAAGCACCCGCTCACGAGGCAGGATCTCGCCAGAGCCCTAAATGGCTGGCCGGCTCTCGCACCACTGGCCCAAACCCTATTGGCCGCCTATCCAGCTCTACTGGCCGGACAACATAGGGTGCTGCTAGACGATGGTCGGGTAAGACTGGATCTATGGTGGGAGGATGCCGCTACCGCTCTTCCAGATCTGGCCAGTCGTGCACAACCGTTAGTCGATGCATGGTATCTAGATGGGTTTTCGCCCTCATGCAACCCCAGCATGTGGACCACCCAACTATTCCAGGCAGCGGCGACTCTGTGTCGGCCCGGGGCCAGTTTTGGGACATTCACTGCGGCAGGAGACGTTCGTCGCAAGCTCACCGATGCAGGGTTCACGGTGGACAAGGTGGCCGGCTACGGTCGCAAACGAGACTGTTTGCGTGGCGTAATAGACGTGAAAGCGGCATTGCCATCAGACACCAAGCGCTCGCCCTGGGACATTCCTGACAAAACACTGGTGCGACCGAAACACGTTATAGTCCTCGGTGGTGGATTGGCTGGCTGTGCAACGGCAGCTGCATTGGCGAGGCGTGGAATGTCCGTCACGCTGCTCGAACGGAGCACACTGGCCGGCGCAGGATCCGGTAATGATCAGGGTGTTTTATATACCCGGCTATCCCGTAAACATTCCGCTCTGGCGGACTTCGCCTTGCAAAGTTTTCAATTTGCTTCGACGTTTTATCGTCGCATGTTTTTAATGGGAGAACTCATACCGCAGCGCGATGGAGACCTCTGTGGCAGCTTTCAACAAAGTGACGATGCAAAAGAGATGGCAGCACTGCGTGACGCACTGACAGGACTGGAAGAACTGGCGCAGATACTGGACGCTACCGAAGCGAGCGGCCTGTTAGGCATTGATCAGCCGAGTGCAGGCTACTGGTATCCTGGTTCTGGCTGGCTGCGTCCGGGCGCCGTGTGCAGGTCCCTGCTTATGCACGACAATATTGAGGTAATGGAGAATTGCGGTGAAGTCACACTGCACCGCGAAGGAGGCCAGTGGCTGGCGTTAGCCAAAGGGCAAACGCTTGCCAGTGCCAGTTGCGCTGTCGTGGCTGCCGGCACAGAGACAACCTCAATGCCACAGCTTAATTGGCTGCCCTTGCAAATCATTAGAGGGCAGATTACTCAACTGCCGACAGCGCGAGCTTTTAGCACTTTGCGCGCCGCTCTGTGCCATCAAGGCTATATCGCGCCTGCCTGGGAAGGCACCCACAGTATTGGCGCGACGTTTAATATTGGCGACGACGATCCTGCGCTGCGCACCAGCGACCATAGCGACAACCTAGCCAAGCTGGCCGATGCTGTGCCAAGCTGTCGAGACGAGTTGCAGTCATTTGATACAGGCGCATTGAAAGGCCGCGTTGGATTTCGCTGCGCCAGTCCTGACTACCTACCGACTGTCGGCCCAGCACCCGATGCAGACCAGTTCCTCAACGATTTTGGCGCCCTGCGAAAAAATGCCAAGCATCTTATCGAAAGGCGAGGAAGCTATTTACCGGGCCTCTATCTCAACGCTGCACATGGCTCACGAGGATTGACCTCCACACCGATTGCAGCAGAACTATTAGCCAGCATGATCTGTCAAGAACCACTTCCTTTCAGCCGAACACTGTCTCGTGCACTCTCGCCCGCGCGTTTTATTATTCGTGACCTTTCACGTAATCGGATATAACGATGAGACAGCTGCGTATAATATTTTTTCTCATCGCCTACCTCCCCATGACGGCTTGGTCTCTGCAGCACTATACGGTGCGGGTCATCGACCAAAAACCTCAGCCACGGGAGAATTTCGTACAAGGACTGGAAATTCTTGATGGCTACCTTTACGTCAGTGCGGGCAACTATGGCGCGTCTCATTTGCTACGTTACCGTTTCGCGGATGGCACATTGGACGAGAGTCGAAAACTGGATGTGCGAATTTTCGCCGAGGGCCTCACGGTACTTGGCGACAACATTTACCAGCTTTCCTGGCAGAATAAGGTCATGTTGGTTTATCGTAAATCCGACCTTACGCTTGTGCGTACGCTTCCTCTCAAAGGCGAGGGTTGGGGGCTCACGCATAACCGTACAGAATTGATTTACGGCGACGGCAGTGACAATCTGTACTTTATGTCGCCAGACACAGCACGTATCACACGTACCATCGCGGTAACACAGCAGGGCCGACCGGTTAAACGACTCAACGAACTTGAATGGGTAGACGGGGCTATCTGGGCCAACGTCTGGCAAAGCCATCGCATCGTGGTTATCAACCCTGCCAACGGTGAGGTCACGGCCAGTATCGATCTACAGGGGTTACTTCCTCCCCAAGAGTATCGCCGGGGTACCGATGTACTCAATGGCATCGCGCAAGATCCAGCCGACGGCTCTATCTGGGTCACGGGAAAGCGCTGGCCCTGGCTCTACCAGATTGAGCTGGTGCCGACAGCTGATGACCGAGAAACACAGAAAAACACCACCGATTCACGCTAGAATAGCTTCCCTTATTATTTCCAACGTCTATAGAGATTCACTATGAGTAATAGCAACACCTCGTTTTCCAGCGCCCACCCCGCCTTCGAGGCCATCAGGCAACAAACCATCGAGTCTCTCAATATTCGAGTGGAACACTACGAACACAAGAAAACCGGCGCTGTGCACTACCATCTCGCCTCAGACAATACCGAAAACGTCTTTCTTGTCGCCTTGCGTACTGTTCCCCACGACTCAACGGGCGTTGCACATATTCTGGAACACACGGCGTTGTGCGGCAGTGAGCACTATCCGGTGCGCGATCCATTCTTCATGATGCTTCGTCGCTCGCTGAATACTTTCATGAACGCATTTACCAGCTCTGACTGGACCGCCTACCCCTTCGCCAGTCAGAACCGTAAGGATTTCAATAATCTGCTGCAGGTCTATCTTGATGCGGTATTTTTCTCTCGATTAGATCCGCTGGACTTTGCGCAGGAAGGACACCGAGTAGAATTTTCTGAACCGGAAAACCCCGACAGTGATTTAGTCTTTAAGGGGGTCGTGTTCAACGAAATGAAAGGCGCGATGAGTTCCATTAGCAGTACACTGTGGAGCACACTGTGCGAAAACCTTTTCCCGACCAGCACCTACCACTACAACAGTGGCGGCGATCCACAGCATATTCCAGATCTGACTTACGCACAATTGCAGGCGTTCTACCGCAGCCACTATCACCCTACCAATGCTATCTTTATGACGTTTGGCGATATTGAGGCAAGTGTGCATCAGAGCGTGTTTGAAGAAAAAGCACTGTGTCATTTTGAAAAATTATCGGAAAAAATTCAGGTCCAACCCGAACAGCGCCTATTAAAGCCGCAACGTGTGCAAAGCCCCTACATTTTCGACGAAAATGACACCACAGATCACAAAACACACCTGGTTATAGGCTGGATGCTGGGAGAAAGCTCAGATCTGAAGCAGTTGCTGGAAGCGCAGCTGCTGTCCAGCGTGCTGCTAGACAACAGCGCGTCTCCTTTGCAACACGCGCTGGAAACCACTGAGCTGGGCCGCGCACCATCGCCCTTGTGCGGCCTGGAAGACTCCATGCGCGAACTGGTGTTCTGTTGCGGCATTGAAGGCAGTGAAGCGGAACACGCCGATGCCCTCGAAGACATGGTGCTGGCTGTATTAGAGCGAGTCGCTCTCGAGGGTGTCAGCCAACAGCGTCTCGAGGCGGTGCTCCATCAGCTGGAACTACACCAGCGCGAAGTGACGGGTGACGGATACCCCTTCGGTCTACAACTCATTTTACAGGCACTGGGCTGCGCCACACATTACAGCGATCCCATCGCGGTGCTCAACCTGGAGCCGGTGATTGTTGATCTGCAGCAGAAAATTCAGGATCCGGATTATATCCGCCAACTTGCACGCCGACTATTGCTGGACAACCCGCATCGCGTGACACTCGTTATGACACCGGATACGGAGTTGTCAGCGCACCGGCTGGCACAGGAAACAGCACGCTTAGCCGACATCAAAGCTGCAATGAGCGACGCGCAGCGCAGCGCTACCGTGCAGCTGGCAGCGGACCTGAGTGCCCGTCAAGCGCAGGTCGACGATGACAGCATTCTCCCGAAAGTCGAGCTGAGCGATGTCCCAGCCACGCTCCCCGAACCCACATTTACAAAGACTGAGCTGCACGGCATGTCATTTACCACCTATGGCCAGGGCACTAACGGTATCGTCTACCAACAGGGCACTGCCCCCTTGCCCGCCCTAAGTGCGGAACAATTGCAGATACTACCCTTGTACACCAACATCCTGACGGATGTGGGCCTGGGAGACCAATCCTATATGGAGGTACAAGAGCGTCAGGCAGCGACCGTGGGATCGATAGCGGGCTTTGTCTCCATGCGCGGCCATGCCGATGACGAGCAGCGTGTGAGCGCAAATTTCACCCTCTCTTCCAAAGCACTGCTGCGCAACGCTCGCGATCAAGCGCAGCTGATGAGCGACACCTTACATCGGGTAAAATTCTCCGAAACCAGCAGAATTCGCGATCTGGTCAATCAACAGCGCGCACGGCGTGATCAGTCGATCACCGGCAGTGGCCACAGCCTCGCAATGGCTGCGGCCTCCGCCGGCATGAGCCCACTGGCTAACATGCATCACCACCAATCAGGCTTAGCAGGCATCCGCCAGCTGCGTATTCTTGATGACAGTCTGGCAGACGATACGCGGCTCGAAGCCTTTGCTCTGGAAGTCCAAAAACTCCATGAAACCCTTATCAGTACACCTATGCAATTTCTTGTAATAGCTGAAGATCATAAGGTTACGGACGTTGCTCGCGACATCAGCACCCTCTGGTCACAGGTCAGCACCGGAGAGGACCGTCCGCGCTTTGAGATGACCCCTATCCGAGAGCAACGCGGCGAAATATGGCTAACGAATACGCAGGTAAACTTCTGCGCGCGCGCCTATCCCACAGTGACAGAACAGCATCCTGACGCGGCAGCCCTGACGGTACTGGGGGGTTTTTTACGCAACGGCTTTCTGCACCGTGCAATACGCGAGCAGGGTGGCGCTTACGGCGGTGGCGCCTCACATGATTCGGGCATTGCAGCCTTTCGTTTCTACTCCTACAGGGATCCGCGCCTCGTAGAGACGCTGCAAGACTTTGACGCATCAGTATCTTGGCTATTGGACACACCTCATGACGATCGATCACTCGAAGAAGCGATCCTCGGTGTCATCGGCAGCATGGACAAGCCAGGGTCGCCGGCAGGAGAAGCCAAACAGCACTTCCATAACCGCTTGTTCGGCCGCAACCATGAAACACGCGAAAGGTTTCGCGAAAACATATTGGGCGTCAGTCTGGATGACTTGCGCCGAGTCACAGAAACGTATCTCAGACCCGATCTGGCGAGTACCGCGATTGTCACAAACTCTGGGCAGCTAGAGGCTACGGCATCGCTAAGAGAGGAGTTGAATCTAAGCGTCCAGGAGCTGTAGCGGATCCGACGTGTCGCTATGTGAACAAGCCAATGGTAAGAAACTTTAAGGAAGTGTGGCTGCTCGCTGCGATCAATGCTATTGCCATGTGCAGTGTGCCCATGATGATGCTAATCGGCAGCATAATAGGCGCAGAGCTGGCACCGGGCGAAGAGTGGGCGACCTTGCCCATTGCAATGATGGTCATCGGCACCGCACTCGGGGTAATACCGGCAACGCGCAGCATGCAACACTTGGGCAGAAAGCGGGCCTTACTGCTGTTCGTGCTAGTTGGCATCTGCGCTTGCCTCACACTGGGCGAAGCAATGGTTCGCAGCAGCTTTTCCTTATTCTGTTTTGGCGCTGGCGTGCTGGGTGCCACGATCGCCGCGCTGCAACAAATTCGCTTCGCAGCAATGGAATGCGTACCGCAGACAGATGGCCCGACCGCCGCATCCATCATTATGTGCGCTGGTATTGTGGCAGCGTTTCTCGGACCTGAGTTGGCACTGGCGGGCCAGCATCTAACGTCAGTTGACTACCAGGGGTCCTTCTGGCTTGGTGCCGGCTGTCTATTGGCTGGCGGAATTCTGCTGCTGTTTTACGTACCGGCTGCACAGCACCCAACACATTCCGCTTCGGGAGGTCGCTCTACTCTGGCGCTATTGCGCAGCCCCACCCTCTTGCTTGCCATTATTGCGGGCGCCAGCGCCTTCATGGTGATGTCATTTATAATGACAGCTACACCCATCAGTATGTATTTACATCAGGGATATAGCCTGACTGACACCAAGTGGGTCATTCAATCGCATATTGCGGCGATGTACCTGCCATCACTGTTTACGCCCTGGCTATTTCGCTTCCTTAATATCCGCGGACTTATGCTGGCTGGCCTGGCCTGCTACTGCATCACAATAGTGATCGGCTTGGTGGATGCGTCGGTGATGGGCTATTGGGGACAATTAGTGCTGTTAGGCATTGGCTGGAACTTCCTGTTTGTATCTGGCACCGCACTGTTACCGATGGCCTATAAGGATGGCGAGCAGTTCAGGGCTCAGGCGCTGAATGATACTGTAATTTTTTCAAGTCAGGCCATCGCCTCTCTTTGTGCGGGTCTGGCGATCAGCACGGTGAGTTGGCATGCGCTGCTTTTGTTGTGCTTGCTACCGATGGGGATTCTGCTTGCCCTGCTGGCATGGCAGCGTGTTGTACCGAAAAGAGTCTCAGGTCACATTTAACAGCAACGCTGGCGCCCAAAGTGACTAGGCCGGCGCCAAATTGAACATAGCTTGTGGGTAACGCCTGCTTTAGGGTGTGTCCAATCTTGCTGAGAGACTGGATATAGGCCACCGTTGTAAAAAACATTGGTGCTATGGCAATACACTACCTATACTTCAGTAGCGTTTTAGTGAAACCCGTCTCCAGATAGACGGCTCAGGCGTGCAGTGTCCAATCTGCTGAGAGCGAGCCGAAAAGACCCATGAAGCAAGAATCACTTGGCCGCTGCCAGATACCACACACGGAGAAAAAATATGAATAAAGTCCCCAAGATTGTGGTGGCCTTACTAGCCAGCCTATTTGTGACGACCGCATTTGCCCAGCCAGATGAGCCTGCCATCGACCCAGGGGCGATAGCAGCGGCCGTGACCGCCATTGTAGTCGGTTCAATAGTGCATTCACTGCCGCCGTCTTGCCAGACGGTGATTTCGAATGGCTTTGCTTCTCAGCAATGTGGTGGTACCTGGTATCAGCCTCAGATATCGGGGTCATCGACTACCTATATAGTGGTCAATGCGCCCTAGCCTGCTTTAATTGTTTGAGATATTGCCCCGTGGATACACAGCCTAAGGCAAGCCACTTCATTCATGGTGCTTACGTCGAAGACAATAATGGCGCACCCATTGATGTGATTTATCCCGCTACTGGCGCGGTTATCGGGCGAGTATATTCCGCCACGCCTGAGATTATTGAGCAAGCCATAGTCAGCGCTAAGAGTGCACAAAGCGCTTGGGCGAAATTATCTGGAACAGAGCGCGGACGTATTTTGCGGCGTGCAGCCGACATTATTCGCGAGCGTAATTACGATTTATCTGTTTTGGAAACCTACGACACGGGAAAACCTTTATCTGAGACGCTCTGCGCTGACGCAACCAGTGCTGCAGATGCATTAGAGTATTTTGGGGGCTTAGCCGGATCCTTAACAGGGGAGCACATCCCCTTGGCCGATGGCAATTGGGCCTACACCCGCCGCGAAGCACTCGGCTTGTGTGTGGGCATTGGGGCGTGGAACTACCCGACGCAAATTGCTTGCTGGAAAGCAGCGCCCGCTCTCGCCTGCGGGAATGCCATGATATTCAAGCCCTCTGAAACCACACCACTGTGCGCGCTAAAGATTGCTGAAATTTTTGTGGAAGCGGGCCTTCCCGCCGGTCTCTACAATGTTGTACAAGGCTTAGGGGAAGTCGGTGCTGCCTTGGTTTCTGATCCTCGCATAGACAAGGTGTCATTAACGGGGTCGGTTCCTACAGGTCGTAAAGTCTATGCGGCAGCCGCGGCCGGGATGAAGCATGTCACCATGGAATTGGGGGGTAAATCGCCACTCATTATCTTTGATGACGCAGATCTAGAAAACTGCGTGAGCGGAGCCATTTTGGCTAATTTCTATTCGACGGGACAAATCTGCTCAAATGGTACACGCGTGTTTGTGCAGGCAGGAATTAAAGATGCCTTTTTAAAAAGACTCTGTGAGCGTCTTGATAACGCGGTTATTGGAGACCCGCAGGATGAGGCCACAAACTTTGGCCCTATGGTAAGTCTGCGGCAATTAGAGTCGGTGCTTGGTTTTATTAAGAAGGGCAAGGAAGAAGGCGCACGGCTTTTAACCGGAGGCAACCGCATCAGCGGTGGTGGTTTTTATTTACAGCCAACCGTCTTTACTGAGGTAACCGACGACATGTCCATTGCCCGCGAAGAAATATTCGGCCCAGTGATGTCCGTTTTAGACTTTACAGATGAAGCCGATGTTATCGCCCGAGCCAACGCGACAGAATTTGGTTTGGCCGCTGGCGTCTTTACAACAGATCTTAGCCGTGCCCATCGGGTCACTGACGAACTTCAGTCTGGAACCTGTTTTATAAACTCCTATAACGACGCTCCTGTTGAGGTGCCTTTTGGAGGTATGAAAATGTCTGGTGTTGGTCGCGAAAATTCTAAAGAGGCTATTTCGCATTACTCACAATTAAAGTCTGTTTTTGTACGAATGGGTGACATGGAGTCGCCTTTTTAGCGATTAGTCTATGTTCTCGCGGCCCAGTAGTAGCAAAAGGTGGTGGTACTAATGATGGCCGGGGCAATATTGTGCGCACTCTAGCCGCGCCTTTATGAGGCCGCTGCAAGAATTGATTTTTCAAACCTAATAGTAAGTAGTAGTCTAAGGTGACGCATTGACACAGCCCTTTTCTAACTGATGAAGAATGGAGATAACGTGACTACAATCAGAAAAACGCTTTTTGCTTTCGCCAGCATTCTGATATTTCTCTCAGGCATGCAAAGTACTTATGCCGTCGGGGGAAATCCGACGCCAGGGTTTAACCACCAAATACCTGAGCATATTATGACGCCTGATACGGTTGAAACGCGCATTGGCGAATTAAACTTTTATGACGGCATTCCAACAGACGAAACAATTGCCACAGTGTATGACAACCTAGATTTTTATCGTGGCATTGAAGTCTTTTTAAATTTTATTCCGGCAACCTCGATAGAAGGGGTGCGTTTAGGGATGAAAGAGCTGGGTGCGGATGACTATAATGAGGTCATCGTTTTTGATGACTTAATGGATTCAGCCCCATTATTTTTAACGGGCAATACTGATACCGTTTATGCATTATCCATGCTGGATTTAGAAAGAGATGGCGCAACCGTGGTTGAAATACCAGCCGGTGCAGGCCCCGGCACCGTTAATGATGCTTTCTTCCGTTTTGTCGTGGACATGGGCGCCCCAGGTCCTGACGCCATGAAAGGCGGCACTTACATTATCCTACCCCCCGATTATAAAGGCGACTTGCAGCCCACGTTAAATGGCATGGAAGACCGCGGCAAAGATACCCGCGCGAACGTGATGATTGGCGGCAAAGAAACGAAAGCGTGGATTGCACAATCGACTAGCTATCATAACTGGTTAGTCCTACGCGGTTTCTTACAAGACGGCAAACCTGAATATGCAGCTAACATGTGGCGTACGGGCTTAAAAATATACCCGTTAGAGGATGCAAGCGATCCGAAAAAAATGGTCTTCACTAACGGCAGCGGAATATTTTTTAATACCATCCATGCGAACGATTATGCCTTTTATGAAGAGTTGTGGCATGTCTTACAAAAAGAACCTATTTCATTCTTAGACCCAGAATTACGTGGCCAAGCCGCAGCGATAGGCATTCAAAAAGGCAAGCCTTTTGCACCTGACGCGCGCATGAAGGCAATCTTGGAAGATTCAGTTGCCGTAGGTAATGCAACAGCCCGCGCTATTTGGTTAAAGCCTCGCGATGAAAGTGCTTACTTCTTTGATGACAGGAAGTGGTACACCGGTTTTATTGGCAAGGATTACCAGTGGTTAAAGGATGGAGGAATGGGTGGGCGTAATTTAGACGCGCGGACCTTGTTCTTTTATTCTGCTACGGTAAACACGCCAGCGATGGCCCTTGAAATTCCAGGTGTTGGCTCTAACTATGCCTTTGCTACTGAAGATGGAAGCGGAGCATTTTTAGATGGCAGTAAACGCTATAAAGTAAACATTCCTGCGGATGCACCGGCTAAAGACTTTTGGTCATTTGTTGTGTACGACCCACAAACTCGCTCAGAATTACAAATACCTGGTGGGACAGATTATCCCAGTAAAAACAACAAACGTGACGAGCTAGTTTATAACAAAGACGGCAGTGTTGATTTGTATTTCGGTCCTACAGCGCCAGAAGGTGCGTTAATAGCAAACTGGACAGAGACAGTGCCGAACAAAGCATGGTTTGCCTTACTGCGCCTGTATGGGCCACTGCAGCCGTGGTTTGATCGAACATGGAAACCAAGTGATCTTGAACTGATAAATTAGTTTAGTACCGGCATTTGGCTGTGCGTCCTATTGGGCATTAGCTTGATTGCGCTAAGAGTGGGTGCATTTTGGGACAAACGCATAAACGCCTGATCGACTTTGCGATAGCCCTGATGTCGGTACTGTAAGCAGTAGACGTCCCGTTCAGTCACTGCTTAATTAACGGTCGCTTTGCTACTGACTGTTGCGACTGAAGGTGACAAATGTCGAGACATGCTTTGGTCCTGGCTGGACCAGATGGCAATGAATGAGATCCTCGGTGAGGGCGCGACAGTACCAGAATCCGTTTTCTTCGGTTTCCACCAAAAAGAACACACCGTCATGCGGGTTGAAGGATCCGATCAGGTGTTCGGAATCATGGTCGCTGGCTGTATCGAGAGCGTGGCCGCCAGACCCCGACAGGAGTGCCCAACTTGCGGTTCCAGTGACGGTGCCTTCATCCGTGAATTCGAGCACGAGCCTCTTCTTATTCGTGTTCTTCCCACGTGAATTCAAGGTGATACTGTTCGAGGTCCAGGTGCCACTGAGAACTGATGGATTTGGGAAATGTATCCCCTGTGGTTTTGTGGCGCAGGCGGCAAGCAGGCAGACAATAATTCCGAGAGGGAGAAGCATATATTTATTATTCATATGGCTCATTACTCGTTGAGGGGCGGCTATAGTCGCCAGGGAACGGGGTCTCTGTCAAGACTCTATACTCTACATCAAGTAGAACGCGAGATAGGAAAATATTATCTAATAGCACTTTTTTTATGCATATATGAGCCAATATAAAGCGGACTTTTTTGACACTTATCGAATGTCAAAATAGGGCTTATCTCCAGCGATAGTAACCCGCTCCATTGCACGTACCGCTGGGAAATAGTCCGATACAGCAAAATGCTGGCAGGCGCGATTGTCCCAGAATGCAATTGAGTCCGCCTGCCACTGAAAACGACACTGAACTTCGGGATCCCAAGCAGACTTGTACAGTATATCCAGCAGGCGTCGACTCTCTTCGGTTTCCATGCCCTTAATATGACTAGTGAATGCGCCGTTTACATACACCACGGGCTCCTTCGTCTCTGGATGGGTACGCACCACTGGATGCTCCACGGGCGGATAAAGTTCATGTAACTCTTCGGGTTTTTTATTCAGACGACTAGCAAAAACCCGTGCTATATCATGGACAGCGACACAGTCATGGATTTTCTCTTTCGTGACCTCGGGCAAACGATTATAAGCCAGAGTCATATTCGCAAACAGAGTGTCGCCGCCCACGGAAGGAATCTCGTGGGCGCGCAATACCGAACCCAGAGAAGGTTTCATCCGCCAGGTGACGTCGGAGTGCCAAAAATTTTCAGCCCCGCGCGACTTAGGACCATGCTCGATGCGAAGCACTTCGGGGTTGGACTGACCCTTCGGCGTTGCCGGGTGAATTTCCAGCTCACCAAAACTGCGTGCAAAGCCGATGTGTTGTTCACTCGTTATATTTTGATTGCGAAAAAAAATGACTTTGTATCGCAGTAATGCGGCACGAATATCGCTCACTAACTCTGGAGACAACTGACCAAGATCTACATCCAGAATCTGTGCGCCGATAGCGGGGGTTAGCGGCTCAATTTTAATGGCAAAACTCCTATTCCGTTATCTTTCGAGACAATAACTATGAGCAATTAGCCGAGAAAATCAAGTGCCACTGCTGCTGCCTCTTCATCACAGTGTTGTACCGCCATCGACGGCGATGATTTGACCCGTAATAAAGGCACCGGCCGGACTGGACAGCATGAGTGCAACACCCATAATATCGGGATCTGTACCCCATCGGTGTAACGGTATCGCTTTGATCTCGGCTTCGTAGGCAGCTTTATCATTACTGGCGTACTCTGTCATGCGTGTATGAAAGCGGCCGGGCGCAATGGCATTTACACGAATATTCTGCTCAGCCAGAGCCACGCTAAGGTTACGTGTCATCTGATGGATCGCAGCTTTACTGGGCGCGTAACTGAACGTATCCGTGCGCCCCATAATGCCGGCAATGGAGCCAATGTTGATCACACTCGCCGTGGTAGCAGCTGTAGCATTTTGGCTGAGCAAGGGAAGCATTGCCTGGGTGAGAAAGAAAGGCGTTTTGACGTTAAGATCCATAACCTTATCCCAGCCCTGTTCTGGAAATTCACCCAAGGGAGCTAGCCAGCCCACGCCCGCATTATTAACCAACACATCGATATGGGTCTCCTTTTCCTCAAGCACTGATACCAGCCGCGTAATTTCTTCCATATTGCTGATGTCGCCGGGCAGGGCAATACACTCTCCAGTCTCTGACATTTCTGACAGCTGGGCGGCGGCCTGCTCACATGCTTGTGCTTTGCGCGCAGTAATATAAATACGTTTCGCCCCAGCGGCGAAAAATGCCTGCGCGATTGCATAGCCTAGGCCTCGAGAGCCACCGGTAATGACGCAGATCTTGTCGCGCATTGAGAATAGTTGATCGATCATGGATGCTCCTAATATGTGTTTGTTGACTGGTCACGATTATGACGTGAATTTCTGCGCTATGTTGGCACGATTTACATGTTGGTATCAAAATGTATTCGTTAGATTTTCCATGCCCAGGGGGAACGCCTGCAGATAATCCGGCTCTGATTGGCGCCTCTACCGCATAAATGGGCATCGAATCCCAGCCCCACCCTGAATAGGTAAAGATATGTAAAAACAGTATCTCTCGGCCGGAAGTCGGGTGACAAGGGTTCCAAGGGTTGTCACACTCATACCTGACCTTTTGGGTGAGACCGCTCCATGAGCGCCACGGTACTGATTATTGACGATGATAAGGAGCTCTGCTCGTTACTGTGCGATTTTCTCCTGCTCGAAGGGTTCGTGCCTAGCGCTATCCATGACGGCGATGAAGCCGTGATCCACTGTCAAGATCACAGCTACGATGCCATCATACTCGACATTATGTTGCCTGGCCTTCAGGGGCTTGATGTACTGCGGCAGATGCGGCAATACACTACCACGCCAGTACTGATGCTCACCGCTCGGGGCGAGGATACTGATCGTATATTGGGCCTGGAACTGGGCGCCGATGACTATCTGCCCAAGCCCTGTAACCCGCGAGAGCTCGCAGCGAGGCTGCGTGCGATTCTGCGACGCTCGCACCCAGCCGTTGACGCCAAGCTCAAACACACCCTTGAGGTGGGGCGGACCCGTATCAACGCGTCAAACCGCAACGCTTCATTTGACGGCCTCGACCTGCAACTCACCAGCACCGAATTTAACCTTCTGCTAGTGCTGTTGAATTGCGCGGGCACGGTCGTAAGCAAGGAAACGCTGAGCCAGCAGGCATTGGGACGGTCACTCTCAACCTACGACCGCAGTGTTGACGTCCATATTAGTAAAATTCGTAAAAAACTCGCAACCTGCGGCGGAGATGACCTGATTGTCAGTGTAAGAGGCAGCGGTTACCAGTTCAGGGCTAGTGCGGGAGACGTCTAAAAATGAATCTGTGGGGCAGTCTATTCATTAAGCTTTTCATTGCCTTCTGGCTTGTCACGATCGCGATCCTGGGAAGCTGGCAGCTGACATCGGACTATTTCGAATCACAGCCACCCGGCCCGAAATTCTCTGATCGTGACCCTTCCGCTCCGCCCCACCGGTTTATATTACGTACTATCTATAATCTCGAGAATATTAGCCTAAAGGCGTTGCCGAAACAGATCATCAAAATACAACGAAAGCATGACATTCAGATCTATCTTTTGACCCGGACGGGCGACGACATTCTAGGACGTAAAGTTCCCAAAAAGGTATCAGAAATTTCAGACGAATTACGTTCTGTGACAGGCAGTTCCCTAGCCAGAAAATCAAAAGGCGGCCTCTTAGCGATCCCCATATATCGCAAAGAACAAGGTCCGCTGACTGCGGTCTTTAAATTTCCGCAACATCGCAGACCTGTCTCTTATACACATCTGACGCTGCCGACGATCTACTCTGTGTAG
>OJHF01000211.1_pt1 | contig 16439 bp, 10 predicted proteins | sample 1594891 | NCBI WGS metagenome assembly OJHF01 (sample SAMN05416737, study PRJEB24817) | seawater metagenome | isolation source: Sea water | place: Canada:Atlantic | collected 2013-07 | reverse complement strand
GGGCTCGGAGATGTGTATAAGAGACAGGTACGGGTATCGTCAATACCCTCTATGCCCTGATCAAGCAGCGCTAGCGCTGCTTCCGGATCCTGACTTACGGTGATACCAACCAACAGCAACAGCGCATCACTTTTTGTAGGATCAGTCTCCAGAACTTCACGCAGAATAAGCTGTGCCTCTTCAGGCTGGCCACCCTGCGCCAACAAGCGCGCATTCAGCATCTGCGCATCAAGGTTATCCGGTGTTTGCAACAACACAGCATCCACTTCAACCTGAGCTTCGGGAAACATTCTGGCCGCGGCGTATAAAGAGCCCAGCTTAATACGGGCATCAACCTTAGTCGGATCCACATCAACAGCAATTCGGAGGTTACTAAATACACCCTGAAAGTCGCCATCTTCCTCAAGAATCTCTGCCAAAAGAATTCGTGCATCGGCATTATTTGGCTCGATCTGAATGGCATTTCTTACATCAAGCAGCGCCTTAGTGGTGTCGCCCTCATCGAAAAAACGCTGCGCTTCTGCCAGATAACTTGCGGCGCGCTCTTCAGGAGAAGTACAGGCAACAGCTAACCAAGCTGTCACTAAACACAGAACAAGGCCGGACACTCTTTTAATGGTCATTCGTTACTCATCCTTAAATTTCCAAAACAAGACTGCTTACCCAACAAAATAGCCGTCAGGTTTGTTCACCCGCGTTGCTAGCATCATACCTGTCAGCGATATCTCTTAAGGATAAGCGGCGGGCTAGAATAATGCCATTTTTAGTTTACAGCGCCGTCGATTAGCGGTTTTGCAAATTAGCCGGGCCAACGGCGATACATGCACGCAGGCTTTCAAGACAACGTGCGGCGGTCTTACCATCCCATAGGTCAGGACGGCAGCCAGTAGGCCAGTCACCCGAAAGTGCTTTTGCCACTTCAGTCGATAGGTCCGCCGGTTTAACCAGTTTATTCGTGCCTTCGGTAATCGTTGCAGGGCGCTCGGTGTTAGGTCTTAGCGTCAAACATGGCAAGCCGAGGTAAGTTGTCTCTTCCTGCAACCCCCCAGAGTCGGTAATAGCCAGCGCCGATGACTTCACCAGATTCATAAACTGGATGTAGCCCAAGGGGTCAATCAGATGGATGCCGTTAATACCTTTAACCCGCTCCAGCAGACCAAATTTTTCCATATTGCCACGCGTTCTCGGGTGCACCGGAAAAACCAAGGCTACGGATGCTGAAACCTTCTCGAACTCATCAACCAACAGAGTCAAAGTGTCCTTATCGTCAACATTGGATGGTCTATGCATAGTCACGACACCATACTGGCCTTCGGTTAACCCAAGGTCGCGCATAGTGGTATCGGTCGCAATTTTTTCGCTCATCAACTCATAGGAGTCGAGCATAATATTACCGACCCGTTCCACTCGCCACGCGGGCACACCCTCCGCCGCTAGATGCGCATCGCCATCAGCTGAGGGTGTCCATAAAAGGTCGCTGATTGCATCTGTGACCAAGCGATTGACTTCTTCGGGCATGCTGCGATCACCGCTGCGCAAGCCAGCCTCAAGATGCACCACCGGAATGTGCAGCTTGGCACAAACCATGGCTACAGCGGCTGTCGAATTAACATCACCAACTACAACAGTCCAATCAGGACGGTCGGTCATCGCGACCTCTTCGTACTTAATCATCACGTTGCCTGTTTGCTGCGCATGCGTGCCACTGCCTACCTCAAGATGGTAGTCGGGCCGAGGCAATCCCAGGTCAGTAAAAAACGCATCAGACATATTGGCATCGTAATGCTGCCCGGTATGAATAAGTTTTACTTCAAAATCTGAAGCCGCCTTAAGTGCGTGATACAGCGGTGCCACCTTCATAAAGTTGGGGCGCGCAGCCGCTATCAGATGAATCATTGAGGCCATAATGCTGTATTCCTATTGCTAAATGTTTAATGCCTTGGTCACGAAACTGCTTAAACTAACGTTCGACCGACTGCATTGCAGTCTCAGCCTGAGGGATGTAGTAGTAAATCTTGGGGTACATATCACGCAGAAATTCAGCCAACTGTTCGTCTGCCTCATCGATCTCCGATACATCGCGAACCTGCACGGTCAAGCGCACAAGCGCCCCATCCGTCCGATTAATACTCAGGGCATCCCAGAACATATACCACTTAACCAGATATTCATTGGTCAGGTTACGGCCGCGCTGCTCAAACCAGTAGTACACAACCTGACGGTCATCGCCCATAGCAACAACCGAACGGTTGACCTGCAACGGATTGCCTTCAGGACCAACATCCGGAACCGAGTACTGATCGAAAGACTCTAGACGCCAGCCGCCACCGGGCAGACACGCTTTAGGCGAGTGGATGGATGCACCCTTGCGCTGAGAATCGTAGTAAGCAATATAAAGGTTTACCGCAAAGTCATCTCCAGGACGCGAGTAGTTCGATAACAGATAATCATCAAACTTCAATACATCAATAAATTCCTGCTCAATCGCAGTTTCATTGCCTCGCCAATCGCCCACAATCAGCGGGAACGAACTCAACGATGGACGATCAGGAACCTGCTCAACTTGAGAGCCAATGTTCAGCGAATAAATGCAACCTGCAGCCAGAATTGCCACTGCAACCCAAGCCTGTATAGGAACGCTACCGCGCGGAATAAATGCAGCAAAATAACCCAATGGCGGAACATCAACGGCGAAGACATCCATCAACCGTCGGCCACTGAATTTGGCGAAAGCCGCCATCTCTAAAAACAACAGGCCAACACAAGCCATGAAGATAACCCAGCCTTCAAAATCATGCAGAAAGCCGCGGGCCATCGAAATGCCATAGTGCTCAACAAGAATCCCGATCACGCCGATCCGGAAACTGTTCATAAAAATGGTAATCGGAATGCTCGAGAGGAAGATCACTACCTTGTGCCAGCTTTTACCTAGATACAAACTGGCACAAAGAAAACCGAAGCTCATTAAAGGGAACAGATAACGCAGACCACTACAGGCCTCAACAACCTGCAGCTGAAAATTGCCCAGGTCAATTACGTTACCTTCAAGATACACGCTTATGCCTGCGGCTCTAACAAAGAATACACCCATCTCCGATGAGATAAGCTGCAGTTCGCTGGACAGACTGTTATAGAGAAAGTTAGGCAGCGGTATCATGAACACCAGATACACCAGCGGTACCCAAAATAGCTTCAGACCCTTTATGCCGGTAGCGGTAACCACCAGCGCCCAGATCGCCAACAAAAACCCATACTGACCGATGACATAGACAGCGCTGAGCTCACCAAGAACATAGGCAAAAACACTAAGCAGCACCAATATCGGCCCAAACCAGGAGGCCTCTGCAGGCATCGATTTAAATTGATCTGCACGCAGCAATAACAGGTAGGCGGCGACAACAGGAATCAGATAGCCGTGGTTATATTCTTCTTTTTGCGACCACCAGTTTTCCATGAGATACAACGCATCACGGAACAAGAAGCCCACAAGAGCCAACGCCAGGAGTGTTATACCGGTCGCCAGCCATGGCGACGACCCTGAGTTTTGTTCAGCCCCCTGCGCAGCAGGCGGTACCGAGTCAGTCATGTTAATCCACCTTTTCCCCGACAAGCCCCAGAAGAATCTTCTCCATTTTGCTTGCCAACTTGCGGCGATCAAATCGAGCCTCAACGAATAACCGACCAGCTTCACCATAAGCTGTGGCACGATCACGGTCATCGGCCAATGCGACGACCGCAGCTGCTAGCTCGGCTGCGCTCTCAGGTTCAATACAAATTCCTGCTGCTGCATCCTCAACCATTGCCTGCGCTTCACCCTCAACCCCAAGCACAATAGGTCGCTTCATTGCCATGCTCTCAACAATCTTAGATGGCAGTACCGTCTTAAACAAATCTGCCTTCTTCAGTAAGACCAAACTAACGTCGGTTACCGCCCAAATGGCAGGCATGGCCTCTTTTGGCTTTTGGTCAAGCATAACGACATTCTGCAGCTGCATTTCGGCACATAACTTCACGAGCCGTTCCTTCTCGGCACCATCGCCGACCATGAGAAACACAATATCGCTGCGCTCTTTAAGAATCTTGGCAGCTTCAAGGACTGTATCCAGAGCATGAGCCATGCCATGAGTGCCTACATACGCAGCCACGTATTTGCCTTCCAGACGACCATCAATCGCTGCGGCATCACGCGCCACTTCCGGGTTATAAAAGGCGAGATCAACGCCATTCTTAATGACATGAATGCGACTTTCAGAAACACCCCGGGCTGATATGTGGGCAACGAAGGAGTCGGTAACAGATACAACAGCATCGGCCTTGCGATACATAAATGACTCGAGTGCTTCGGTAGACCTAACCAGCTTTTCATTCTTGATGGCGCCTACAGCAATGGCAGATTCGGGCCACAGATCCCGAATTTCCAGAACCCAACGAGCGCGCTTGATCCGACTAACAAAATAGCCGGCAAGGCCGGCAAAGAATTGTGGCGAAGTCGATATAACCACATCCGCTTTCGGTAAAAATGGCGCAGCAAAAATAGCCATAAACATATAAGCAAGATAGTTACAAACCCGCTTCAGGAACCCAGCGTTCGGAGCGAGTAAGGTCAACAAGCGATAAACTTTAATACCGTCTTTGACCTCAGACTGATACAACGCATTTTTGTACCCCGCATAAATAATACCCTTGGGATGGTTAGGTACGCAGGTGACCACAGTCACCTCATGACCAGCGTCCACCCAGGCACGACAATGCTCAAGAGTTCGGGCAGCCGGGGCATTAACCTCGGGATAAAAATAATGCGTTAAAAATAATATTTTCAAGTTACACCCGCACCTATCGGTGCAATATTTGATGTTGAAATTTTCAGTGACACCATCACAACTTAGTGATGGTGTACTTAATAGTAGCGGGCAATTCCGCCATCGTACGCATTACAAGAACTTTGTTGTCGAGCTTAATGCCAAACTCGGGGCACCACGCACTGTCCTCAATCGCAATGCCTATACCCGACTCGGCTTGGAGACGAGCAACAGGGCCAGCATCCGAATCGATACGCACCAACGAGTCACTCTCAACCACAATGGCCAGTGCCGGATGAAGATGCACAAAGCTTTCCAAAAGGTGCTCGCCCCTCCCGGTAAGATGATCTGATATCTGCCAAAGTCCGCTGACATCAATATCAACACGCCGCTCATGAACAACGCTTCCTGGCAACCGACAATAACCATCGTGCGAGCCTACAAAGGATAACTTGCCATCACCCTGATCAATTAATTCTGCCGCAATCGGATACGCGCGGCGCCCAACCCGCCAGCGTTCCCAAACCTCAGACTGCTCTTCACCATCGACCCTAACGGTGTTGTGACCGGCAGTTTGCCGATTCTCATAGCGAATGGGCAAATGCTCGTAAGTAAAGTTACCGCTATCGACTACAACCCGCTGACCGTTTACACACAGGTCATAGCTAAGCGCATCACAGTGCGCATGACCGGGTTGATAGTCGGGACCCACGGCACCACAGTCAATCAACATACTATCACCGGCATGGCGATAACCGTAATAGCCTGTGGCAGCCTTATTTATAAGAGTTAAGTCACTACTTAATGGCTTCACCGGGTTATCCATAACACGAGCCGCGTAGGCCAAGAATGTTGCGGTATCGACCGTAATGCCGAAGGTAGAGTCATTGAACATCTGCAACTCACCATCGCCGGCGCAAAGGTCGGTGTAATAATCCACTGCATGAGCAGCTTTGACCCGAATCTCGGCAAGCTCAGGTTCTGACAAAGACAAGTTAGTCTTCCGAGCGAGGTTCAATAGGTCGAGGTAATCTTCTGTAACAATCAGGTGGTACATGTGGCTGCGTTCAAAATGGCCGCCATCGTGCATGAATTGCTCGCGAACTTGCTCCAGCATCACCTTACAGCCCAAGCGCAGCAAGTTCTCGGCCCTCTCACCGTCAAAAAATGCCCCCGCAAAAACCAAGGCCTTGGCATTTTTAACCAGATGATTGGCAAGTATCTGATACTCCATGTTGTGAGCCTGCCAACATGCCTGAATCAACAGACTATCCAACCAACGTTGAGGGATTTCACGCTCTGCCGGAAAAGCATCAAAATACTTAACCCAGTTGACGATACGCAGGGACACCGCATAGGGGTCCCACGATATCCATTGATTCATCGGGCAACTATCAATCCAGCTGTCAATCAGCTTTGCCTTCAGTTCATCGGAAAAGCAGTCCCATTGCAGAAAATCAAAGTAATGCTGGTTGTAACGCCATAATTTCTTTTGGTCATCACAGACCCAATCCACAGAATCAGGATTAAAAGGTTTGGTTTCATTAATAAAACGAAACTCATTGTGCAGATTGTCCGGCTGTAAAGTTGGCAGCCAGTCCACAGCATTTATACCACGGCGAACTAAGCCAGCCGACACAGACTTTAGCTTGGATGAGGGCAACAGGCGGCGCACGATAAGATAATAGAACTGCGACAATTTCAAATGGCGCACGGTCCGGAAATATAATCCCGGATCTCTCAACAAGCTATATTGAGGGATAGTTTTCAACGCAAGTCGCCAGTGGCGCTAATCGCCGCTATCCGACTGCGGATTCAAATAGTCAACGATATCGATCGTACGCTCGGTGGCCTCAATAATCTCATCCATTGGGATAGGCGAAGGCAATCCGGACTTAATCGCATCGACAAAAGCCGCAGCACATTCAGCATTGCCTTTGTTCTGCGCTTTTGTCTTCATCTTGCTGAATCCCGACCAACCGAAACCTGTTAGCGTACGATAATTATCAAGTTGTAAAACAGCATTGCCACAAAAGACTTCAACTCTATCTTTAGGGAAGGACTGATGGCCATTCGAAAAGTAATGAAGAGTAGCTAACGAACCGTCTTCAAAGCTTAAAGTGATACTGACCTTATCTTCACGAATCACGACCCCAGGGGCTGCCCCCATCTGAGTTGCCTGCACACCGGTAATCCGTGCGCCAACCAGGTGACGGAGCAGATCTACATAATGACAAGCTTCGCCAATAATCCGGCCACCGCCTATTTTGGGGTCATGCAACCAATGATCATCAGGAAGGTTGCTGGCATTCATCGTAACAATGATGGCTTTAGGGTCGGGCTTAGCATCCATCAGGCTCTTCATTTTCACTACCAAAGGTGAAAACCGCCGATTAAAGCCCGCCATTAACATAGGAGCCTTACCTGCTTCCCGGGCAGTCTGATAAGCGGTGACCACTTCATCCAGTTCTGTGCGGGTTAACGCAAGGGGCTTTTCCACGAATACATGCTTACCCTGAATCAGAGCCTGGCTCGTATAACTTGCATGGGAATCGTGGCGCGAAGCAATAACCACTGTATCCACAGCCGAATCATTAATTAGCGCTTCAGCATCGGTCGTTGCCGATCGGAAACCAAATTTCTTGCCTGAGTGAACACTACTCACTCCACCTGAACTGCACAGGCTAACCAAACCGGCGCCAGCATTTTTGAAGGCGGGAATAAGAATTTGGGATGCATAGTTACCAGAACCGATCATGCCAATGTTGGCACCGGCCGCCGATGTGGGCACATCAGAAAGAACCACCGTACGTTGCTCGCGCGTAATCTCAGCGGTTGGATTCTCGCGCTTAGGGAACTTCAATACCATTCCCATCGGGGAACCATTGGCGAGCACATCGTATGCAGCGGGAGCGTCTTCAATGGGGTAACGATGTGAAACCATATCGCCTACCTGCAAGCTGCCCTTAGACAAAAGCTTCAAAACAGCTTCAAAGTTACGCTGCTCTGTCCAACGAACCAGCCCGAAGGGGTAATCGTTGCCTTCATCTTCATAGGAGGCATCATAGCGACCCGGACCGTATGAACAGGAAACCTGAAAGCTCAGTTCCTTTTCATAAAAATCTTCACGCGAGAGGCTCAAGCCAGTAACGCCTACCAGAACAATACGGCCGCGTTGACGGCAAGCCTGTGCGGCCTGATGCACCGGTTCATTGCTCTTAGTAGCGGCAGTCAACAAGACGCCATCCACGCCAAGACCTCCGGAGAAATTACGGGCAACCTCCAACACATCCTCGCCCTTCGAAAGATCTACCGCAACGGCACCCATTTCACGGGCCAAAGCCACTCGCTTCGAGTCAAAATCGACACCTAAAACATTGCAACCGTTAGCGCGAAGAATTTGTACCGCGATCAAGCCGATCAAACCGAGGCCCGTAACAATAATGTTTTCGCCTATAGAAGGTTGCAGCAATCGGATGCCCTGCAATGCAATGGCGCTGACCACGGTAAAACTAGCGGCCTCATCCTCAACATTGTCAGGAATTTTGGCGCAGAGATGGCGGGGAACGCAAACTATCTCAGCGTGATTACCGTTTGACAGAACACGATCGCCGATTGATAGATCGGTAACGCCGGCGCCAAGTCCGATAACAACACCAACATTGCTATAACCCAGTGGCAACGGCTGATCAAGCTTGCTCTTAACCGCACGAACTGTAGGACCGAGACCATCGGTCTTTACCTTGTCCAAAACCATCCGCACCTTATCAGGCTGCTGACGGGCTTTATCGATAAGGTTCGAACGACCAAACTCAACCAACATCCGCTCGGTACCTGCTGAAATTAGCGTTAATGATGTTCGAATAAGCACATGGCCCGGTTTCAGACTTGGTGGCGGAACATCAACGACATTTGTGTCGCCTTTCTTTAAATCCTGCAATATCTGTTTCATTAACTGTATTCAGCCCAAACGGGCAGCCCTATCAAAGGTGAGTTGGCTAAGCAGTCTGCCAATACTATGCTTATATCGAAGTTCTTATTGTTAAGCTGTTCGCATATTTGTCATTATTGTTACAACTTATTTACCCAAAACTCGGCTCGGCGAAAAGGTCGCAAATAGTATGGCAACTATCAATCAACACTCTGAGACTCCGATATATGGAAAGATATTGTGCCTGACTGGTCGGTTAAAAATACTGGCAGGCTGAAAAAAGTTATATCTTTCATGCTCTGGACACCTAAGCCACTGTTTTTCTTATTAATTGCTCATAACACGCGTATTTCTCTGCCGGCGTAGGCAATTTAGCAACCTCCCTCCTCCCAGCCAAAATAAGTCGGCGCCACTCATCGGGGCTGCGCAATAGCTCAACAATACTTTCTGCTGCGGCAACCGGACTGGTAGCAGCAAAATACTTGGCAGCATCGCCACAAATAGCTCGGGCAAAATCCAGATCTGATGCTATTAAGGGTCGGCCCGTTGACATGGCCTCAGGGTAATTGGCAGAGAATGTCTCGAGTAACGATGGCATAAAACAAGCATCCACCGAGGCGTAAAGTTTCACCGCATCTGCCAAAGACAATCTACCGCGGTTGTTGATGTACCGAGTAACGCCGAGACGTTCAGCATCGGCATTTAACTGCTCAAGACCGGGCTCATCATCGGGAATTGTAAGCACGAAGCTAATCTCACGGGCCGGATCGATATCTTTTAATGCCGCCGCTACATAGGGAATGCTCTGAATATTCTTGTGTGCGTACCAAGCCGACAAATACAACAACTGAACCGGTTTGCCCAACTCGGGAAACTCAGCATCGGGCACTTCAGCCTCGCCAAACAGAGCGGCGCAAGAGTTTGGCACCACTGCAACTGCGTCAGGAGAAACCCGCAAACGCCGAATCATACCAAGCCGCGAATTAGCCGCCTCAACGACCCATCGGTCTGCCTGGCATGCCCAGTAACCTTTATAAATTGAACCGGCAAACTGCTTTAACATTTTTGCAATCGAACCCAGTGACTTAAACGCTAGCCAGGTGGAATGAGTTATCCAGCCGTTACCCAAACCCATCAGGTGCGGCGAACGAAATTTTAAAAATGCCGGACCGAAAACTGAGAAAACCACATCGGGGGAAATTCGTTGCTCTAGTTCCAATATCTGCTGTCGATAGATTTTATTGCGGGCGGGAGAGCCATCAAGAACGTGAACGCGACTCGGACTGACCCCCAGAATAGACAGCTCAGCCGCAACCTCCTTAGACAGCAAGTAATGCCAACGAATATCGGATGCAGCAGCCTTCTCCGCCTCAACGACAAACGAGGTTGCCACCTGAATTCCGCCGCCTTTCACCAGCGTCGTTGCATTTACCAACACATCCATAACAGCGCTCAATTGCCGGCCTAAATATGCACAAGCTTCTTAGGTGGTTCGGGCAGCTTGATCTCTTCCATCTCATCAGGGGATAAACTCCCGGATGCAATATGATCTTTAATCCGATCAGCAAACATAACCACTAGAATAACCATTGTGGCGAACAGCACGTTGACAATTGAACCACGGCCTGCCGAAAAATTGTCTTCGAAAGCGCCCTCCAAAAATAAGGTCACCAAAATTGCCACCGGGAGAGAGTACGCCACCTTAAGGGATTGCGGCACACCCTTACTTAGAATAATTTCCTTGGCTCGCCAGAATGCATAACCAAAGAGGCTGATAAACAAGACCAGGCCAAGGTAGCCAAATCTGACAGTTTGACCCAAAATCGCATTATGAACACCGGGAGCGAAGCCACGAGAAGTATAGGCCTCAGCCAATTCTTGGGCTCTACTACCATAGTACGCGCCGGTCCGACCACCCGGCCCCCAGCCGAAAATCGGTCGCTCAAAGGTCGACCGTATATAGACTTCCCAGAGTTCGATACGCGTGTTGTTAACGCTGGCCATCCTACCGCTGATATTCGTAACAGCATCGTTGTCACCAACAAGAAGGAACACTGACAGCGCCGCAAAACCGGCAATACCTGCCGCATAGAACACCACCTTAGAGCGCAGCGCGATACTTAGAAAAATAATGGCGCAACCGAGTGCCGCAGTTGCATTACGAGTTCCCGAAAGCACAATCATAACCACGCCAAACAAAGCAAAGATTGTGGCTAAACGCCGTATCATGGGCTGCGGATGCACAATGGCAAGCCATACGAGCGAGATAACAAAAAACACATAACTTGTCGCAAAGCCTGTCGCATTAGTAAATTGCGAGATAAAACGACCGCCATCAAACACCTGTGGTGCTACAAGGGGGCTCAGCATATGCAGCATCGTAATTCCTATTGCGGTGTAAGCCATAAGAATATTGAATGACATCAACTTGTCGACCGTATCGATACGACTCATCCAACCAATGCCAAATGCAATCATCAGCGTAAATTGGGTTCCTAAGTACCAAATATCATTGATACGACCACCGTAATAAATAACGATGATCGCCATCCAGATGCAATAAGCGATCACTAGCCAATGCACAGGGCTATGCACGCGATTCCAATTACGAAAAGCGAAGAAAATACCGAATGCGCCAAGATAAATAATTGCCAGATACTTCACGGCGAAAGCCAGATAATGGCCTGCTGCCCAAGTTGAATCTGCGAACGAAAACGATACTAAGAGTGCAACAATAAAGCCCTTCTCCCACCTGGAAAATACGGCGAAAGCGCTAGCGATTGCAAGTACGCCGGTCACCATAATGATGGGAAGCAACGATTCAAGATCGCCACCTGATACGAGATCGGCAGCAGTGCGACTCGCGCGTATCAGGATAGCGCGGACGCGCTCACTGAATAGCATGATCACCAAGCACAACCCGGCCCAAACTGCAGCAACCAGCAAAAACATTTCTGTCGGACTGGGGATCCTAAACTCTCTGCCGTCAACTATGCTCATCTATCCGAACTCCGACAGAAGACAATACGAAGTAATGCCTTAGTATTTTTCAGGCGCCCCGGGAACTGAGCTTAAAGCTGGCTCTGCATCAGGTGGCGGGGCATCGGCGGGCAACAAACTCATCTTGCTGCGGTCTGCCAAAACCTCATTTACCGTTTCTTCAGTAATCGTCGGGCGCGCCGCTGAATAACCATAAACTAACGCAAGGTCGCATAGAGTATTGATGATACGGGGAACACCCTTGCTCGCATTCCAGATTAATTCGACCGAATCATCCGAAAACAGGTCAACGGCCCCGCCAACCACTTGAATTCGATGGTTAATATAGGCGTTAGTTTCAACCAGCGACAGCTCACCCACGTGATAATAAACAGACACCCGCTGCGTCAACTGGCGCAACTCAGGGCGCTGCAACATGGTTCGCAACTCGGGCTGACCAACCAGAATCAGATGCAGCAGGTAGTCCTTCTGTGCATTCACGTTGGAAAGCATACGGACCTCTTCAAGCACCCGCGGCTCCATGTTCTGAGCCTCATCGATCACCAGAACCACACGACGGCCCTCACTGTATTCTTTTATCAGAAAGGTGACGAAATCATCGTAAATCTCAACCTTGCTCTTATTCTTGTAATCGAGACCGAATGCCATCAGCACCCATTCAGACAGTTCACCGAACGCGTTATGCGTAAAGTTAATCAGCCCAACCGTCAGCTCATCACCCATTTCACTTAAGAGACGATTGATAAGCGTCGTTTTGCCCGCACCAACCTCACCGGTAATAACGGTAAAGCCCTGTTTGTTCATCAGGCTATAACGCAATAGCGTGAGCGCCATACCATGATCCTGAGACAAATACAGGAAGGCAGGGTCTGGCAGCAATGCAAAAGGCCGCTCACTAAAACCATAGTATTGTTCGTACATCGGTTCAGTTCGCTCCTAGGAGCGCTCTTTTGCTTTGAAGTTCGTCGATTTGTTAAGCACCGTGCCCAAAACAGGAATTTTGCCCAGAACACGCAAACACTCTTGCAACTCTTCGCGTTTAGTAACACCTGCTTCGGCAACCAGCAGAACTGCATCTACGTAACCGTCTGTAACCACCACATCATCTGAATTTAATATCGGTGGCGCATCCACAATAACAACGCGATTGACATAACGGGTTTTAAATTCTGCGGCGGCTGCTTCTGCACGAGGCGATGCGAGCATTTCGGCAGAATTTTCTATCCGGCCTTTGCCCGGCAGCACAACCAACCGGTCCAGCTCATTCGGGTGAAATAGCATGTCTTCAATTGGCGCGCCATCTTTCAAATAGTCGCCAAAACCAAGTTCCGGCTGGTAACCAAAGTAGTCATGAATACTAGGCTGACGAAGATCGGCATCAACCAACATGACATAGCTATTCACGTCCATCGACATCGCTACGGCGAGGTTAACCGCTGTCATAGACTTACCAGCGCCCCGATGCGCTCCGGTAACCATGATCATTTTCCAGCCATTGGCACGCATAACCTTGTTAATACGCGTGCGCAGCATCCGGTAGGTATCCTGCAGCTCGTGCCCGGGCAATGCTGCAACAATATTCTTTTCACGATATAGGCTGGGACTCACATCAATACATCGTGTGCGCGTATAAATAAGACCAGAGTCTGGGGATGAAGGACCTTCCACACCGACACTGATTGATGATCCGGTGCCTGACGAGCCATGGATAATTGATTTCTGAGACCCAACAGGTTCGTTTGCGGCTACAGCTGCTTCAGTTTTTGGCTCGGCAGGCTTCTCCGAAACACCAGCTTTCTGGCGATCGATTTCAGCTTGTTCAAGCGCTTGTCGAATACGTTCCATTAATGACTCCTTAGAAGCCTATAGCACGCATAAATGCGAAGAAAATAACGTCAAGCGGTTTCACCAAAAAGTGCAGCCCGAGGAGCACAATAATAATCCCTAGGGGTATTGATCCAAACATAATCATCTTGGGAGAGACTATACCGACGACACTATCTGTGGCTACAATAAACGGAACTTCAACAATCGGGGGCGTTCCCTGCACCGCCTCAATTGCTGCGGAGTTGTAGATTGCATCATCCGCCGCATCCGCAACCTGTGTAGCGCCTAAACCAAAAACAAGGCCCACAAGAACTGACAGCAGAATAATGGCGAAACGATCCGGACCAAACGGCCTCAAGGGCACGGCAGCAGGTTCGACAAGAGCAAATCGTTCGCCTTTCGACTGCGCCTCCAGGTTCTGGCCCATCTGAGCACCAAACTGTTTATCGCGCAGCACCCAATAGCGGTTTGAAACTGAGTTCAGTTCACGCGACAACGCGGCCATTTGTCGCTCCACCTGTGGTGTGCGCATCAGGCGTTGCTCATAATCGGCGAGCTTCCCACGTAACTCAGCACGCTCAGCCTTAAGACCCCTCTCATCAACTTCGAGTCCACTGAGCTGTGCCTCAAGCTGTATATAAGCAGGGTTGTCTGGCTTAACAACGCTGTCGATCGTGTTCTGATCATATTGGCGCTGCGCCTCCATAAGCTCGGCGAGTCTTACCTTAAGATTTATAACATCGGGGTAATCATCACCATAAACCTCTTCTGCCTTAGCCAGTTCTGCGCGGGTAGCAACCAATTGTTCTTGCAACTGCGCCGGTTCAACATCAAGACCAAAGCGAGTCTGAAGTGCGGCGATATCGGCACGGACTTTAATGACATCAGGATGATCAACACTATACCGACCCTGAATCATGGTTAGCTGGGTTTTAAGCGCTTCTAGCTGGTCAGCAGGACTCATTACCATCTGGCCATCGGCCAACCGCGTAGGCTGGCTTGGTTTAACCGTTGCCAATTGCGCAGCGATTGAAATGCCATTCTCTTCAGTACTAAATAGACGGCGCTCAACCTCCAGCAACCGAGAGTCTACGCGCTGCATCATTTGCAGGTTGACCATATTCAATGACGGCAGGCTATCCGCATTAACTTCCTTAAATTCTGCAAGCCGCGTTTCTAACGCCGCAACCTGACGATCTAATATGTCCACCTCACCATCAAGAAAGTCTTTGGTTTCGACAGTTGCCTCAGTGCGGGCCCGAAGATTCTCTTCCATGTACAAGGACACCAACTCACTAGCAACTTCCTGGGCCTTCTCCGGATCTTCATCCTGAAATGCAACAGAAAATGCCGATACATAACTTCCCAATCCGCCCGAAGGCGTCGTTGCTTCGGCATTAATAAAGTTTATTCCGATACGCTCTTTAACCTTAGATGCCAGTAAACGAGCAGGGGTGCTTTTACGCTCATCCGCATAAAGATCGAACTTCTCAATGAAGTTCACCAGATTACTGGTGGTCAGGATGCGTTCATTCAGCGATGTAATCTGACGGGTTGCATAAACGGTAACGGTGGTTTGTACGAGGCTCGAAGGAATGTCCTGCTCTTCGATCATAATTAAGGCGGTTGACCGGTACATATCGGGCAACGAGAAGGCGACAGCCAAACCCACAAGCAATATCGCAGCGAAGGTTGCTCCACCTAGCTTTAGGTGCCGCAAGAAGCCTGCGTAATGATCGCCGAAACTTTTTATTTGTTGAGCTTGCTGAGCCATAGCTGAAATATCTCTACCTAAATTGTCGCTGAAAACATCTGAATCACTCTCTTATGACATAAGCAAATGTACCCGTGCCAGCGACTCGGGAATGTGACCTATCACAAACTTTCACAATGCAATGCAATAAATCGTCTAAAACTGTGAACTACCCCAACCCCCAACATTACTAATGACAATCATTCTAGCAACTAATTCAAGAAATTTGAGTGTTATACCCTGATTATCAAGAACCCTTTCACAAGCAGCCTTTAATCCGCAGGAAATACCTGCGGGAGCCGCACTTTTACACAGACTGAATTGGCCTCTGCGACTGAAGAGCCAATAGCCACAACGCCTCGAGCGCGTCGTAATAACTCAACCAGCCCGTTAAGCGGTGCTGACTGGGCTCATTACCCATGACCGCGCCATAAGCATCAAGCAGCTCAGCGGATGCCTCGGCATCCAGCTGGTGGTGACGCGATACGGCAGCTAGGTCGAAGTAAGGGTCTGCAATACGTGCATACTCCCAGTCAATCAGACGCAATGAGCCGCCAGAATCGAGCACATTGCCGCAAACAACATCGCCGTGACAGACAGCATTTAACGCAGGCAAGCGTCCAAGATCAGCCAATGCTGCGAGTCCGGCAGCAAGAACTGCCGACACATCATGACTGATTGCTGAGCTATAACGCAGCAGCGCCTGTTCCGCCCAACCGTCAGAAGCGCCGCTAACCGGCAATTGATGGACTCGGGCAAGCAATGAACCCAAAGCCCGGCTGCCACCATCAGCGTGTAAATCTGCTTCACTCCATACGTTACCGGGCAAATAGCGACGCAACGAATACTCTCCGTCCGCACAGCAATAGACAGGCTCGGGAGCAAGGCCTGCCTGATAGGCTAATAGGGATAAGCGATACTCGGCAAAGGGGTCGGTGACAAATAGTTTGGCACCAGGAAAACGCAGCCTTAATACATACTGTTCTTCACCACCGCTGTTCACCAGAAATGTCTCGCCGGTAATACCACAGGCGAGTCGGCCATCGATCGTGGCATTTGCGAAACCGGGAATGGCCTGAAGCTGTCTCTTATACACATCTGACGCTGCCGACGATCTACTCTGTGTAGA
>OJHF01000204.1_pt1 | contig 16960 bp, 18 predicted proteins | sample 1594891 | NCBI WGS metagenome assembly OJHF01 (sample SAMN05416737, study PRJEB24817) | seawater metagenome | isolation source: Sea water | place: Canada:Atlantic | collected 2013-07 | reverse complement strand
CGAGATTGCCTCTTGTCTCGTGGGCTCGGAGATGTGTATAAGAGACAGTCATAAAGCTGATAGACGTCCACGGATTCGGAGCTATAACTGAGACTTAAGCCCCCGTCCCAATCGTTCCCTCCGCCGGTAGGCACGCGCACCGAGGGCGTCAGCCCCCAGTTCGAAGTGTACCGCGCAGCATTTTTATACTTCTTCAGCGGTACGGCGAAAATTGAATTGCCGAGTCCATCGCCGCTATACGGTATCTTCAGCGTCATTCGAAGCGCAGGCTTAAACGTATAGACACCCTCCAGCCACGTTATAGTATCGGAATTGGCATGTTCAACACGGGTTTGAAATCCATAGCCCCCATTCCACCTAGGGGCCATGTCAACGACGGGCTGATGCGCTAAAGCCGCTGTGGAGGTTACCCCGAAGAGCAATACAATGAGCAGCCCTTTCATTATTGCAGCTCCAGTCGTTCTCCCGAATCTGTTAGCCGCCAAATATCCACAGGGCTATAGCCACCCTCTTCAATAGCGGCAAACAGCGCTTGCTTATCAAGCGACGCATCATCACGAACTGCAACGAAAACCGTCTGGTTTTGAACGTCCACTTGCACGCCCTCATCATATTTTGCGGCGTCCACAAAAGACAATTTGCGAATGTTCTTGGCAACGCCAAGAGAACAAAGCTCGCAGACCATTCCATGCACGTTGACGATATAGTTTTGGGCAATAGCCGATGTTGCAAACAGCATGAATAGACACACTGATACTGTCAGATTTTTCATCACAGAGTCACCTCTTAAAATTGAATATGAACGCGCCGCGGGGGCGCACCAATCTAAGAAAACTGTGCTATGGGTGGTCTGTAGCGGGGTTCTGGAGTATTGATTGAACGTGCGGAAAGTCTAGGCGATATGCCTATAACGGCAGCATCCAGAGGAAGAATCGTATATTCCGACGGTCCTTGCAAGCCAACACAGGCAGCGCAACAGGTTTCATCCACTGCCTCACGGGTGTTTTCCGCCTGGTGACAAGGCATATCGGGCTGGGGTTGGGACGTGTCGGCACCCCAAAAACAACTGCCATAGGATGAGGATGCGTTCACGGCGAACACGACCAGAATGACCCTCAACACGGCCGAGCTACGATGTAGAATGTTTACCATATTGCTATTCAACGGCTAATTCTGGCAAAACGCAAGGCAAATATCGGTACTGCGAAGAATCGGCAATACGCCACCATCACGTTCGCTCTGCCCGCCTATTTAATGCCATCTTAGTCAAAGTAGAGCCCATAACGCATAAGGCTATAACGACCAGGACACACAGAATACCTTCCTGAGTGTAGACTGGATTGTCAGTGCCTTGTCCAGGCTACAAGGAATACGATCCTTCATCCAATCACCACCCGTCATCGTATAGTACCGTTATGAAAAGACTGCAGCAGGACGCACTCACCCTGGCCAATATTCTGGCCGAACATTCGAGACTCGTGGTATTGACTGGGGCAGGCATCAGTCATGACTCCGGGATACCCACCTACCGCGATCAGCGGGGTACCTGGCTGCACTCGAAACCCATACAGGAACAGGCATTTCTGGGTGACGAAAGTACGCGACGGCGCTACTGGGCGCGCTCATGGTTTGGCTGGCCGGTCATGCGGGATGCGCTTCCCAATCCTGCACATGTTGCACTAGCGCAGCTAGAGCAGTGCGGCTCTATCGAACTGGTGATAACCCAAAACGTGGACAGACTCCACCAGTGCGCAGGAAGCCGCAACGTCGTTGACCTGCATGGTCGGGTAGATCAGGTTCGCTGCCTCAATTGCGATGCCCTTCACCCCAGAGACAGCATCCAAGGCCTGCTGAAAAAGCAAAACCCGTGGCTCAGCGCCGTCCAATCCAGCCATCTGGCAAGACCGGATGGTGACATGGAGGTGCCCGAGGATATGTTTCACGCACTGTCGCTACCCAAGTGTCATAACTGCAGCGGTGACCTGATGCCAAATGTGGTTTTTTTTGGTGGAAGCGTACCGCCAGCAAGAGTGAGCACTTGCCTTGACGCGCTGGACAAGGCGGACGCCCTTATCGCAATAGGAAGTTCACTGATGGTTTTTTCCGGCTATCGTTTTTGTCGCAGGGCTAGTCAACTGGGCAAACCTGTCGTGATTATCAACCCTGGCATCACGCGTGCCGACGACCTCGCTCAGGTTAAACTACAATCACCGGCTGGCCCGCTCCTTACGCGAGTCATTGAGCACATTAGTCATGGTCGGCGCCTTTAGCCATCCGCTCACGATAATCCCAGGTAAATAAACGCAAAGGTTCGATGGTTATCAAAATCTCGTCCTCGACGCGAGACAGCAGCCAGCTCCCTAATTTGGAATCCGTGCCGCCGAGATAGCGCTGCAGCATTTCACGGAGTACTTCACCATCAGCAGCGGAACTCAGCCGCGCAATGCCCTGCCCCCTGACACCGTGGTAGGGCGGCTCATTGGGCGCCAACTCAAAACCAACTCGGTCGCTGCGCTCTAGCAGGCGGATCAATTGAGAGGACCGGTGCGATACACAACGGAAGTGCTCACCATCAAATATATACCACACCGATACAACTCGCGGAAACCCATCCTCACCTACGCACGCCAGACGCAAAGGAAACATACTGTGTTGCAAGAAAGCGTCTATCTCCGTCTTTCCCCAAGGGCCTTTAAGGGCGAGTGCCATGTTCGTTTCTCCAGAAGTCGCCAGTTAGATCGTGCTATCCCAGCAGGACAGCGCCGTAACAGAGCATCATAACGGATTTTCTAGGCCTACGCTGCATAGGGCGACCAGTTGTAAGCGGACGATTATTTCTTCTGGATAACCAATGTGATCTGGCCAACCTTAAAACCCCACTTGGACATCACTGACTCGTTTAGCAGTACCGTGTCTGAAACCAAATACATTCGATCATCAACGTTTACGTCTATCGTGCTATTACCGTAGGGAATACGCAGAACGTATTGCATGAACAGACTATTACCCATAACCTCCATTGAGGATTCGCCGACAACGTCACCCGCTGTTGCTGTATAGGCGCCATTAGCTGTTCGCTGCAGTGTCCATACCCTCGTTTGTTGCTCGCCATCATCAAACACAAACTGTTCGTCGAGGGTCCCAACACCACCCTCCCAGCTCGCATCGATGATGGCGTTGAAGTAGCGAATTATCCGACCACTACGATCCTTAACGATGCCACTTGCAATCAGCTCTCCGCTAAAAAATGTTTCGGCCACAAGAATGGGCCTATTTTCGGCATAATCCTCAATAGGCACCGCTGAGCACCCATTAAGCATTATCAGTAAGGCTGCACACACCCATGCTACCGATGTTACTTTCATGATGATCCGTCCTTAGCTTGTGTCATCGCAATGTCGCTATCCTCGTCAATGCCCATCAACTTTAGATCGTCCAGAGAGCAGGCCAGCGCCGTCATATTTTGGTAGCGGTAACGGATATCAACTGACTGCCCGGCGCCCTTAGCATCACCGATATTGGAGAGACCCCGGAACCGAGTGAGGCGCTTCAAAACAGGGTCATATCCAAGTTCGATGGAGGAAACCAGCCTGCCGATTAACCAATTGTCTAGTCTCAGAATAAAACATTGGTCTGTCTCGTTGCTATAGCTGCAGCGCGCCGCCTTGATGCGTAAATCTACCAGGCTCTCCCTGACTGCAAACGGAAATTGAAACTGCTTACTTTGACCTCCGACAATAGCACTCCAGTTCTGCGTCACAAAGTTGTCGAAGCCAGCATCAATGACTATCGGCATGCTGGCTTGTGAAACCGGGAATAGAAACTCTTGCGGCTCCGGGTTACCCGCAGCTTTCACGGTCATTATAAGCTGATCCTGTCTCAGCTCGACAGCTATTACCTCTTGAGAGTAAAAATTGTGTTGCACGAAAGATGGCGTCAACGGTCCAGTTGAATAGTTCAGCGCCTTATGTGCGATCAACTCTTGCGCCATATCTCTGTAGAGCACGTCATGCGTCAGCGCATTGTCACTAACACAATGCGTTTCCGTATATAGGGGTACTGAGCTGTCCAGGTCAAAAGCTTCGCCAATGACTCGAACGCTCACCTCTTTTGCATAGGCCTGCTGCGCCACTGTCGACAGGGCCAGAGTGAAGAAGCAGGCAAGGTGACATGCGCTGCGCTTTGCAGGTATCACGGCGCTAGCTCTGGTCCGTGTCGTGCGGCCTGTAGAGCCCTTTCCCGGTTATTTTGGGAAGCTCCATTGCTGCAACCAAGCCAGGCCGGTGTTCTACCACCGCCGGCACTGCATTCACGATAGCTGTCGCCGTTTGAATAACACCTGCTACAGCATGATCGCCATTGCGATCTTCCATATCCATGGATATTTCCATGCGCGGCTCACCCTCGATAATGACCCGATAACCCTTGCCTTGGGGCCAATCGGGCGCGATATCATCGGTGAGTCGCGTCACGTGCTCCAGCACCACGACTTCCCTGCCATCCATAACGCCTCTGACCTCAAAACGCATAGCGCCAGTAGTGCCAGCCTTAAACGTCCCCATGCCATTGTGAATGTCTTCTGTTAGAGGGAGACGCTCATGTACTTCGTAGACTTTATCCAGGGTGACACCCAAACCGGCCGCTACCGAGTGAACCGAGCCACCCCATCCCAAAGAAAGCATGCCCTCTCTAAACAACATGCAGTCATGATCTATCGGATAGCCAAAACCCATCACCTCGCGAATCGTGTGCTCCTGCTCATACGTCGCATAATTGACAATCTCACGCATGCGGATACTGCTCCAGTACTCTGACAATCCGGTAAAAACGAGCGGCATAGTGTCGTTGGCGAAGCCCGGATCAATGCCATTATTAAAGCAGGTAGACTTGCCTTCTTCGCAGGCCGCCTTTAAAGGATCTGCAAGGAATGTAATCCCTGGATTGTGAGGGTACTGCAACATAAACAATGAGCTGGACACCACATTGATACCCTGGCGAAGACATTTTGCCTGATCCTCCGCCGCCTCCATCATGCGCGTCTCTGAGTGGGCGGTATAGATAACGCAGTCAGGTCGAGTCGCTAAGGCTTCATCGACGTTATCTGTAGCCAGAACGCCAGCCAGCTGCTCAAGGCCAATTAACTCACCAACATCGCGACCCGATTTTTCAGGGGAACTGACAATATGCGCAACTAACTCTAGCTCGGGGTGGCCCAGTACTGCCCGCACAGCATAGCTCCCAACATTTCCTGTACCCCATGTAACGACCTTGTATGGCATGAATTTATCTCCTTATAGTCTAATGAATGCACTTATAGAACATCTGCAACAGCAGCGGGCGCTACTGGAGCAATTAAATCTTCAACCCGTTTCTCGAATCTCTGCGACGGATTCGGCCAGCGCTGTCTCCAATGCCGTATACGACATGCCCAACTCATTGATCCCTCGAGAAGGATCAAACAACAGGGAGCCCGCCGCCGTTGTTTTCAATACATCCAACGGCATCATAGGGCGCCTGCCGGTCTTACGAGCGACAATATCCATGCCCATGGCCAGTGGCCACAAAAAGGACTCAGGTATATTCCAGTTTGGCACCGGCACATCAGCGATTCTGCCAATGATTTTGAAATAGTCTCGCGTGGTAGCGCGCTGATTCCCGATAAGATAACTGCGCCCAACAGAATCTTTTTTGATCAACGCTCGTGCAATTGCATCAGCCGCGTCTTTGACATAGACATAGGTGTACGTGGTATCTGCACCAATCAATGCGGGTAGCTTCCCATCCACCGCTCTCTTCACTTCCATGGTCTCTTTGTCATCCCCCGCACCGATGACTGCCGCAAGATGTACGATAGTGAGCGGCAAGCCCTTGTCTTCATACATTGCCCATCCCGCCTGGTCGCCCAGATATTTACTTCTCGCATAATTGCTGGGATGCCGACCGGGAGGCGTCTGTTCATTAAAGGGTAGGGTATCCGGCACGCCATAGGCCAGCGGAGTACTCACCTGAACCACTTTTTCTACACCTGCTTCAAGACAGGACTCAAACACATTCGTTGCACCGCGCTCATTGAGAGCATAGAAATGCCTTTTGTTGCGGCTCCAAAATTCGCGATAGCCCGCGATATTCACCACTCCCCAGGCCCCCTTAAAGGCCGCAGATAAGCTTGATTTTCGGGTAATGTCGCCGTAATGGAAGCTGATGTCGGGATCCAAGGCCCGCAATGGAGAGACATCACTGGTGTGGCGAACGAGACATCTAATGCGGTACTTTTTTTCGCTGACAAGACGCTCAACAAAACATCTGCCTACAAAGCCGGTAGCGCCGGTTATGGTGACAATACGCTTGCTAGTGGCCATTTTTCTGGCATCTCCGAGGGCAGTTCACTAAATCCTATATCCTATACGCTCTTGCGCCCGTATCGGATGATTTGGAGGACTTTCCCAGATTTTTGTGATCGGCGCTTTACCGGCGTACGTAGTACCTTCACTATGTGACTTTACACACAGCGATAAGCACAACTATCCGAGCGTTGACATGACAGAGAATCCTTACCTTTCGGAAAACTTTGCGCCAGTGGATACCGAAGTCACCGCCGAGATGCTTAAGGTTAGCGGCCATATACCGCCCGAATTGGCTGGCCAGTTATTACGCATAGGCCCCAACCCTGTGAATCCAGACCCAGCGACGCATCATTGGTTCCTTGGTAACGGTATGGTACACGGCCTTCAGTTGCGCGATGGAAAAGCCGAGTGGTTCCGAAGCCGTTACGTGCGCGATGATGAGATTGTTGCAGTCAAAGGCTGGCCGCCGGTGCAAGGCCCCGAAAATGCATTACAGCTTGGCGGTGGGGTCGCCAATACCAATATTATATTTCATGCTGGAAAAAGACTGGCGCTGGTCGAAGGCGGAAATCTCCCAGTACAGCTGAATTCTTCTCTTGAGACAGTAGCACGCACCAATCTCGGTGGAACCCTGCCAGGCGGGCTGTCTGCACACCCCCACCTTGATGCGGACACTGGCGAATTGCATGCCGCTGTCTATTCTCCACTGTGGAATTATATACAGCATGTGGTCATCAGTGCAGAGGGCGAGGTCATTCGCGCGGTCAATGTCCCTGTTCCGGGACAGCCCATGGTGCATGACTGTATGATCACCAAAAATTACTTCATCCTTCTGGACCTGCCAGTAATACTGGACATGAAGGCTGCAGAGATGGGTGCGAGTCTGCCTTATCGTTGGAGCGCTGAATACGGCGCCAGGGTAGGATTGCTTCCTCGGCACGGAGCGGCAGAGGAAGTCACTTGGCACGAGGTCGACCCATGCTATGTCTTTCATCCAATGAATGGCTATGAGGACGCCATGGGGCGAGTCGTCTTGGATGTATTGCGCCATCCAAAGATGTTTGCAACAGACATGCGTGGACCGAATGAAGGCACTGTGACTCTGGATAGGTGGGTTATTGATCCGCTGAAGACGCGGGTGCAAGAAACTCGGCTCGATGATCAGGGACAAGAATTCCCCCGTATCGCGGAAAGGCTTACCGGTAAACTTTATCGCTATGGGTACACTGTTGCGCTTGATGCTGGGTTTTCCGCAGGTGGACTCATCAAACATGACCTGCAGCAGAGTCGAAAAGAGACCTACAACGAGGGCATGGCAAGGCATTTTATGGAGCCTGTTTTTGTTCCAAGGCAAGACTCGACATCCGAGGATGACGGCTGGCTAATGTCCTTCGTCTATGATGCCGAGCGTGAATCCAGTGACGTCGTCATTCTCGAAGCAAAGGATATGGCTTCCGGCCCCGCCGCCACTATCCACCTGCCAAGACGAGTGCCGTTTGGTTTCCATGGCAACTGGGTCCCCTCAACTGACTAAGAGCGGCTCAACGTTCAGTATAGCGCCTGCGCCAGACGGCAGCGCTTCTTGCATGGCAAGCTTTAGAGTGGCACGAAAGACAAAAAAACAGAGGACATAAACCAATGGACAGTGAACCCAATGTAAAATCAGGCAAGCCGTCTAAGGCCGCACCAGACAATGTGCATCCGCGTCTACCCTGCCGCGGCTGCGGCAGCGATTGCAAAAATTATGCGATTTGCGACGGGCGTCCTTGGAGAACGCTGGCACCAGAAGCATCGGCAGAAAGCAGATAACCCGAATCCGTGCGGGGCGAAGAATGCTCCGCCATGAGCGCTTTTATGCAATCCCCGGAAGCGGGCAGAGATTTTTTTAAGGATGATGCCAGGGCAGTGCCGAGCATCCGCTGATAATAGGGCAAGTGACGTTCGTAAAAAGGAAGATGCGTAGAGATTGAGTCCTGTTCTGCAAGGGCATCGACAAAGCCGTGTATAAACTCTCTGGCTCTAGCCAAGGCATCGGAGTCTTCGGCGAGCTCGTCAATACTCATTTCCCATGTCATATCAATGCGCAACCGACAACTCGCCAAAAATTCTCCAGGGCTACTTTGACCCCACTCAGTGGGTGATATAAGAGACAATGTCCACCCTTTTTCTCCGGTATAGAGGTAGTAGGTGTTCCCCACCACTGGCTTAAAACCAAATCTTGCGGTGAGAATCAGCGAAGAAATCGCATAGTCTCGAAGGAATTCTCCGGCATCTTTGGGCCCAGACACTGTGGGCTGCATCATCGACCAATCCCTTAGGATCGGAACAACGCCTTTCCCCTGCGGATTTGGATTTTTGATCGGCGTAGACATCGGCACGGTCACACTATCTCTGTTGGAAAGACGGGTCATTTAACATGACCGGCTTAAAGCAAGCGGCTTTCATAACACTAGAGAACGCTCTCAATGGCTTTCTTCAGCGCTGGGCTATCAGGCGACGTGCTGCTGTCGAAATGCATGACAACTTTGCCCGTGGAATCGACGACATACTTGTTGAAGTTCCAACTCGGCGCTTCAGTTTGAATATCAAGCTCGCGAAACACCGGATTAGCGTCATCCCCGCGCACATGGGTCGGTGCGAACATCGTGAACGTAACACCGTAATTGACATAGCAAACATTCGCTACCTCTTCCTCATTGTTGGCTTCTTGACGGAAATCATCACTGGCAAATCCAACAACCCTGAGACCTTGATCACGGTACTGGTCATTCAATTCTTGCAAGCCTTTAAATTGCTTTGTATAGCCACAGTGACTGGCAGTGTTGACAATGAGCAGTGGCTGGCCAGGACTCATTTCACACAGATTGATCAACTCTTGTGAGTGTAACTTACGAAGATCATGATTTAGGTATTCAGGGCACCCTGCTACCGCAGCTTCCCCAAAACATAAGGCCGTCGATAGCACTATTGCGCGCATCATAGACATTGCTCTCTTTATCAAATTTTGGCTATCAGCACAGGGGAGACAAATATTGGCTCCCACTGCGTCTCTTTAGCAAATAGACGTACTGCTAGGACCGGCTTTTTTATTGGTGTTCACATCGAACAGATACCAGACGTAGCACCGCGAGAAAATTCCGTTAAGAATCAGTAAGAGGGAAGTCATTATGACTAACCACTCGATCCCGTTTAATTGCGGCTGCATGAATGCCCATAAACCAAAAGCGACGCCAATGAGAAGTCGCACTAAACGCTCGATATTACCTAGATTACGTTCAATCATGATCAGGCCCCGCCTATTGATCCATCTGAATTGGCTAAATATACGCCTAAGCAGCAATTTTGGATTACTTTGCGCCACAAATGAACATTGAGTTGCCTGAAGATAAGCCCCCTATGCACAACAACGCCGCCGGATGCCAGATCCAGCGGCGTTAAGCACAGAGAAATCACACTGGAAGATTAAAGCACCAGCAGATATTGGTTTTACCGCATCAAAGGAAGAAGTCTTGATTGGCCGCGCCCAGTGCCACAGCCCCCATATTACGCGCAAAACCAATAGGGTTATTTGCCACGTGCGCCCTGGCCGTATGAATATCCAAGAAACACTGCTGAATGGCGCTGCCGTGAAACACAGACGAGCCGCCGGCAGAAGAAAACAGCGAATCTACAACACCCATCGACTTTTCTATCACCAGCGAAGCTTGATACCTGTAGAGAATTCTATCGTCCAGAGGAATGACTCCACCATGGTGCATGGTATCCATCATCGCATCGAAGTTCGACAGTAGAATCGTGGTCATCTCTTCAATGCTGTTTTTAGCCTCAGCAATTCGCACCTGCGTGCCAGTATCCTGCGCCAGCTTCGTAATATCACCACTGGCCTTCCCCTTGACCAATTCCGTGTAAAGGGACAGGGCGTGCCTTGCAGCGCCTATAGCAGGTGTGGAAACCACTCGAATAAATAATTGTGCCCACGGCAGATGGTACAAAGGCGCGCTATCGTGAGTCACTCCGGGGTTAGTCCCTTCAAACCCATCGGTTTGTTTATGGGTGCGGTAATCAGGCACAAAAACATCTTCCACCACAATGTCGTTGGATCCAGTACCCGTGAGGCCCATAGAATTCCAGGTATCTTCAATACGGTAATCGCTCTTGGGAAGGAGGAATGTACGGTACGTGCCGTCCGGTAAAATGCCGCCCAGCAGCACCCAAGTACAGTGATCACACCCGCTGCTCCAGCCCCAGCGGCCACTGAATCGAAAACCACCGTCCGCGTTTTCAACCTTGCCCATCGGCGCATAAGAGGACGAGACCCGAGTATGAATGTCTTTCCCCCATACATCCTCTTGAGCCCGGGGATCCATGAGCGCAATTTGGAAGGCGTGCACAGCGACGATGCCGCTAGCCCAGGCCGTGGACATGCAACTTTCACCAATAGACATTTGCATACGGAAGAAATCCTGAGGATTGAGCTCGTAGCCCCCCCATCGCGCCGGCTGCAGCGCGAGGAAAAACCCTGCTTTTTTGAGGGCATCAATATTTTCCACGGGCACACGCCGATCCTCAAGTGCCTTGCCGGTGTTGGCTCGCAGCAGCGGATGCAGAGACTCCACTCTTTGCAGCATAGCGGCCCCTTCGTCAGCGACGCGGAGCGCTTCAGTATCTACAGATATGTTCATGGTTCTTCTCCGATTATTTACATCTGTGTCCTAGATTACCCCTTAAGAATAAAGGCACATCCCCTGTATGGGGGAAAGCGGCTCATTCAAATCGGGATCCGCTGTTTTAGAAGCCTGCCTAATAACCCCTACTGCGCGCTCGCATCCCATAACACCTCGGGAGGCAAATGAGTTTTAGCATAAGCCATGCGCTTAAAGGTGACCGCTTGACAATAAGTGTCCAAACCGCTGAGTGCAACAGTGCCCGCACTCACCAAATCGAGGGCGCCATCTTCGGCCATGCACCCAGCCGGCAGATCCGCCAGCACCACCTCGCCTATGACCAGATTGGTGCCATTTATCGCCAGCTCATGATGTTCTCGCAGCGATAGGCCTAATTTGATACCGGCCTCGGCCACCATCGGCGCGCCAAAACCCGCATGCCAGACTGGCGAAAGACCCGTGGCGTCAAATTCAGACAGATCCTCAGGGTACCGTGCTGCCGTCTGGTGACCCTGCTCCACAATGGATGACGTAACATGATTGAGGCTGTAGCAACCGCTGTCTAAAATATTGGCAAGTGTCTGGTGATCATCACTACTGGGCCTAATAATGAGTGCCAGCAGTGGAGGACTTGATCCCAAATGCACGGCTGAGCTCATAATCGCTAGATTGGTCTGGCCCTTTGCGTTCACGGTGCCTACCAAATTTGCAGATTTAAACCCCGATACCGAATTCATAAACGCCGCCCGGTGGCGCGGATCCATTGCCTTGATATCTGATGATTGGAATTGCATTGTATTCTCCTGATCACTGCATACGGACGACTCTACTATTTGGACCATGTGGCGGGACATCTCCGTTACATTATGATCAAGTCAGCTGACGACCTGCAGAATCGCTAGTCAATATAGACAAACCTCGGCTGCTGCTTTCCATCTCGATCAACCGCTTCGAGAAACATCGACAGCGGTCGAATCCACAGCCCTCCCTCTCCGTAGAGTGGCGTATACACCACAAGCTGCTCGCCTGTCTCGGAATGTGTGGCGATGCCCTGCACCTGATACTCACCCCCTTTGAAGTGTCGATATTTTCCCGGTCTCAGCACCGCCGCGCCGTCTCGCCCCGAATCGTCCGCGTCAGACTCCACTCAGACTGGTTCGAAAATCAGTACTGGAATGGTCCGCACGCCCTCTGTGCGAGCGCGATAGTCTTTATAGTCCGGATACATCGCTTCCAGCAGAGGCCAAAGCGTCGCTTCTTCCTCGACGTTGGCCTCGCGCATGCGATAGGTTTTCTTTTCCGTACGTACCTGAATGTCGACAGTGCTGGCTGCCACCACGTTGTGGTACCAGATCGGCAATTTAGACATCCCTCCCTTCGAAGCCGTCATCACGACATTGTCACCGTGTTTCAAAAACAGCAATGGGACTTTCCGAACGGCGCCGGTTTTGCGCCCAACGGTGGTCAAAATAGCAACTGGGCCGCCTAAAAAGGTGTTCCATAGACGCCCACCAGTGAGTTCATAGACGGTTGTCTGCCAGCGACCAACCTTGTTAATGATCCAGCTGCCGATTTTTTCTTGCTTTGGGGTAAAGGGCTGAATAGTGTCTGTCATTCGGGTAGTCCTTATAGACGATAAACTGCGATCATAACGTAACCCTTGGTATATACCAGATGGGGAGACGCAAGGCACGCTAGAAAATCACTTTTTTCGTTCAACAGATTCAGTAATTCACCCATCGCGCACAAATGCGCCCGTTAACGACTAGCGCGGATCCAGGGCTATATTATTCTTCTTGCCCGTCACCGCGCTCACCCGCGACAGAAGCGCCCCACTATTTATGAGGCCCTCTTGCGCCGCATGATAACGGGTATAACATGGGACACTCGTGACGGACTCGAAAACCATTACTGCGATTTCGGGAAAAGAAGAATATGAAAAAACTGCTCATCACGCTGGGGTTACTTCCCATCGTCCTGGGGCTGCTGCTGGCAGCCCTCATCGGGGTCGCCATACAGCAGGATAAAATGTCCAAATCTGATCTGCGCTTTCTGGTCGACCTTGGGAAGCGCCATGGGCCAGGTGCGATCGTCGACGTCATCACAAGACAGGTTTACGGGGTGGATTCCGCTTCCGGCGCTGACCCGTCTTATGGCAGGACACAAATCGCAGGGCGTGGCCATGCACCCTGGGTACTCCGCGGCAATCTTGATGGTCGTCCTCGAATGCTGCAGTTTGCTCTCGCGCCCAGACTATGGGCGGCTTATGACACACAAAAACAATCGCTCTATCAGGCTTGGGAGGGTGATGTATTGTTCGAGGGTGCAGCCTACGATTACCAGCATGGACCGCAACCCATCAGCCGAGGCGCGTGGTACTTTCGCGACACTGAGGGCGCCAAATGGTTTATCGAAGTCGAGGGAGAGGATATACCCGCGACCGTGAAATATCTCGGTCACGAATATGGCGCAGGACAAGAAACTGCTGCCATGCGTTTTGCACTCTCGGCAGGAGACTATCGTCTGGAGTTAACAGAACAACCTGAAGTTACCGAACGTGATGGCGTGCGCCACCTCTCGCGACACTTTAGACGAATCGATAGTCAGGCAGAGGTTAAAGCGGGATTTCGCAGCGGCAACGGAGAGCGTTATCTTGCACAGTCGACATTAGAACTACCACTCAAGGCCACCACATCCATTGCCGCACAAAAATCGCTCGACCTTAGTCCCAGTGCGACAGACACTGAACTGGTGCAAGGCAAGGTGGTCATAGACAGCAGTGACTGTATGGGGTGCCATGCGCTTAATCATAAAGTGACCGGTCCTGCATGGACACAGATTGCCGACAAATTCAGGGGTAAGGCGCAGCGGACGGTCAGAGCATCGTTAACTCAACGCGTACTCGAGGGCAGCGTTGGCCAATGGGGAAAAGTACCTATGCCGGCCCATCCGCAACTGTCTCACGATGAGGCTGCTGCCGCGGTCGTCTATATTCTGAGCGTGCCTGAGCAGCGGGCCGAGCGGAATCTGCCTAAAGATGGGATTGGCCGCCCCTATATCGCCACACTGGATTACGATGTGCTGCCTCGGCTCGCATCGCAACATCCTTCCTTCCGGTTAGAGAATCTAGCACCTGAAGGTTTTGAGCCCAAAGTCGGGGGGCTAGCCTTTCGCGATGACGGCAAGCTAGTAGTGGCTAGTTGGGACAAAGACGGTGCGGTATTCCTGATTGACCCCAAGGCAGACCGAAAGTCGAAGGTGCAGCGTGTTGCCGAGGGGCTGCACGAGCCGCTAGGCTTAACCATTGTGGACGATCGGCTATTCGTGTTGCAAAAGCAGGAATTGACGGAACTGATCGACAACAATAGCGACGGCGTGATCGACCGTTATCGGACGGTCAGCTATGACTGGCCCAGCAGCACTAACTTCCACTCCTTCGCCTTTGGCCTTCTGCACATAGACGACTACTTCTACTTCCTGTTGTCGATCTGCATCCTGCCTGGTGGTGCCAGTTGCCCCGACCAACTTCCAACACAGGGTAAATTACTGCGCGTAGACAAGGCTGGGAAAGTGGAAACTTACGCTTCCGGCTTCCGCACGCCCAACGGCATTGCGCTGGGGCCGAATGACGACATTTACGTCACCGACAATCAGGGTGACTGGCTGCCCTCAAGCAAGGTCATTCAGGTCAGCGAGGGCGAGTTTTACGGCTCCAGAACAGTGCCGGATGCGGGCCTGATCAGACGGGAAGAAACCCCTCCTACCGTTTGGTTGCCGCAGGATGAAGTCGGTAATTCACCGACACAACCGCTGCTGCTGACGGAGGGACCGTATGCCGGACAAATGATCCATGGCGACGTATATAACGGTGGCATCAAGCGGCTATTTTTGGAAACCGTCGATGGACGGCAACAGGGCGCTGCATTCCACTTCAGCGGAGGATTTCAGGGCGGTGTTAACCGGCTGGCGCGCGGCCCAGATGGCGCCATATACCTGGGCGAGGTGGGTAACCCGCCCAACTGGGGCGAGCACGACAAACTCTGGCACGGCTTGGAGCGTATGATTTGGATCGACAATATCGCTTTCGAAATAGTGGCGATGAAGGCCCAGGACGATGGCTTTCTTATCGAACTAACGCAACCGCTGGCAGCTGATCAGAAAGTATTGCCCTCGGATGTACTCGTAAAGCAGTGGTTCTATCACCCCGACGAGCAGTATGGCGGCCCTAAGTACGATGAAACCGTGCTGACGGTCTCCGCTCTAGAAGTCGCCACTGATCGGCGCAGTCTGCGCTTGAAGATTCCAGGTCTGAAGGCGGGATATGTTATTTACCTGCGACTCGACGATCGGCTTCGCTCCGACGCTAGCACGTCACTTTGGACCGCGGAAGCGTGGTACACACTGAATGTAATTCCTCAAAGCGTCTCCGCCGCATCGGTAAGCGCGATAGCCGAAGACGGCTGGCGAGATATCTTTGATGGCGAAACACTCGCGGGGTGGCGCAACTATGGGGGCGATGCCAATGCTGTGCGCAAATGGGAAGCGCAGGATGGCACACTGGCTCTGTTGCAGAGTGGGCCCTTCCCAATGTGGGATATGATCAAAAGCGCCGTCTTCGGCGGCCCTGGCGGCGACCTCGTTTATTATCGTGAGACATTTCAAAATTTCGAGCTCAGTCTGCAATGGAAGATTTCCCCTGGGGGTAACAGCGGCATTTTCTATCTCGTGAAAGATGAAACGGAGAATGTCTCTTGGCGCACCGGCATTGAAATGCAGGTACTGGACAACGAAAGCCATCGCGATGGAAAGATCAAGACCCACAGAGCAGGCGGCGTCTACGGTATGGTAGCCGCTGATCCTGAGACCGTGCGAGCACCAGGCGAATGGAATGATGTACTACTTCGGGTAAAGGACAATCACATCGAGCACTGGCTAAACGGGGTTAAAGTCGTCAGTATTGAGCGCGGTAGCGATGAATGGAACGCGTTGGCTGCGGCCAGCAAATTCGCGGACATGCCCGGCTATGGGAAATTCGAAGAGGGCTATCTCGTACTGCAGGATCATGGCGATCCTGTCTGGTATCGTAATATTCGTGTGCGTGATCTTTAAAGTAAGAGAACGGGGCCCCCATTTGTCATTTCAACCCCAGTTCGCAAAAGATTGTCCGAGCCGAGGACGCGCCACAGACGAATCAAGCTCCCAAGAGCGCAGGCTATACAACAACGAGTTCAATGGCTTACCTAATTCGCTGAGGCAAACGCCATTGGGATCCTCGACATTTAACGTCCCCGGAGCAAATTCAGAGAGTTTTGGAGCATGCTGCTCCCAGTCATCTCGGTGGCCTTCTTCACGGGCAACAAGAATCGTGTCCCACCATGCGGAAAAATCGTGCCCTAACTCCAGCAAATCTGGAAATTGGCGATCGGCGGCGGGCAATTGAGCATGTTGCACAGCCAGCACAGTGCGCAACGCAGAGTCATCATTCATGCCTACATGATCGACCATGTAACGTTGCACCTCGTTAATGTAGAGGCCCCAGGAACCTGGCGGTGCCATATATTCTTCCAGCGTACTGAGCAAGGTAGATATGACTGGCCATTTTCCAGGATTTTTACGCGCCTCCTTCTGCACGCTGTCATAAAACTCGACTTCTCCAATGCCTTTTTCGCTGCGAATAAAGCGAGCCACGTAGCGCAGCAAGCCGTAACTATCGAAGAGGTAATATGCTATTTTAAGTCGATTCATACCTTCCCACTCTTCACGCGTGTAGGAAGCGGTCTCTTTCAGCATTTCGCCCGGCGCCGCAACAATGGCGTGCTCTTTACGATAAGCCGGATCATTCATTGGGCTATTGGGTAAAAGCGTTGTGTTGTTCAGCATCGCACGAACGTCACGGTTTGTGCACTGCTGCAGGTCGTTATGAAAGGCGGCTGATGTTGCACCGGGCAGCCC